>Ga0160505_101159_pt1 | contig 12921 bp, 6 predicted proteins | sample DIDeMG_FD_108225 | JGI IMG/M metagenome (GOLD analysis project Ga0160505, IMG submission 108225) | Enriched chicken feces microbial communities from UW Madison campus, WI, USA - DID2874_E49_Stillage MG | ecosystem: Host-associated > Birds > Digestive system > Large intestine > Fecal ... | reverse complement strand
TTTTTTTTTTTTTTTTTTTTTTTTTTTTTTTTTTTTTTTTTTTTTTTTTTTTTTTTTTTAATTGACAATCGAATTGATCGATCATTCTCTTATAATCAGGAATCAAAGAAACTGGCCTAGTTAGAAAAATAACGATCCTGATACTCGCTAGCGGTTTGTCCAAATCTAGGCTACTACCGTTAATTTCGGGCTTGGAAACGCTTGTCTAGTAAATGCCCGTACCACAAAAAAAGTAGTATAAATAAGACTTAAATATTGTCGTTCTCTACTTCTCTTTGTTTTTTTTTGGTTTTTTTTTTTGCCAAAATCTTCATTTTTGGAGACCTCAAAAGCTAAGAATAGCAACCACCAGTACTCATCGAGCAGTTTTGGAGATGCCATGAGTGAATAAACATTACAACAAGGGGTGTATTTAAAATTGGTATATCCAATAACTCTCGTCCTGTCTTTGTCCCAGGACTATCATTGCCAGGGGCATCAAGCGGCAAACGGCTTCTCATTCTGGACAGATGTCGAAAGATCGGGTTGTTTATTTCTTAAATATAGGTTATGGATTAGTTTTAAATATTTTAATAGCAAATTTATTTTTTTGAATGTAAACTAAAATGCTGATAATTTGTATTTTTATTTTATTAAAAATTTAAAAGTTGACAATATTAAGACAATAAACAGAAGTTCTATCACGTTGGAGATATCTCTGCAATGGCTTTAGAAGCTTTAGAGTAACTTCGTAATTGACAGTGACAAGTTCTTGTTTATCTGAAAATAAGCGTTAAGCTTTATGATTTATTCAGTTTGGATGATATATAGACCAAAAGACGTATATTGGTTCCAAACAATATTCACATGTTACCAGAAAACCCAACTTCTGCATGTGCCAATGTTGATGACTGTTTTAGAATCATCTTGGGTCATTATGAGTCTCTTATCGGCCAGTATATGTTTTAGATATCAGAGTGTCGGTATGCAACACAAAAATAACTGTCCCAATTTTTGCAAAAGTCAACACTTTGAAAACAAATTCAGACAGGTTCCATTGACCCAACAATGGTTTCGTTATCATCATCAAAATGTATGCAACCACACCAGAGTTATTGATAATGCAGAAGTTAAAAGATCGACCTGAGAGATTTTGCAGCGAGATGGGCCACATAGAAGAGCACAGTTTAGATTCGAGTCTAAAAAGGGTAGCATAGCATGTTCTATCTTTTAGTAAAAAAAACAAAAAACATCAAAGTTCAGCTTTGAGCTGATCGGGTTTATTTAGTTATCTTATCATATTTGTAAATCCCTTTTTCTGATAGAAAATTTAGATTCAGTGACTTCTTATGCAGGAGCTCTCAAGGCAGATTAACTGATCTAAGATTCGTGGTTGCCAGCAATTCCTTTAATACTTAGTAAGCCATATAACCCCTATGATAACTACATGCAATCGCCCCAGAGACTTGGCACTTCAGCTTTGAAACAATAGAGGCCAGGTTTTACTTTATCAGGACAGCAGAGTTAGCATAGGCTTTATGCACTGGGTTCTGGAACAAAGGTCTGATATGCTTCATAAAATCAATGGTTATTTACTTTGAAACTGGTTCAAGGACCATCATTGATCAAACAATTACTCTTTCAGATCATGTTGCAATGCCACTTGCTGAGTTTTCCTGCTACCTGAGTGAGGATGGTTAGGTTAACTCATAAGCTAGTCGAGGTTTAGCAATTTGCCCTTCCACCGAGACAACAGACTGCAGTGGCGATCTCGAAGGATTTCTTTTGATTCCCGGGCTAAATTTGTTGAGGATCCGACATTATTGAATGCCGACGCTCCAAATACCGACTGGAGCGACTACCTGATTGCCCCCGCGGAGGAAAGTGTTTCAGAATTAAATGCCTTTTTTAATTTAATTTTATTTGTAGCATTATTAGGATAGTTAACAGGTTTATTCTTATTACAGTTACTGTGTAATTGAAATTTGGTCCAAACAGGGTTTTTTTCATTTTTTTATTTTATTTTATTTGATAGCATTTGTTGGACCCTCTGATGCAAACTGCAGCCTTACGAAGAGTCTCTGGACTTTTCTCATGGGGAAATCTACTACAGTCTCGTATATCAAGACCTATAGAGTATTTCATGAATTTCTGAGCCTACGGTAGACTACAATGGCATTGATATCTAAGCTTTCTAGTGCAAATTCTTCATCACCCAGAGTGCTATGCCCTTTGCCAATTTAATATCTTCTATATCTGTTCAAATAAACCATTGAGTGTCCTTTTCACTCTACTGGCACCAGTCAAGTTGAGTCTCAATGTTTAACTTTGCAGAGAACTTGCTGGTTGAAGGCCAATAGAATAACATTGAGAGTTTACAAATTTGGCCTCAATGGCCAAAGCTCATACATAAACGGTTTATAGTGGCCACCGATACTATGCTATCCGTATCAGTTGTAGAGCGGTTATGTTCTTGGTGGTTTTCAGTCACTGTTTGGGAACGTTGGGCCCAGTGGCGATTCCAATGACCTTACTCGCCACCAAGGTCAATAACCTTTAGACAAACTAAAAACACCCGCATACCCCCGCCAGAAACTCCCCTTACTCGGTCACAAAGGCCTGGCGGGTATCAAAGATCAATATCCCGGCCGGGTTTGAAAGCAAGTACCGGGGGTTCCAGAAGATTCTCTCATTCAATTGCAATTTTTCAAGGTTTCCTTTTTATTTGTATTTTCCACGTTTTTATTTTCCTTCACAACCACCATCAAATTTCTTTCTTTCTCCTACAACTTTTTTTTTCCCTCTCCCTCCTCCACACCACCACTATCACAACCCATCCCATAATGACAGACTCCAAAAAGAACCTTCTCGACGCCTCAGGAACTGAACCTTCCAGGGACGACGAAACCGCTACTGCTATTCTTCGCAGAAAGAAGAAGGACAATGGTATGTATTTCTTTTAATTGTGCCCCCCGGAATCTTACTAATAACCTACAAGCTCTTGTCGTTGACGACGCCACCAACGATGATAACTCCATTCTGGCCTTGTCTCCTAACACAATGGATAAACTCCAGCTTTTTAGAGGTGACGCTGCCATTGTAAAGGGTAAGAAGAGAAAGGACACTGTCCTCATCGTCATTGCCGACGAAGAACTCGAGGACGGTGTGGCGAGAATCAACCGAGTGGTGAGAAAGAACCTGAGAGTCCGTTTGGGCGATATTATCACTATCCACCCTTGTCCCGATATTAAGTACGCCAATCGCATTTCTGTCCTGCCCATTTCGGACACCATTGAGGGTCTCACTGGTGACCTTTTCGAAGTTTACCTCAAGCCATACTTTGTGGAGTCCTACAGACCAGTCCGCAAGGGCGATCATTTCACTGTTAGAGGTGGTATGCGCCAAGTGGAATTCAAGGTTGTAGAGATTGATCCCGCTGAGTACGCTATTGTCTCACAGGATACGGTCATTCACTCCGAGGGTGACCCTATTGACAGAGAGGACGAGGAGGCCAACCTCAACGATGTTGGTTATGACGACATTGGTGGCTGCCGTAAGCAGCTTGCCCAGGTCAGAGAACTTGTTGAGCTGCCCCTGAGACACCCCCAGCTGTTTAAATCTATCGGTATCAAGCCCCCTAGAGGTATTCTGATGTACGGTCCTCCCGGTACTGGTAAGACCCAGATGGCCAGAGCTGTGGCAAATGAGACTGGTGCCTTCTTCTTCCTGATTAATGGTCCCGAAATCATGTCCAAGATGGCCGGTGAGTCTGAGAGTAATCTTAGAAAGGCCTTTGAGGAGGCTGAGAAGAATGCTCCCGCTATTATCTTCATTGATGAGATTGACTCCATTGCCCCCAAGAGAGACAAGACTAACGGTGAAGTTGAAAGACGTGTTGTTTCGCAGCTGCTGACTCTTATGGACGGTATGAAGGCTCGTGCTAACGTTGTTGTTATTGCTGCTACCAACCGTCCCAACTCTATCGACCCTGCCCTGCGTCGTTTCGGCCGTTTCGATCGTGAGGTCGACATTGGTATTCCTGACCCCACTGGTCGTCTTGAGATTCTGCAGATTCACACTAAGAACATGAAGCTTGCTGATGACGTTGATCTTGAGACCATTGCTTCCGAGACTCACGGTTACGTTGGTGCCGATATTGCCTCCTTGTGTTCTGAGGCCGCTATGCAGCAGATCCGTGAGAAGATGGATCTGATTGATCTCGAGGAGGAGACCATTGATGCCGAGGTTCTTGATTCCCTTGGAGTCACCATGGATAACTTCAGATTTGCCCTTGGTATCTCCAACCCCTCTGCTCTTCGTGAGACTGTTGTTGAATCTGTTAACGTTACTTGGGACGACATTGGTGGTCTCGAGAAGATCAAGGAGGAGCTCAAGGAGACTGTCGAGTACCCTGTTCTGCACCCCGAGATGTACACCAAGTTTGGTCTTTCGCCCTCCAAGGGTGTTTTGTTCTACGGTCCCCCTGGTACCGGTAAGACTCTGCTTGCCAAGGCTGTTGCCACTGAGGTTTCCGCCAACTTTATCTCAGTCAAGGGTCCTGAGCTGCTTTCCATGTGGTTCGGTGAGTCTGAGTCCAACATCCGTGACATTTTCGACAAGGCTCGTGCTGCTGCACCTTGTGTTGTTTTCCTTGATGAGCTCGACTCTATTGCCAAGGCTAGAGGTGGTTCTGTTGGCGATGCTGGCGGTGCTTCCGACCGTGTTGTCAACCAGCTTCTTACCGAGATGGACGGTATGAACGCTAAGAAAAATGTGTTTGTCATTGGTGCTACCAACAGACCTGATCAGATTGATCCTGCTCTGCTGCGTCCTGGTCGTCTTGATCAGCTCATCTACGTTCCCCTGCCCGACCAGGCCGGTAGATTGTCTATTCTCCGTGCCCAGCTGCGCAAGACTCCTCTTGAGCCTGGTCTCAGTCTGGACGATATTGCCAAGTCTACTAACGGTTTCTCTGGTGCCGATTTGTCTTACATTGTCTCTCGCTCTGCTAAGTTTGCTATCAAGGACAGCATTGAGGCAGCTATCAAGGCCCAAAAGGCTGCCGAGGAGGCTGGCGAAGACATTGAGATGGAGGAGGACCCTGTCCCCTACATTACTCGTCAGCACTTTGAGGAGGCTATGAAGACTGCGTCACGCTCGGTGAGCGACAGTGAGCTCCGCAGATACGAATCATATGCTGCGCAGATCCAGTCGTCCCGTGGCACGTTTAACTTCAGATTCTCTGAGAACGCCGGCAACAATGGCAACACCGAGCAGCCAGCTCTGGGCGGTGATGGCGATGACGACGATCTTTATAACTAGACGAGATGATGGTTTAATTATTTTATTATTATTTTATGTACGAAACGGAATAAATATCATTTATTGAAACAAAAAAGTATCAGGTTATCAGACAAGGTTTGAAAGATTAGATGCAGATTATTGCTGGGCTTTCTTGCCCTCGTACAGACCGTGATAATAGCCGGCCCAGTACCAGCTCATGAGAAGGTTTTTGAGTTCTGGATCAGTTGTATCTATCAATAGGCAATTAGAAATTGTACAAACAGGTATCAGTAATAATTTCTTTTTAAAAAAAAAGGCAAAAAAAACTTACTCAGTGGCAACGGCGGATCGGGCATCTGAGCCTGCGTTGGCCCAGTCGTTGTTGTTGTAGAAGGGGCGGGAGGTGACGGTGCAACCTCCTGTTGCGGCGGTTGTGGCCGGGGTAGTGGCTGCGGAGGTGGCGGCTGCGTGGCGGTAGAAGAAACTGGTTGCTCTGGCAGCACGGTTCTGGCCGGCGGATTTGTAGAGTCGTGGGCGAGGCTTTGCGGGTTGCTGGTGGTTGCGGCTCGATTGGCTTGCGAGGCAGTAGTGCTGGCGGCGCTGGCGGTGGGCGCGGGGCCGCCCTCGTGGTGGTAAATCGAGTGGTAGCGCTGATACTCTGCGACTGCATCATCCCAGCCTTGGATCAGAGCTGTATCATCCCACATGTCGGCGTCATCACCGGCATTGCTGTTGTTGCTGTTGTTGCCAGACATTGTATTTGTCTAGAGAAATGAAAGTGTGTGTTAGCCAGAATACAATGATCTAGGGTAAACAAATGCACATCCAAGACCAGTCAATGAACTATAATTGCAGTAGTGTCTGGCTCGAAAGATGCGTTTATTTCTATTTTTTTTATTATTATTTTTTTATTTCTATTTATATACCTGCTGTTTGCTCATCGATTGGTCTTGTCGGTATGCTGGAAGGTGGAGGTTGAAGTGTATAACTCATATTGTGCGTGGTTGTCGGCGGAAAAAACCAAATAAATACGACTTAGGCTTAAAGCCATGTGGTCATGTGACCTATTGTGTTAATTAGATTTTGAGACCACGGGTTTTTCTAGCAAGTACTCGTTGGGACTTGAACGTCAAAAAAAATTAAAAAAAATTAAAAAAATTAAAAAAAATTAAAGCGCCAGCTGCCCAATACTCATTTGTCTTTATCTTCTTTTCCTCTTCCCTTTCGCTTTCTAATATTTGCCCTTCTCCAGTTTTTTATTTAATTTTATTATTATTATTGTTATTATCAATATTATCATTACTATTTTGGACTTGCAAAATATTAAGAACTTTTGACACCTCGGCCTACTGTAAACACCAGCTGTTCTTAATAGCGCGCATACCTAAACGACGATCTCTTTGACTTTTTTTTACTCAGAGTTCACTATCAATACCGCTTTTAGATTATTATTATTTATATATATATACATATATATAAACCACGGCTGACCCAGAAATCTCAATTCGTCTGCATTCTGTAGACTTTTTATTTTTGCTCTTGTTGATTTTTTATTATTTTTTATTCTTTCGCTTCCGACACTTTCGTTTCGACAGTTTGGGACACGACTTTTTAGACCCTCTATATAACCAGCAGTACTAATTCATCCCCGGTTCTTTTTTCTCTTTTAGAATCACGACAGAAATTAAAGAGAATAATAGATATGGCTTCTACAACAACAACAACCTCGACAACGGCCCCGCCGGCTACAAAAGGAGCAGTACATGCGACGCCAGCTGCAGCCAGTCCGAGCATCCCGCGGTTTCACTTTACCAAATATACCCTGCCGCCGTTTACCGATGATGAAGGCGCGGGAGACAGTACCGACACACATGTGGATCAAACCAGTGCCACTGGCTTGAGCAGCAGTAACGGTCATGAAAGCAGAAATGAGAATGGTATTAGTAATACTAGTACGCTTCCTGGAGCCGACCTTCTACATGAGTTAACAACGGAAGAATGCGTGTGTATTTTATACCAAACGGTGAATCGACTGCTCCAAGCCAGCGCCGAGAGCGACCCGACCGGGAACCCTGATAGCAATACCGACGCCACTACCAGCGAAGACAAGACGACGGCATTGATTGCGCGGCGCTTCAACAGCTCGGCGCGCGCGCCACCGCCAATACACCCGTGGGACTACCTGCTGCGACTGCACCATTACTGTCCCATGTCGCAGTCCGTCTACCTCTCGGCGTCCCTCTACCTAACGCGCCTGTGCGCGCCGCCCCAGCTTGTAGGCAGCAGCCACGACAAGGGTACGGTGTCCCCGGGCCCGCCGGTGACACTGACGCCACTCAATGTGCATCGGCTCCTGCTGGCGGCGCTACGGATCGCGTGCAAAGTGATTGAGGATATCAATTTCAAGCAGCAGCGCTACGCCTCGATTGCGGGCGTCTCGACCCTTGACCTGTACCGCTTGGAGATTGCGTTGCTGTTTCTGCTTGATTTTGATGTTTTCACTGACATGGGCGACCTCTGCGCGCATCTGCGTGACCTGCAGCGGTTCACAGCTGCTGACCAGCAGCAGGAGGCAAACGGTACCGTCACAGAACACTAGTAAGCAAACGAGGGGGGCGATCGCCACAACATGATGGTTTTAATATATAGACCCACGCCGCCAAGCATGATTGAACGTTTTTTTTTTCTTCTTTCTTTCCCATATTACTTCATAATGACCAAGCCCACGATACTAAAATAAAAATAAAACAATAATAAATAATAATAAAAAACCTATAGTCTCATATAGGTTGAAGAATATTTTGCATGTGCCAGAAATGGCTTGTATGTACTATTTTCATTGCTTTAATATTTTTTTTTTTTCCAACTTTTGGACCATTAGATTGACCAAACCTAACAGGACCAGCAACCATCCAATACCCAAGTTTGCCAAACGCCAATTGCAGAGCCAAAATGGAGTTCCCTCCATGACCGGGCAACGGCTAGAATAAATCCCTTCCCGGGTGTACACCATGTTACTAAAACAACGTGGTCAGGGACACCGCACACACAGCTAGTCAACGTAAGTCGGCTAGGTCCTCGCTCGCCTATAACTAATGGTGCTTAGGACAAGCGGCACATTGAACTAAACAGATGGATAAATATAATTAAAATTAAAAAAAAAAAAATTTAATATTAAAATAAAATAAATTAAAACTTAATAACGCCAAGTCTTTGTGTTTCAACGTGAACTTTTTTTTCTTTATTTATTTCTTTCCAGGCTAGATAGAGCAAGGGCGCTAATACTCTTTTTTTTATTATTATTATTATTATGAGCGGGGGAGGCTCTACTAATCTAACCTTGAGTATGTAATATGCTGAGCTAGAATCCGTAATTGGATTTAAACGAGGCCATGGCGTGCAATGGTCATTAGTGTTAGGGTGGAAAAGTCAGTTTATTGCTGGTCATTAGTGTTGTAGCAATAAAATAGCATTAAGAAGTAATATCAAGAGTTGATGATAACTGGGGTTATGAATCCAGCTCTGTTACAAGTAATAGTAACCATCGCAATGATAAAAACAATAAAAAAAAAAAGGGTATAATACATTCTTTCATCTTATAATTACATGTATGCTGTTCCACCCTTTTGTTGGCGTAGATACCACTATCACCCTTTTCTCACCATTCACCTTTCCCCAGCAGTAACCAAATGTATAAAAAAAACCTCTGGGAGCATCTCCCCCCTTATAAGCGTAACTCGGCCAGGATCTTGCTTGCTAAAGACTTGTATAACCACGAATTGCCGCGCAGCTTCTTGAATTGCACACCATGCAGCGAGAGTAGCGGGATTCGCACAATCCAAATCTCAAACTGCAGCGGTGTACGTGCTGCCGCGGCGGCTGACGAAGACGGGGATGGCCCGTTGCCCAGCATGTCGCTGTTACCGTGCCCGCCGTTCGAGGGCCCCGGCGCGCCGTGCGCACTGACCGAGTCGGTAGAAAAGTCGGAGTAGTCTACAACAATATTCCCACTGCTGCCCATGTTGCGGCGACGGTTGTTACCAAAAATTCCAGACCCAAACGAGAGCTTACGCCAGTGACCCCGTTGCTGCTGCTGATCTGGATGTGGCGAGTTCGGGGGTGAAAGGTGCTGTTGTTGGGGTGACTGGAAATTGTTGGCTGAACCCGCAAATGGGTCCTCGTCAATGGCTGCAGAAGTTCGAATCGAAGGTCGATGTACACAACTAAAGCCTCCTTTAATCTCTTTGTATTCGACCCCGAGGTGGTTAAGCACTCGGATAATGTCCATGCGGATGTATGCCAGCGATTTGGTCGATGTTGACTGCACCGAGAAGAACCCCTTGAGGAAAACCTGCTTAGGGTACTCAATCGATGGCATCGCACCTACGGCAATAGTTTCCACGGGGTGCAACTGTGTTGAGTTCTGCGATGAGCTCTGCGAGCCACCACTGATGGAGTTTTTGCTCAGATGCGCCTTGGCTGTAAAGCTGTTGGCATGGTTGTTGCTGTGACCGGTCTGCGAGTACTCGTCGTACTCATCAAAAAGCTCATCTGCAATGTCCGCGCTTCCTGGGTTGGCGCTACTATTTGCGACGCCAGCACCTGAAGGTCCGGAATTAACCAACCGCTGTTGTGATGTGTCCTCACGGTTCAACCGCGCCATCATGTGTTGGGTCACGGCGTCACCACGCACATGACCGAGCGACTTGGCACGAGCCGACGGGTGGTAACGCTTCTTTTCAGCAAACTCATTCTTAGTATCTGGCGCAAACTTGGCGGACTGACGCGTCGATACAGACCGCGACAGTTGCTGGGTAGCGGGTGGTTGGCCCGATACTGGTTTACGCATGAATTTGGACTCTGCAATAGGCTGTTGAGACAATTCCAGTTGCTCGGGAACATAGACATTTGCTGGCTGGCTATAGTGCTGCTGGTGATGCCGGCTGAAGCGTCGCTGCAGCGAACCAGTCTGCGTCGTAGGTGACGTCGCCGGCTGGGTTGTAGGGTGGGGTGCTGAAACATCACGTCCATTCTTGCGCTTTGAGCTAAACCGACGGAAGAGGCTGGTAGCAATGCTAATACCACCGTGTGACTGTTCACGGTTGGCGGTGGTAGCAGTAATAGTCTCGGGAGGAGCATCACCAAAGATAAACTTTTCTTCTTGAATGTGCTGGTCAGCTGGCCCATGAGTCTTGGAGCGCGCACGCGTGCGCGGGGCAGAAATGGGCGGGGTAACCAGGTTGTTGTTGTAGTCTGCCGAGCTGACACCGCCGGCTGCGTTTGCCAGGGCGTGCGGTGGCTCGTTCGCTGCATGCACAGCCTCCGGAACAGCGATGGCAGGAGCAGTGAACTTGGCTAGCTCCTCCTGTTGTTCCTGTTGTTTTTGAAGGGCTTGTTGCTGCTGCTGATGCGCCTTTTGAATCTGCTGCTGTTGTAGAGCTTTCTGTTGCTGTTGTAGGGCGAGCTGCTGCTGCTGCGATTGCTGTTGTTGCAATCGCTTCTGCTGGGTAAGCTTATCCTGGTTTTTGAGTCGTTCCTGGCGCTCGGTGACAAGATAATAAATAGACAAGAGCGGGTGGTATGCATTGGTCGGATCAAGCGTGTTGAATTGCGAAGCAGGCGGCTGGTCCTGGGCGGACAAAGACGACCGGCGTTTATAGAAATCCAGCCCAAAGTGGCGCGGCTTGCGGTCGTAGGATACACTCTCAGAAGTGCCATGGCCTCTTACCACAGACTTTGCAGACATGTCCTCGTACCCATGTACTCTGTACCAGTTTTGGCAAGCCTCAATGTACTGCGGCGATTCCAGGATGGCTGTCATATCGCTAAGGATTTTTTCTGGAGTGCCAAACTCAAAGCCGGACATTTCCTGGATGATGGCGGGATCAAGTGGTAGGGTAATGGGCCTGCGGAACGGGACTAGAGAGTCCGGAGGCTTGTCGTAACCCTTGATCATCCACGGGTGACGCTTCACTTCCGCCAGCGACGCACGCTGGAGAGGATCAACGACAAGCATACGTGAGAGTAGGTCCCGGCAGTCAGACGAGATCCACGCCGGGTACTCGACATGGCCACGTTTAATTTTAGAGTGTAAAGCTGGCATAGACTGGTCGTCAAAGGGAACCTTGCCGCACACAAGAACATAAAGAACAACTCCAAAACTCCAAACATCAATCTCTGGTCCACAATAAGGGCGGGCACTGAGCAACTCAGGTGCGGCAAAGTAAAGCGATCCGCAAAATGTCTTGAGAAGATGTTCGTGAGAATATGTGTTGGATAGGCCAAAGTCAATAATTTTTACATCACCAGATTGCGAAATCAAAATGTTTTCGATTTTCAGGTCTAAAAAGGGGGGTTGGTTAGATGCATTAAAAAAATAAAATAATAAAAAACATTAGAGTCCTAACAGCATAACTTACCTCTGTGAACAATTGAATTGCTGTGACAGTAGTCGAGTGCGGACGCGATCATCCGGCAAAATTTACGGGCTTGTTTTTCTTTGAGCGATCCATGAGCAATAATGTAGTCGAGCATCTGGCCACCGGAAACATACTCAAAAAACATGTAGTAGTGGCTGGTCATTGTGTGCATTTCGTAGAGTTGGCAAATATACTTGTGGTGCAGTAGTTTGGAAATTGCGCCCTCACGCACCGTGCGAATGTCCTTGGATTCATCAGATTCCTTTTTGGCAGCTTGGTCGGCAGGGTTGCTGTTGGCTGCAGCGTTTTTGCGGTGATGCTCGACGCTGGCGCGCGGTACAATCTTGACTGCGCAATAGGCGTCCGTCACCCGGTTGTGCGCAAGCTTAACCTGGCCCATACTACCAGCACCAACGACCTTGAGTAGATCCCAGTCACCTATCGAGCGCCGCTTGACGTAATTAGGTTTGGGCTGTGGTGCCGGGCCAGCCTGAGCTGAAGGCTGTGGTGGGGCATGTTGCTGTTGCTGCTGCTGCTGCTGTTGTTGCTGTTGTTGCTGAAGTTGTTGTTGCTGTTGCTGTTGTTGCTGTTGTTGCTGTTGTTGCTGCTGTTGCTGCTGTTGCTGCTGCTGTTGTTGATGGTGCAAGTGTTGTTGTTGTTGGTGTTGTTGTTGCAGTTGTTGCTGCTGCAGTTGTTGTTGTTGTTGCAGCTGTTGTTGATGCTGCAATTGTTTTTCTTGCGGTTGGTCTGAAATAGACGAGTACGACTGGCCCCGCGAGTGTGTCGAGCGCTGATACGATGAAAGACTGCGGCGGTGTGACGAGGTACGTGTCGGCCCAATCACAAGGTCCGGATTGGGACCCGGGGGCTGGATGGGCGCTGCGGCAATGGCGGGTGCAGCATTGATGGGAGCAGTCATTGGAGCTGTAGGGCTAACGAGATAAGCCTTTTGGGAATCGTCGGACACGGAAGACCTGCGCTTAAAGGATGGCGTCCGATTGATATGATCTATCTTGTTGGAGTCATCAAAGGGGGTTTGGCTGCTGGGTGGCATGGCGCTAGGCGGTGATGATGGAAACTGGTGGTGGGTTGGAGGAGGGAAAAAAAAAAAAAAAAAAATAAAAAAAAAATAGTGAAAACACCAGAGACAATTAAAAAAAAAAAAAAAAAAAAAAAAAAAAAAAAAAAAAAAAAAAAAACAAAAAAAAAAAAAAAAAACAAAAAAAAAAAAAAAAAAAAA
>Ga0160505_101158_pt1 | contig 12930 bp, 14 predicted proteins | sample DIDeMG_FD_108225 | JGI IMG/M metagenome (GOLD analysis project Ga0160505, IMG submission 108225) | Enriched chicken feces microbial communities from UW Madison campus, WI, USA - DID2874_E49_Stillage MG | ecosystem: Host-associated > Birds > Digestive system > Large intestine > Fecal ... | reverse complement strand
GTCCATCGCGTTTGAGTTCCCTGTTCGACGCAGGACAGTGAGTGATCCACAGCTTCCCCACCTGTTACTCAAAGAAGACACGTTGACTGGTGCAGACTTGGCCGTTTCAGGACCAGAAAGAGCATGTGGCGGAGCGCGCTTGAGCATGAAGACGAGGATGTTTAACACTCTGCGCAAGGCAGCCAAGTTCGTCACAGTGCGCATAGGAACCATGGATCGTTCAGCTGTAAGAGAGTGACTGCAGGGAGCTCGATAGGTCGCTCAAGGTGCCCCATACGCGCTCTAACCCTTCCAAACCGCTAACCTTCTAGCTGTCCAGTCGATCTAGGTGGATCCGCCACAGACCCCGCGATCGGCGATCGACGGCCGTGATTTGCCGATCACGTGTGAACGGAGACATAGCTCAGCTGGGAGAGCGAGCGACTGAAGTTCAGTTTTAAAGATCTTCATTGATCATCGCTAGGTCGGGTGTTCGATCCACCCTGGCTCCATTCCTTTTTAGGTTTGAGCTCTCGTACTATGCTTGGACGCCTTTCAGTTAGCGGTAGCAGGAAGAAAACTGATGGAAGCACGAAAGAAAAGAGTCGGGCACGAGTGCAGATTGAGTTGTGTGTTGTGCGTGTGTGTGCTAAAAGATTGATGGCTCCATGTGTGTTAAAGTACCCGCCGAACGGAAACATTGTCATGTGGGCGCTTTGTCCGTAACTGCGCAGTCGCCCCTCTGTCACATGCAGACGGGCAGTTGGACCTCAATCCTGTCCTGATCTAGCCTGGCCTCGTACTCCAGGAGGACAGGAGGTCGGTCACCTCTGCGCACTCCTTCACCTTGAACAGGAGACATTCTCGAGTCCCTTATCGGACGACGCAGTCTCCGAGGCATGTTCTCGATCCGCTTCCGAAACAATTCAAAAGGTCGCATGCACTGTAGTGCGACGTCCTTCCGACAAAGGTACCCCCCCAAAACCTACGCACAAACTGGCGCACTCCAGCGGCAATGGGGTCCAGGTCCGCGCCCAGCTACTGCGCCTGCACCCAACCCCTGCAGGCCTCAACCAACTCTCCTTCGATTAATGAAGGGGCAACGGTGTGGCTCCATGTGATTCATTCCACTGATATCATCACATTCAAGATCCGTACTGTTTATGTTCTGAACGATTACCCCTCTCGCTTCTCCGTCTTCGGACAAGATTCGGGGATCCGGGCCGCCGGCGCGCCGGTGCGGCCGGAGCCGTTGACGGGAGAGCGAGCGACTGAAGTTCAGTTACAACGATCTTCATTGATCAATCGCTAGGTCGGGTGTTCAATCCACCCTGGCTCCAATCTACCGGCCCGGTAACAGGCCGTATTGCTTTTTCGCATCTTGAGGAAGTGACGAGTTGATCGTTGACCTTGAGAGAGATGGCTCTGGTTCACATCAGCCAAGAGTTGCTGTTTCAACGTGTCGATCAAGACCGTCGATCGCACGGCGATCTGTGGCGGCATCTGTGCCCCCGTGACCTCGGCTGATATCGGTGCGCCCCAAGCAGCACGGCAATAAGAGTGCCGTTCTTCGTACAAAGTGACAGGACATTTAGTGGATGAGCCCATCAGTTCCCCCTCATACGGCTTCGTCCCTCGCACAAGCCAGGCTAAATGTCAGTCTGTGGGGTAATCGTGATGCTGTGGTCTAGTGGTGTGAGGGTCGATACATGTACAACGTTACAGGCTCAGGCCCAAAGCGCTGTATGATCGCGTCGTCGGGCCGCTGGAGGGCGTCCCTCATTGATCTCCATCTGAGTCGCGTAACGGACGCCGAGTCTTGGACCGCCTCTGGGATCCGTATTTCCTCGCACCGCATTCCCTTCTCCGAGCTAGAACTCGTCCCTCTTCGAACGCTGGCGATGAACGAGCACCTCAGCCTTGACACCCTGCCCCTTGAGGCGTTGCACGACGTCCGCGCCCTGCGTCTTCCAGAACTCGCCGTAGGGGTCGACAGGCTTGCCGTCGCTTGTCTTGACTTCGAAAACGTGCTCGTCTGGGAGTTCTCCCACGGGTCCAACGTAGGTGATTGACGGGGAGCCTGTGCCGAGCGAGACGGCGGAGGGCGTGCTGGTCGTTATGCGCAGGTAGGTGTGGCCCTGCTCAAGGTTGGAGGGCATGCTGGAGGCGAGCGCGAGTGGCGCTAGAAAGAGGAGGGGGAGTGAGATGCGTATGGTTGAGGCTGTGCGCGCTGCGCAGAGAAAGTGTAGATGAGTAGAGAGACGTGAAAACGAGAATGAAGTGAATGCATCTCTCTAGTTCGAGGTCGGTGTTGTTGTTTCACGATGACGACATGTGCACTAAGTGGGAGGTGTGAATAATTTGTGGCGTCTCGACGTGTCCTGCACCGCTCACTCTGGCACCAACAATGTCCTCCACCTTGGTGACGCACTTCAAAGTCGACTTTGTCCACAATATCACTTCAACAGCAGCCTGCACTTCTTCAAATCGTGAGTCTTGGAAGACGTGCATGGAGTACAGACACTGATATCGTCACCAGGACCGGATAGACGACTCACTGTCCTCCAAGTCTGGACCGTACGTGCGCTGACGACCACTGACTTGGAACGACGGTTAACAGTGACCAGTTCCATCGCCACCGCATCTCGTTTGGCCCTTCACTCCTTTTGACTCGATTAAACCACCGACTGCCCGTCCCCACGTGTTTGTCCCTCGGCGCCCTCTCACTACCCCCGCCTTCAGGAGCCCCCGATGATCTCCGACGTCACTCTCACCAAGATCTCCAACGGCCTCGGCGTCGCCGCCATGGTCCTCATCGTCGCGTACCACTTTGTCGCCGTCAACTCGAAGTACATGAAGGAGTAGAGTACGTCGAAACGTGTATAGAACGGAGGCCGCTACGGACGGTGCGCGCTGGACCAGAGGGAATCCCGGACAGCTCGGATGGATTACCCGGAGGTATGGATACCTAGAAGGGAGAGTATTACAGTGAGAGCGTGCGAATAGAATGGAAGAGACCGACCCTATGCAAACGACACATGAACAACGAAATAAAGGTGGTTCTCGACTGATCTAATAAGAGCGATATTCCCCGTTCGAGCTATGTCAATTACACGACTGCACTGCGGTACTGCGGACGACACACCCACACGCGTTGGGATCCGTGATATGTGGAAACTGGGCGGAGCCCAAGGGAAGATCAGTATCTGGGACATGGGAATGTGAGGACAGGGCTCCATGCCTGGTAGTGAGTGTCCGCCATACGGTTTCGCTCAGGCTCGACACCGCGATATCTGGAGGTAGAGGGAGTGGTCGCAACTGTGTCTTTCTGTTGCGTCGGCTCGTTCCACGTGAAGGTGGTTTCTCGCGCAGAGGCTCCCCATCCGACTCCCGGAATGGTTCTGAACTGACTCCTGACACTGCTGATGATCGGAACGTGGCTGCTGTCCATGTGGTTCTGAGCTAAGGATAAAATATCGACTCCGTTCGACTCCCGCCTCTCCACCCCACTATCTAGGGACAACAGACGGACCTTGCAGGCTCCGATCCACATCTCCTGCGAGACTGACATAATGCCACAATGCCTGTCTATAACTGGCCGCTCATTCTCGTTCAGATATCACGAACAACGGGAGGTGAGGGCCGAGACCGACCTCCCGTCGTCCTTCTATTTCAGAGTCCACTCAGTGCTCGGAGTGGGACTGCAGCCCAGGCCGCAACAATGTCCTCGCAATGTGTGAACGACCGACCACTGACGCTGTGTGGCAGAATAATTATCCTTTATCACGTATCTGCCCCGAACGACAGCATTGCAAAAACCAGCTTGTAAGAGTTTACCGGTCAGCTCGTCCCCCTCCTTCAGTGCCTAAGGAGAAGGGGAGTTGCCCTTTAACAGGTCACCTGAACGGCCCACGGGGACAATCCTATGTCAGCACACATGTGTTGTCATCGAACAGAAGACTGAGGTGGAATGTGTGATCGGCAGCAGAAGATGCAGGAGACATGGCATAACCGAACAGTTCCTGTGCCACACGACTCGGGCTCATTAACGCCTACTGACGATACAGTTGGTTTTTGGAGGCGTCCATTCAAACACGACCTTTTGGACTGCAGCAGAGCAGAGGCAGCCGCTGGTGGCGTCCAAAAATCAAACGTATCGTCAATAACAGGAGCATTTCGTCTTTCACACGAACCAACCACCCATTCCCAGTCCCTTGCCAAGTATCGGAGCAACTCAACACATCGATACCTGCCTGTGGCGCACACGCCTCAAAACTGGTGGGGGATCGACATTCTGAATCCCTGTGAATGAACCTGTCTCAGATAGAGCTTTGGCGCGCACACTTCGAAACCTGGCGCTGTGCATCTCCGAACAACACGCCGAGGCTAAGAAACGCCCGGACGCCTCATCACAGCGCCTAGACTTTTCTGGCAATATCTCGTCGAACGGCCACGTTTCCCTTGTCCGCCGCCACAGCGTCATTGAGCTCGGACCTCCGCTCATCAACTGACGGCCCGACCGCATGGATAGGACGTGGGATCGCCGAGGGGGATCAGACACGGTTGTCAGCTCGGGGGCAATTGGTGTACCCAGGGATTGCGTTACCAGTGGACCGGTGCATGTGGCGTGAAAGGGAGTGTCGATCCCACTGCGTGCGTGACCAAGGATCGTTCAATACCTTCCTGTTCCCTCGCCGCCTCGTTGAGCTCGGACACGGGTGGACGGGGGTTAGAGGATTGTTCATACCATGGTCTCGGAATAGACGCCGAAGGGCAAGGGCCGACTCCGACCGTCAGGTTCATGGCGCCGACAGGACGCACACCGAGGTGGCTCGTGCTGGAGGTGGCAATTTACTTCCCCCTAAAGGTCACAGCAATTCTCAACAAGCCGTCGTTGCTTTTCATCTTGCTGCGCATCCTCGTAATCTTTGCAACGTCAATGCCCGACTGGACTCGAACGCCCCTCCGTAACGAACCGGTCAGGTGACCGGCAGCAGCTGAATGATTGGCTGCTCATGCTGGCAAGCGAGGGCCGTGTACCATGTGAGACATTGCCTACGAGAACTTCGGAATGTGTCTGGGCTGCAGGGTCATGGCGGCACGTGTAATCTTACGGCGATCTCTTGCCAGGACATGGTGGGATCTTGCTCCAATATTGAGCCCCACGTCCCTGCCTTCTCGCGATGGATGGCGGTAACGAGAACTTTGCCTGACTTCTCCCAGGTCCTGTAACAACGGTGGTGTGCGTTACTCCTCTGCTTCCCGTGCCAGAGCCAGAACCATGCTACGCCCCTTTCCCTTCCCAATCAACAGACCATGAGCTGGTTCGGTGCCTACTACCAGAAACTGCCACTACCCTTTAGATCTAACCGTATCAAGTTCCATAAGAATTCTAAAGAGTGCAAGATTGTAATATACGTACGAACGGTACCGGAATGTAACAAAAATCAATCACACCTTTCCACCGTCCTTCTGCAGGCGGCTCACCGCTTCAACGTGGGGGGCCTCATCAAGCGTAATGGTACCCGCCTTCAACGCTCTGCACTCGTCCCGCCTCCAAAGATACAATATGACAAATGTGACGACAATAAGGAGGAAGGAGGCAACCGACACGGCGACATTGCCCTTGAATACGGCTGGTTGTTCTGTCTGCTTGAAGAAAATGACTGAACGTTAGCCCAAAACTAAGGAAAAGGAAGGACAAAGTGCCCTAAAACTCACGGGGTAACCATGCGTTGAACGCGACTGGATAAGGGTCAGTGTGTCCACTGTGGCATGTTGGGGAACTTACAGGCCACGGAGTTCATAGTGGCCGTCACGACGGCTCGCTTCTCCGCCGACGTTTTGATGATTGATGCGGCCCCTGTGTCGTTAGTCTCCTGCCTCCGAGCTGTCAGGCTCACAGGCATAGATCAGCGCTGCCCCAACCTCGATCATCCCCGTAAGGTAATAGAGGACCTGAAAGGGTTAGAGACGTTGTTACCCCCATAGCAGACCTACCCAGCGCCCAGTACGATTCTGTTGATAGGGCGGGAGTGCTGCTAGAAGAGCACATACGACCACATGAATGGCAGATGTGAAAACGACCATGGGCCAACGACGCTGCTTCAGGAACCTGTCATCCACCCAGCCGAAGAAGATGCTACTAGCGAACTGGACGGCATAGATTCCCGCAGGGTAACTGAAGAACGGTTAGCTTCAGTTGGTCTGGTGCCTGCTGTGGTATTAACTCACTAGTTGATTTGCTCCACAGTGAACTTTGGAGCAGGGGACATCTTGAACCAGAAGGCCATGGAGCCAACTACATCTGGAAGTGTGCGTCAGTGAATGCTCGTCCGTTTCGTACGTTCCCAACTCACTGTGCATGAAGATGTAAAGGGAGTAACCAATGGTAAAGACCCAAATGTGCCAGGTCGAAAGCATGTCCCAAATGGCCTTACGGCTGAACCCTTCCTTCGAAGTACCCTTTCGGTTCTCGGCAGCAAGTCGAGCGCGGGCAAGAACAATTTCATCCTGGCTGAACATCCAATTGGGGCGGATGTTCTCTGGGAGGTCGGGCAGCATAAGGAAGGCGCCGATGGCGATGGGGAATGAGATTACCGCGTCGATGATGAAGATCCAGCGCCAACCTGCTCGGCCAGCAACGCCATTGAGCGTCTTATGGACGCCGCCCTGGAGGACCTGGGAAAGAAGGCTGCCGAGGGCACACGCGCCCTGGAAGAGACTGGCGCGTTTGCCAAGCTCCTCCTTGGAGTACCATGAGCCGATGAGGAAGTCTGAGGAACCCGAGTCAGGACGAATGACCGAAGTGATATCGTATAGTCTAAATCACAGGACTCACGTAGACCGGGGTAGTATGCACTCTCGAAGAGACCGACAAAGAAACGAATGACGTAGACTTGTTGATAGTTTGTAACAAACGTTGTGCACAGCGTCATGAGGGACCAGCCGAATTCTAAGATGAAGACGACGCTGGGCATGTCAGGACGGCTTGGCGTGCGATTGGACTTACTAGTGCGGAGAGAAACGGTTCAGAAGAATGTTGCCGGGAATCATGCCGATAACGTAGCCACTTGGGGTCAGCTCTTTGTCAGGTTCACTGTTGTGTTCCTAGGCATACTCACACTGTCCAACAGGTGTTGGCATAGTTGAACTGGACTCCGTACATATTGAGGTCCTCTCTAAGGCACAGTCAGTGGTTTATCTCGCAACTGCGGAGGATTCTAACTCACTTCATACCACTGACGACTAACCACAACGTCAATATGGCCGCTGCGGAGGCACCTTTCAGTCAAGTTCCCACTCACAGGCGGTGTTCAAGTTGGTTTGGTCGATATAACGGCAGATGAGTCCGAGAACGGAGAAAACGAGCAGCGACGCGTCTAGCTTGAGGACAAGCTTTCGTTCTGTCATTAGGCTTGTCATGTGCGGGATGGTAGCTGTTGCTCACCGGCGGAAAGCCTCCAGCCCTTCTTGGGCTGTGTAACCTCCTTGTGCTCATAGTCATCGCTGACCGAGTGGTCTATACTTCCAGGCATTGTGTTGTTAGAGGTAACGAGTGGAAAGGTGAGAATACAGGTGAGTCTGCTCTAGTGACCACGCTCATCGCTGCCATTTTTATGGAGTCTGCCACCTGTAAAATGTTTGCTTGGGATGCGAGGGGAGACATCTGATTAGATGGCGTGCTACCGTGGCGTTGATATCGAGGCAGCCGTTTCCCCGCTCGAACTTGTGTCCAAATCCGCAAACCGCCGCAGATACACCACCGTCCGCGGAGTGCGGAGTGGGTTCGGGGCTTGTATTGGTGGGAAGCGACCGAGCTTGGGTCGCCTGACCACGCCATGTCTGTAATGGATGAGGTTAACCAACGGCATGCCAAGAACACGGACCTTCTGAGACGCATCAGTTTTGACTTTCGGTAGAATCGACCACAAATGACATGCACTCGGTGTCTCCGTGGCCGACCACCCAATAAGCCATAGATAAGATCACGATGACTGTTTGCACATGTATGGCGCCATACACCGCGACTTACAGATCCGCGGTCTGTGCTGTCTCACTGGCTCATGTTTAGTGGGTTCAACTTGCCCAGGCCTTCGGCGTTGCCGTTGCCGTTGCGGCTGCCGTTGCCTCTCCGTGATAGGTTAGCCCCACGAGAAGCCGGTATATTAATGTAGCGCCCTCGTACCTTTTTGCTTTTATTGTCCGTTCGCTCGCCTCTGCAACTTGCTTCTTGCATCGCCCAGCTCGTCTTCATTCTGTCGAAAGTCAATATAGAAGGGGCGTGCGAGCCAACGCCCTAGCAACCTTTGCTCACTGGCAGTTACAGTAAAATTCAGCGCACAGAAAACCCCTTCCGAGGAAACACAGATCACGTGATACCGACCATCGCGGCGGCATAAGACAGCTCTCATAGTATGCACACCCCGGGCTCGCCGATGCGGTTGACATACAAAACAGGTGTATTGACTAGTTGCTCGACAGTGTTCTTCGAGGGGCGAGTACTCGGTCGGGAGAACCTCGCAGAAAGCCGTAGGAGGAAATGCGGCGATCAAGCCGTCAATAGTCTCTGGCGCCTCGAACCGGTTCCCACTGTTGTTTGACTCGAGCCCATTGTGCACAGAGCGGGGCCGATTCCGAGCTGGGCAGCATTCAAATTCTAGGGTGGGATCCTGCCACAGCAGTCAGCCTGAGGCAGTGTAGATAGAATGAAGGCTGGGACCGTGGGAACCTTGAAGAAGGGGATAGTGTGGCACAAGCCATTAGCTGTGTGACACGTCTGAGCTGCGTGTGAGACTGGTTATCTGCAACTGATTCCCCAAAGCTAATGTAGGGTGGGAGTGAGACATCCGACAATGCGCCCAGTTTCGCAGGCGACCTCGTTGAAAGCAGAGGGGGTAAGGGGTCGGTTGTTCGTATCTGTCTAACATTACCATCCCGTGAGATAATCCGGCACCAGCCAGCCCCTCGCCAAGTTCTTAAACATACTTAGGGCAGGAACATCGGAGAGTCTATGCATTTCGCTAGACGCGAGACTACCCCAAAAGAATGCTCCGTGGGAAGAATACTCCGAAATCAGGTGGACAAAGGACAAAGGCCTTGGTCTGGCGCTAACTGGAACCAAGTCCCGTGGTCTACATTATCTATTGTACGCGTCCTGGAAGCGTGACAACGTTGTCTAGTCTCCCGGTCCGCCCGTTTTGTATCCCAATGCATGTCTGCTCCGAGCCTTTGGATCAGCGAGGGGGGCGATTAGGAACGGCGAGGAACAGATAGCCTAGGGTGATTGACGGACAAGTTGTCGAGCAACGATGGCTTGACAGGAGACGGAGGGTGAGCAAGCGGCGAGGATCGCCAATCAGTCCATCGCAGTGTAGGTCGTATTGTGATTCGGTCAAGACGCCGGGATTTTGGTCCACCTGTAGAGGTGCCCAGGCATTCTACTGTGGCGCTGAGGGCGCTTTCTCCGACCGCCGCACGATGGACAGACGAGAGAACCCAGTGTCGCCCGCGCTCAGAAGTCGTTCCAAGGTTACTCCGAATTTTCGAAATTTGTCTTCCTGGGCTACAACGGACGACTGGTCGCAAGGGCGCGCGTTGTCTTACTGGCTGGTACGACGACGATTGGCTCAGGCTCAAAACGTCACTCGACAACATGCATAACCTGCACCATGTAGATTCGTCTGCCCCCCCGGCCTTGTTCGGTTGTTCGGTCCGTGCCTGAATTTGCGAACGGGGGCCGTGGGCCGTGGGTTTCTGCCCTCCGGTCCCGCGGTCATCTGGATTTCTGCCGTGTTGGGTCATGAAAAATGGTCGACTGCCGCTAGAAGCTCACCGTCCACGTTCTAGGAAACGCGGGAACCAACTTTGGTGGATCCTAGAGTGGACGCCACCTGGCAACTAAACCTTTTGGTTTTGTTTTTCTTGCCCTCTCCGCGTTCGCTTCGGTCTTTTCTTCGGTCATGGTCTGCTGATTTCCTCGCGATCCATGCACCTTCCATTTTTTTTTTTTTTTTTTTTTTTTTTTCTTTTTTTTTTTTTTTTTTTTTTTTTTTTACTTCCTGTAGTCATTCTCTTCGTTTATGGGGTCTGTCATGTCACATCCTGGAGTAGAGGTCCTGCTGGCACATGAACCAGGATGCAGGCCACGTCGTCAGTCGCACGCGTAGGGCACTGCGATTATTTCCGGGCACCAGGTGTCCAAATTCGGGACAAGCGAAATGAAGGTGTGTCACAAGGCCGAGCAAGTTGAGACTGCTCTGCAAGGGCGAGTGCCAGCGGTTCGGTAACCCCGACACTTCGCATCAACGCCACGCACCGGAAACGACGTTCCTTGTCCTAGATCTGTGCGCCACGGGGAACAGTGGCGTTCCCTGCAGAACAACGGGCCGGCCAAAGCCCTAACTGGCGAGGAGGTGGCTCCGGTGTCCTGACTGCTGGAATCATTTGAGAAATCCTGAGGCATTGCTCATAGATTTGACCAAGGCGCCTCGACCAGCGCATAACGGCGGAGGCAACGGTGGCCCCGAGTCCTCTGCCTATTCTCTCGGCTTCAATTGAATTCATTCGTTCGTTCCATCAAAATCAATGCGGGTACTCACTTCAACATCAGGCGTCGAACCACTCACAGCCACGGTTTGGCGTTTGAACGTGTACAGGCATGGCACCAGCACTAGCACCAGTTTGGTAAAGTATGCATGACCCAGGTAGCTTGCTCTCGGGAGATTTAGGCTGCAGAGCAATCGGTCCTCGTGAACGACAGAAGGGAGGCAGCGTAGTAGCGGATAAGGTAGCCAACTTGCCCTCGAACCTACGCCATTAGACGTGTCACCCAAGATAAGTCCCCGGCAGCCGGTCACGATACACAGTACACGTCAAGAAAATCATACACGGGACATATCGGGAAAAACCCTGTGGTTGGCTACCCAGTAAGCGCCCAGGATAACAACCGAATGTTCTGAGGGTTCGAGCCTCATCCTCGTCAGCGCAACCGACGCTGCGGACCATCTTCGCAAGCATGCACAACCAGCGAATGAACAGGGTCGGTTAGCTTGATGATCAATCAGTAAGCCCAAGCCAAAGGGCGATGGCATTAGATTCAAGGAGGCGGCGCCACTCCAAGTGAACATCAATGAACATCAACAGTGGCTTGAGCCCAAACACCGGCCTGCAACCAATAACGATCCGAGCAGACTGGCACGCGAGTCAGCCGACGGAAAGCACCTGCTTAACAGGTGGATTAAACGGGGTCAAGAATGGTAAGATGTGACCGAGGCGAGAGTGTTCGCTATCCCGACGAGAAGTTGTAAGCTAAAAACATCACACTGCAACTGGATATGAGGGAGACTGGACCTCGACGGGCAGCCAGTGGACACACGTTAGTATAGATGTACTATTGACCACTGGGCTGTGAAAGCAAAGTTAGTAACCTGAGTTGATGATCAAGCTAGCCGCCCGAGCGCATCACAATTCCCACAATGAGACGATGAGGTTTCCTGGAATCACCGAGTTCCACCTCCTCGAGGGCGACTGAAAGCTGTGACCTCGATGCCGTCCGCATCGAGGGTCGTTCCTCGACAACTCACCATTTTCTGGTTTGATCCACTTCCCAGAAGCCCGAGCCCGGTTAGTCGCTTGCGTGAGTGACGATAACAACCTGAACGTGAGCAGGGACCTGCCAGTTATGAGGTGTCAGATGATTAGGGGAAAGCTGTCGCCCCGTGCCCCCCGAAGAAGTTGGTTGGTGGCAATTACCCTGCCAGGCGAGTCTTGGAATGAACCGATGGGCAGAACCCAGGGAAAAGAAGACCGCATCGCCGGAAGGAAAAAGAACAGGAGGCCACACTGGGAAACAGGACAAACAGACAGGCCACAGAAAAAAATGTCGAACAAGTGCCCGCGTGATGCACAAGGAACGAGGTGTGCCAGGAGAGCACTCCACCGCGTGGTCCCTGATGGTGTCCAGTGGCTTCCACCGATGACGCGCGGCGTCGGACCACGCGTCTGAGATTACGGAGCATGCGTAGTTTTCGGGTTACATGCACAAGGAACCATTCCGCACTGTTCATTCCTTGGTAACGGTTTACTATTTCCGAACCTCGCGGTCACCACCAGGGCACAAGCTTGAATATTTATTGTCAAGGGCCGCCGGGAGCTGGGATGGCTTTGCGCAGCCCGAGGAGTTCAGGTTTATGCCCGTCGGACCATCAAGCTGCGTCGAAACACGGGGTCCGATTGTCATGCCTCACAGCGACGGGGACCACGTTGGCTTGCGGCGGGGGCACCAGGCCGAGGTCCGAAATGCAAGTGATCGTGATATTAAGGTCAAATTGCTATCAAACAAGATCATGGTCAGCGGTGAGATTCAGACAACCAAAAATCATAAAATACAGAACAACGGTGCGTAGAGACAGGGAATGGAGGGGCGGAAGAGATCGACACGCCGCCACCTTTTCCTAGTCCCCGTGGGCGTCCTGGAGACCCTTTCCGCAAACACTGTGACGACAGGTGCGGACGGTTTCGGGCATGGTCCTGGGCAGACATACCGATGCACCATCCAGCGGTTATGAACGGGATTTAACCAGGACACCGAAACCAATTAAGGAAGAGTGAATTGCAAGATCAACATCCGACGTGGATCGGATCATCATCCGACCTTTGAATGTCACCTTGTATGATGGCATGTTACGACCAAGTGCCACAACACGGTAGTGTAGAACACATCACCACACCCAGACCATGCATGTGCACATTGAATTGAGAGCGTTACGGGAGCCAGGAGGGCCCAGGCGGGCGAGTGACCGCCGAGAAGAGTGACTGGAGACCCCGACTGCCTCAGCTATTCGGTCTCCTGCTGTCCCTCAAAAGCTAAAAAACGTCTGCTCCGCACACTGGTGCGTACTCTACCCTGCATGTTCATTTGCGTTTCCTGTGTTGGTGCGTTGCCTTTCC
>Ga0160505_101157_pt1 | contig 12930 bp, 11 predicted proteins | sample DIDeMG_FD_108225 | JGI IMG/M metagenome (GOLD analysis project Ga0160505, IMG submission 108225) | Enriched chicken feces microbial communities from UW Madison campus, WI, USA - DID2874_E49_Stillage MG | ecosystem: Host-associated > Birds > Digestive system > Large intestine > Fecal ... | reverse complement strand
GGTGGAGGTGGAGGTGGAGGTCGTCGTGCTGGAGAGGGCAAGGCGAAGGGACGCGGGAACGGCAAGGGCAAGAAGCGCACGGCTCCGAATGACGAGGAGGATGAGGACGGCAAGTTCGATCTCGTGAAGTTCGACCCCGAGGACGAGGATGTCATGCCCTCCGTCACTCCCGGCAATCGCGACAGCAAGCGCCGTAAGACTTAAGCGCACGATGAGGCGACCTCAGCTTTGAGTCCAGGTCGTGTGATGACTATATACATACTACCCTGCTTCAGTCCTGCCTGTACATACATATCAATACAGTAGCCGCCTAAATGATGTGAGCATGATGGACGGCTACACTAGCGTGTGGGTTCGCAACCTGGGTTGGCTGCGGACACTGGCTGTCCACTGCTGAGGACGTCTACTAACGGTCTACATGTCGGCGGCCACAAGGTCTACTGAGGTGGCAACGTGATGCACTTACGAGAGGGGACAGATGACCTGCACCTAGACCTCTGCACAGTGGCCTCCTGACCGTGTGCTCTGTCCTATCATTTCTGTTCGCTCCGGGCGCTGGTGTCATCGTCCTCGTGCTGTTGCGGCGCTCCCCTCATGTCGGGCATGGCTGCAATGTGTCTTGGGGCGAGGAAGATGCTAGCTGCTAGGCCCTAGCCTAAAGAATGCCATGGTCATGCCGCGGTAGGGGCTGATTCGAGATGCAGCAGACAGGGCGCAAGGAAGACATCGGGGAAAGGTGTGGTCAGCTGTATCGGGCAGCCACGAGCTTTTGTTGTATCTCTTTCACAATCGTTATTATTCTCACCACACCGCTCTTCGGTTATTCACTGTTCCACGCTCTTCCATCTCTTACTCTCCACTCTCTTTCTCGCTCACTGCTCCTTTCCATCTAACCCCCGCTCTCACGACCTCAACCTTCCCTCTCATCCAAGGCCACATCATGCCACGCAACAAACCCTGGACCGAAGACCACACCGTACGCACCCCCCCCATCCATCCCCGATCCCCGCTGACAGCAGACCATACTCTCCCGCGGGATCCTCGCCCTCGTGCACGAGAACGAACAAGCCCTCTACACTCTCCCCGGCCTGAACGGGGTCGACAACGGCAACCGCACGCGCCAGAAAGTCGAGCAGCTCCTGGAGCGGTGTGCGGTCGGTATGGGGCTGAGCGTTGCGGATGCGCGGGCTGCGAAGGCGGGCACCGGAGGCAAGGGGAAGAAGAGCGTCACTGCAGAGATCGATCGGAGCGGCAAGGACGGTAGCAACGATGGCAAGTGCACTTGTCCCCACTGCTCGGTGCACAGTCCCAGGCGCCTTATCGATCTTAGTCACCAGCCCACGATCCTCAATATCACGTTTGCGGAGGCATCGAGTCCCAGCTCCAAGTCTTATGCGGCCAAGAGAGCTCGTGCGGCCGAGGGCACCAAGAACGGCAGTAAGACCATGAAGGCGAGGAATGGCCACAAGAAGTCGCATCGAGTGCTTGTGTGCCAGGACCTTGGTGACGATGTCAAGGTCGAGACGAAGACGCCGGACAAGAAGGAGACAAACGAGACGAACGAGACGGCCGAGGACGAGAACGACGGCAGGTTCGAACGCCGCAGCCTGAAGCGCCACAGTGAGGCAGACGGTGGACCCCCGGTCAAGAAGCGCCGTGGACGCAAGCCAGACACGATTGGGCACACGCCTCCTGCGCCTAATCCTTCCCTCACACTCGATTTGCACGACGAGGAGGTCAAGTTCGATAACGACGGGCAGGAGGGCGAGGAGAGCCAGGCGAGTGCCACTATCGCGGTACATGGCGAGGAGCGGGCTCATGCGGAGCCTGACCTCAACGCCAACGCCAAAATGCCAGTGGGGCAGCGTCCGCACGTCACCGATACCAACAGCGCGGCGACCACTAGCTTCGATACTGCCACAACCACCGACTCGACACCCGACACCAACAGCCACATCACCGACGAAACCCGCACCATCGCCCAAACCGTCTTCGGCACCACCTATTCGGACCTCACTGATCTCGAGGAGGTCGACACCGAGGACGTCGGCCGGCTGCTCAGTCTCGATTTCGAGGGCATCTTCGGTCTCCAGAACGACATCCAGCTCCCGAATTAGAACGGCATGTCTCGACGCTTGACGACAGTGGATACGGCGGCGGTATGAGCTGATATTTGACGACGCGAGACTCTCGAGACTTCAGAAGTTGTGTATCTTTACGTAGAGCTCATGAATATCGTCGTAGCTCTACTTCACGGTCCGTGGGCGGGAACCAAAAACGGGAGAATTCCCCTTCACGTCAGGAGCTCCTCATTGCCCATCCTGCAACAAACAAAGAAGCATGGTGCATGCTGTGAAAGGTCGTTAAACACATCCATGCGCATCCCAACATTCACAATGAGTTGTGCCAGAGCAGATATGAACAAGCGTGCATACTTCGCTTTGGGTCCTCTCTTATCCTCGATATCGCAGCTGGCTATTGTCTCTCTCGCTTCGTCCCGGCTCGCCAATGGATCCTCGCTATCGTATCCTCTCGTAATCGTATCCGTACGTCGTTCGAAAACGCGCTGAGCGGATGGCGCTCAAGATCGTTCAGGCGTCGATGCCGTCCTCCTCCTCATCCTCCCAATCCTCCTCTTCCTCCTTCTCAACCTTCCTCTTCTTCCTCCCGGCCCCCTTCTCGACCTTAACCTTGCCTCCCTCCTCCTTCTCAGTCTTGACCTTGACCCCCTTCTTCCCGCTCCCACCACCCCTTCCCATGCCCTTAAGCCGCCCCACCTCCTCCTTCACGGCCCCGTCGAGCCCGTGGCTCTTCTCGAGCCCAACAAGAATCTGCTGCAGCTTCTTATTGATCCTGTCCCCGCCGTTCCCGTTCACGGCCGCCAGGTCCGGGAGGGCATACATTGCGGAGCGGGAGGCGAGGGCGCCGGCAATGATTGCGCGCACGACGGATTTCTGTTGTCAGATATGAGGGTTGGTGGTCGGGGGTTGGGGTGAAGGGTTGAGAAGAGGGAGGGATGGGGGTGGGGTGAGGGTTGGTGTGGTCTGCTCACGGTGTGCTTGTCGGTCCAGCTGGCGGACATTCGGGCACGAGTGTGTGAGTGATAAGGAGTTCGGAGCGCGGGTGAGCTGGTTGAGGTCGTCGGAGACTTGGGCGGCTGACGTTGAGGCGAGGCTCTTGTAGAGGTTCGAGGCGGGAGTTGGAGGCGAGACGGGGTGCTAGGCTCGAGTGTCGTGAGGACTCGAGGGAGGGAGGGGTCAAGACCCGAGTATGAAGATGAGTGTGGGGCCGATACTGCTGATTGGGAGTGAAGAGTGCAAGAGTTGAGGGGAATGGAGTGTTAGAGAAAGTAGAATCAGCAACGCTAAATGTCAGATACGCTCAGCGCTGTGGGAACCTCGCCAGAGCATGTCAGATGTGTGTGTACCCGCCAGCAGCGCCCGGGTCGGAGCTGGGGCGCGAGCCGGATGTGTTCATGGATGTGGTCATCTGGACTATGCGGTTGGAGGCTGGTGCGAGCTGGATGAACTGGTGTGGCGTGGTGGTGGCGCTTCCACAATACAAGTCAGTACACTCTCATCCTCCATACCCCCTCCACCCTCCACCCTCCACTCTCCTTCCTCCTCGCCATCCCCGCCATACAACCCACCACAGCGCTCTAGCCATAGGTGCATATCTTCCATCTAGTATTCCCATCCATTCCATTTTACTCGTCAATCTCGGGCTCCTCGACGTTGGCGGCGTTGACGCCGCCGAGCTCCTTGACGAGGCCGCCGTAGGGGTACGAGCGGGGCGCGGCGGGGGACGTGAGGTGGTGGTTGTAGATGACATAACCGAACGCGCCGACGAGCGAGAAGGCAATGGTCATCTGGAGAAGAGCGCGGCCGGGGCCAATGTTGTGCACGTCGGGTCCCCACATGCCGAGGCGGTCCTCCTCCTCCATCACCTGTGGTGTTAGTCTGGGTGGGTGCGGTGTGGGTCGGAGTTGCGGCAGACGAGGAAGACGCATACTACGACTGCGCTCCGCTCGCTAGCTACGCTGCGTGCGCTCGATACTCACGGTCTCACCAAAGTTCTTGCGCTCCTGGATGTCCCACCATCCGAAGGGTTCGCGCGTCTGGAGCGAGATCTCGGGGAGCTGGGGGTAGCCGTGGACTGCGGGTCAGCTGCGTTCGGAGGAGCTTGTTGGGGGTGCTGAAGCGAGAGCCGGTGGAGGCAGAGTTGAGGGATGACTCGGTCGAGTCCTCGGGCATTGGGACGGAGAAGCGCAGGTAGGAAGAGGAAGAGGGGAGCGCGCAAGACGGGGCCGGTAGGGCACGGGAAGACGAAGAGGCGGAACAGGAGCTGGAAGTCGCGGGGAACAAGGATAGTTGACGAGCTGGGAACAACACGGTTTACAGCAACGTCATGGACTGATCTGTGGACTGTTTGCACAGCGAGCGCAGCGCGCACACAGAGGTCTTGCCCATGCGCCGTCCGCTGCTCGTGCACGCCGTTCCTCCTAGTCATCCCTCTCTCCGTCACTGGAGCGCTCGTCCATCTCCGCGACCTTCCAACTCGTCGCGCCATCCATTCCAACTCCAGCTGTCCCCTCCTTTCTCCAAATTGCGGCTGGCTCTCCCCGCTCTCTCCTTTCCCGTTCCTCATCCACATCCTCCTCCTCCTCCTCATCTTCCTCTTCTCGCGATTCCATCTCTCGGACCTCGGATCTCAATCCCGTTCTCGGACAGACACTAACGCTGGGGGTCGACAGGGACGCCGGGGGGAGGAGGGGGCGCGTGCTCGGAGGGCGAGTGGTGGATGACCTGGGACGACGCCGAGGTCGACGCGTAGCGGCGCGCAGCCACGCGGGCGAGGCGGACGGAGCGGGCGGCGAGCATGGTGGGTGGGGTGTGGAGTTGTGGTATGCCGACAAGCACAAGCACAAGGCTATCGGTACTGTATCTGTATCGGCCAGCTGGTGATCCTCGAGGGCCTTGCTATACCGTTGATGCCATTCGCCATGTCCGCCCAGCGTAGCCCTCCCAGCCAGGATACGGCCAGGCTGCAGGCAGGCACCAGCCAGCCTGGGTGGGATGATCCTACGCTGAGAGACCGGGCTCCCACTGTACCGGGGTTACGGGAATTAGTCGCCTGTGGCAGCAGGGCAGGTCTTCGGAGGAACCCTGTCTAGATGGGGGGAGTAGATATGTTTGTATTTACACCTGGGGGTGACGATTTATTTTTTTGTTTTGCCACCGTCCTCCCCCGCTGTACATGCTTTGCAGCTAGTGGAGTCCTCGCTCTATCCCTGACGCAAGCAGTCCACCCGATCCACCCCTTGTTCCCCTCCACTTGCAGAGCCAAGCAGATCGAGCACACAAGAGGCGAGCGAGAGCGAACAGAGCGAGTGCACCAAGAGGAGCAAGATTCCGCGATCAAAAATCAAATCAAAAATCAACTTTGACCCGCACCATCACCCCCCACTCTTCACTCAACCCTCTCCTCAGCCAGGGTGGCTCGCATACAAAAATAATAACACAAAAATCTCTCACTTTTGTTCATTATCTCGCCTCCATCGTCTCATTTTTTTCCATTTCTTGTGCTACCAAATTTCGTCTTCTCCCTTCTCTTCAACGACGACCACATCGCATAGCCCGCCATGGCTCTCCGTATCCGTAAGCTTGCACTCGGGACAGCGACAGCTGTTCAGCGCTGACAATCGCAGAGAAGACCACCTTCAAGCCCACCCGACCGTTGAAAGGTGGTGCGCCAGTCAGGCGACCGCCGGTCGCGACTCCAAGTAGTAGTCAGCCGTTACCTGCCAAGGTTGCTCGTCCGGCCATCGCGACCTCGTCGGCGCCGGAAACTGCTCCTCCGTCCACTGCACCGGCGGCGGCGACTACGACGACAACACCGGCAACACCAGCGGCGACAACCGAAACCCCTGCTCCGACGGCGGCGCCCGTGCCCAAGGCAAGTCCTGCGTCGCCGGAACAGCCAAAGCAGACAAGTCCAAAGCACACAAGTGTCCGCCAGCCGCCTACCCCCATCTCCATCCCTACCGACACTGGTCTTCCCCCCTCGCTCCTCCCCTCGGCGGTCATCTCGTCAGATCCCAAGTCTGCTGTCTCTGACGACGCTCGAAAACACCGCGAGGACAGCGTCGCGTCCGACCTCCCGCCGCCGACACCGTCGGCCGCCGCGTCGCCGTCACCGGCAACAACACCGCGCGGACTGAGGAAGGCCAAGCCGCTGCTTGCCGCCGCTGCCGCATCAAAGACACCGACGCAGCGCGGCACGCTCCGAGAACGCGAAAAGTTAAAGCGGCAGGAAAGGGCAGAACGAGAACGACTGCGAGAAGAAAGCCACTCGCTCCGCTTCACGCCTACGCCTCGCCACTCGCCGGCTCCGGGCACCCCGACGTCGACCTGGTTCCCGCCGACCGTCGCCACGTCGACCCAGGACGCGACCCAGACGACAAAGTCGCCTACCCAGCAGACTACTCAGGCCGCGGACGGCTGGCCGCATACCGCCGCAACGTCCTCTGCGGCCATCTCCCCAAGCGCCTCGTCTCTCGCGAACGCCACGTCCCCCGTGGCAGTTCTGAGCGATTTTCCCCCGGCCGTCGCTCCTGTTGCGCCCGCTGACACGGTCCCCGGATCGTCGTCTAGCAGTACACCTGACCCTGCTGCTCTTACTGCTGCGCTGGCAAGTATCAAGCCCAAGGCGCCGTCCGCCCCTGCCGCTCGCAAGCGCCAGGTCCGCAAAAAGGATACGCCAGACACGGACGACACCCCGACCACCTCGCCCAAGCGTCGTCGCACGACCCGCGCCGCTCGCCAGGACACTGCGGAGGTTGAGGACGACAACGAGAGCATCCTCTCTGATGGCAGTGGCAAGCCGTCCACGGCCAAGCGCCAGCTCCGTGGCAGGTACGGCACCCGCGGCAAGGCTGGCACCACGCAGGACCGCCGCACCAATGCATTCAAGCGCCAGGCGGTCGTTGCCCAGCCTGAACTCCCCGACGGCGTCGAGCCCAACCAGCTGGTCGGCCAGGAGGTCAACGAAACTGTCATGACGATGGGTGATCTCGCCACAAGTCTCGCCAATCAGGGTCGCGTCTCTGCCCGCACCATCAAGCTCGCCCAATTCCAGCGCGCGGAAGAAGAGCGCAAGCTCAGGGAACGCGCCGTTCGCACCGAGAGGAACTGGCGCCGCCGCCAGGTGGTCCGTCGCAAGGCCCGCGAGCTGCGCAACAACCAGCGTGCCGACCGCCGCGAGGCAGCCCGTGCGCGTGGCGAGGACCCTGATGCCATCTCGGCTGATGAGATTGACTCGGATGAAGACTACGAGGTCGAACCTGATCGTCTCACGCCCCCTGGCTCGCCTCGTCAGGCGGAGCGTGTGGCCCCCGTGAGCTTCGAGCCCCAGCCCGAGGCTCCTGCCGCCGAGGACACCGCTGAGCCGTCCGAGAACCCCGCCGAGCAGGAGGACATTGAGGGACTCGGCTTCACTGCCAACGATCAGCAGAGCGAGATGGACGACGAGTTTGGAGAGACGATCGAAAACTTCCAGCTCCCCGTCGACGAAGACCCCGCCGGCGACAGTGCGTCTGTTCACGACTTCTCCGGTCTCGAGTACAACGACTACACTGGCGGATACCTCGACGACGAGGGCAACTGGGTCGAGGGCGGCTCGAACCATGCCGCCATGATCCACCAGCGCAACGAGGAGCGTCGCCGCCGTCTCATGGAGGGCGACCACGGCCAGGCCGTCGAGCTCATCGACAACGACACGCAGTTTATCAATTCGGCCACCTGGGGCAAGAAGGTCGCCAACGACCGCTGGACGGCGGAGGAGACGGAGCTGTTCTTTGCTGTGAGTGGAACAAGCACAAGCTGCATGCTGACAATCAGGTGCTCCGCGAGACGGGCGAAAACTACACGCTCATGAAGGCCTACTTCCCCGGCCGCACCGTCCGCCAGCTCAAGAACAAGGGCTCGCGCGAGAACCGCATCAACCCGCAGCGCATGACGGACGCTATTATGAACCGCAGGCCAATGGGTGGGTTTTGACATGTGGCAGTCATCTAACCCCCAGACAAGGAATATCTCGCCAAGTCCTCTGGCTTCAACATTGATCGGCCATACGACCGAGAAAACGCCTTCCTCGAGGAGGTTGCAAAGGAAAAGGAGCGCATTGTTGCCGGCCTGCTGCCGATTGCCGACGAGCTCGAGGTGCAGACTACTTCGGGATGGGACGCGTCCGACGCGCTCGAGTTTGTGCAGGTTGCCAACTAAACCAACCGCACACACCGCGACGCACCCACTGCCAACCAAAAATTGAAAACACCAAAAAGCGTACACACAACCCTTACCCAATTTGTCTGCACCTCGGGCCTCGTCGGCCGTAGTGGGCAGGACAGGACACGGCTAACCCGCCTCCCCCCGTGTACGTTGTATACACATCCATAGGATGCAGATGTTGTAATATGAGGAAGAAGAGGAAGAAGGGAGCGAGGGACAGTAACATGATACGATAGGACAGTAGTAACCTGTACTGGCCGTACAGGGTGGCAGAAGACTCGGAAGGAATGTTACGTACAGTATGCATACGATTAGGACGTTACTAGATCTGTGGGAGATGGCGCCAAACCTTGCGTCTTGGAGCACGATGCAGCGCGTTTGAACGCGTTGTTTGCATTGTTTGTGTTGAAAATGGATGGCGCCGGCCATTATGATGTGCTAAGGTGGGGGGGATCAAATAAACAAATGACGCCGTCTGTTTGTGTGGACGCGTTTGACTTTGAAGCAAAGCAAAGACAGCCCCGAAAAAGACGACGAAAACAGGGACAAGCAGGGTGCAGAGTGAGACAGTCCGTACAGTGGTGGGGTCGAGGAACGGGGCTTGGCTCGCCATCTCGCTCGCTCCCTCGCTGTTAATGTAATTATCCCATCCACCATCCATCCATATCCCTTCTTCCTTCCTTCCTTTTCTTTCTTCTCGACAACATCCATCCATCCATCCACCCATCCATCCATCCACCTTGCCCTCGGCCCTTTTGTGTCTTCATCACCATCACTGCACGCTTCTCCGCTTGTCTTTCTTTTTAACACTTTTGCTGCCCCCCATTTTTGGAGTACAATCCGACCGGCTGATCGAAATCAAAACGGTCCAAGAAAGAGAAACCCAGAAACCAAACCCCATAGGCTGCGGTTGAGTGACTTGGTCGCCGTCACTGTCCATCCACCTGCACCCTCCCTCGCATCAACTAGTCCCGCGGTGCGAACAAACGCTGCCCGTCGCTGTTGTTGTCGGCGGTAACGCGGGAACCCACGCAAACCTAGGCTAAGCCCGCGCCACGAAAAGCAGCCAGCCTCCGCAACCGCTACCTTCCCCACGCGGCAATAGGCAACAGGCAAAGATGCCAATCACACGCCTGCCACTCGCCGACCTGGTTTCGGCGGACTGTCCGGCCGAATCGTCCCGCCGACGCATGCTCACCGACGTCAATGTGCGCATTGCAAAGGCCAAAAAGGTCGTGGTCGTCAGCGGTGCGGGCATCAGTTGCTCGTCTGGTATCCCGGTGAGTCACTTGTGTGTGCACCTCTACACAAAACGCGAAATGGTGTTTTTCATTGTTTATCTCTATCTCGCCCTTCCTCGCGCGAGCGCGGCACTAAATTATGCCACCGCCCATGCGAAATGAAACCAGCCTTCAGACTAACGCGACAGGACTTTCGCTCCGAGAACGGCCTGTATGCACTCGTGAAACACCGGTATCCAGACTGCTTCGTGTCCGGCAAGGATCTCTTCTCGTCCGGCTGCTTTGCCAATCCCGACACACTGCAAGTCTTCTACACCTTCATTGCCGAGCTGTATCTCGCGTGCTCGGCAGCAAAGCCCACGCGCACCCACGACTTTATCCATCGCTTGGAGAAGAAGGGCAAGCTCCTCCGAAGCTACACCCAGAATGTGGATGGGTTTGAGCGGCGGATCGGGCTCGAGTCTGGCGGCCGTGGGCGGGGGTACAAGAAGAACGGAACACGCAACGTCGAGCTGCATGGCGACCTTGGGCGGGTCCGGTGTGTGCTCTGCTTTGCCGACTATGAGGCCACAGAGGAGTGGGTGAACACGTTCCGCGAAGGAGAGGCACCATCTTGTCCGGCGTGCGAGGAGCGATGTGAGTAGAAGCATTCCTTGTTGGATCGTACTGATACCGTAGGTGTCGAGCGTATGACCCGTGCGGCGCGCCAAACGCCCATCGGCACCCTGCGCCCGTCTATCGTTCTCTACGACGAGCCCCATCCCCTCGGCGACGAGATCTCGGACCTGCAGACGTACGACATGCGCCGTGGGCCAGACGTCCTTCTTATCATGGGCACATCGCTCAAGGTCCACGGCCTCAAGCGCCTCGTCAAGGATTTTGCCAAGGTGGTGCACGAGAAGAAGACGGGTATCGTCGTCTTTGTGAATGCCACAAGGCCAAGCAAGGAGTGGGAGGGCATCATCGACTACCACATTGAAGGCGAGACGGATCAATGGGTCGAGCGCATGGAGGAGGAGTGGAAGCGCGTCCGCCCACAGGACTGGGAGCTGCAGGGCACGCTTGATGCCAGCGTCGTCCGCGGCTCCATCGCAAAGGGCAAGCCAAAGGCAAAGGGCAAGAAAAAGCTACGTGAGTTCTACAAGTGTCATTCTCAACTCACACTCAGCCCCACCTCTGGAGGAGCCGTACCAGCTGCCTACACCGCCTGCTTCGCAGCAGTCGCCACGGTCGGACTCTATTCCTCTCTCCGACCCCCCTTCGTCCCCCTTAACGACGTGCCCGCCCGATAGCCCTCGGTCCGTTCTTTCCCCACCCCCGACGCCCGTGTCGCCGAGCAAACGGTCTCCGAGCCGCAGTCTGTCGGCCAAGGCGCACAAGAAGACACGCTACGACGCGGCACCACCAAGGACCGGAGTCCCTGCGTCCCCGGGTTGCGGCAACCTGTTTACTGACATGGTCAACGCTCCGATGCGCGACTCGAGCTCGCTCCCGCCATGCGACAGCGACGAGGACGACTTTCCGCCCTCTCGCCCCGCCGCGCGGACCCGCGCAAGCTCGGTCTCGGCCCCCTCCCGCAAGTCCCGCCTCGAGGTGCTGATGCCGACCCTCAAGCGCACCGCAGGCAACAAGGAGAACGCGCCTCCAACACTTCCCCGCACATTCCCCACCCGCCGCGTCATGAGCCGCACCCGCTCCGTCCCCGCCAAGTTTGCCGACTACGTGGCGCCATAGTGCCTTTGGACACTGGACATTGTCATTGATGGACCTTGGTGGACATTGATGGACATAGAACACTGAGAGAACGCTTGTTGAATGGAGATGCCCCCTTTTAGCCTTCTTCCATCTTCCTATGTTCCTCTTCCTTCTTCCTTTCCTTCTTTTCCTTCCTCATCCCCCTCTTCGCAACCGTGCCCCGTCATTCTCTTCATCCCCTCCCCCGTATTCTTCCCTCACGTCGTCTAGAGTACCGTGTATTTCTAATGGGTGTTTTGTACCAAATGAACCTCATTGCCATGTTTGTGGACCGTGTGTTGTCTGTTCTATCGAATAACACCTGTCGGGGCATCTCTCCCTCGCTTTGATGCCACTCGGCTGCCATATTCAGTAGAGTTGTGCCGACCTGATATCGGCTCAGCCCATGCGGCTCATATTGAGCTCGGGCCACTCGACGTGAGCTTGGACCGCGTTTGGTCCGTCAGCCCTTAACGGGTGTTATAAATATTTCAGCTCAGCCTGGCGGCTTGGGGACTCACTGTCCGGATGTGGTGCGCGTTCGGGAGGTTAATCCCTTCACTGACACTGATTGGAAGCAAGTCGGTGGCCTCGGTGGCCCGCTGGGGCTAGATGTAGAACAGTTGGATGCAGCTCTCGCCGCGACCTTAAGACAATCATGACGACATTCCCTGCTAGCTTGGCATATGACCCCGCGAATGCAGCATGCGAAACATGCACTTTCCGAAGAAGACGGTGCTGGCTAGCGATATAGCACTGTGTACATCTACACAGCTGAGGAGACGTTCCGAGTCGACAATCCAGTATGTGGATAGGTGACTACCTCGAGTGTACACTGTAACACCTCGTCCGGACCGCTGTGTGAGCCCATGAACGGCCTTGTGTGCAGCGTCTCACTCCCTCGTTGGCGTGTGCGCTGTCGACTGAGTCTGAGTCGAGACCAGGCTGGTCCGCGGTCGTTCTCGGTCTGGACGAGTGTGTAATGAATGGATTACTGAGGGCAGCACCGCCTCGGCGTAACCCTAGCTCTCTTGCCCGCTCCGCAGACCAAGCCGAAAGATACACGCCCGCGACCAGACTACAACTGCAAAGGACGCACAGTGGCCTCAACCAGCTCCATTCCTCCCACTTGCTCCGCATGGTCTCCACTTGTCATCAGGCCGGCGAGAGCACAGAGCCAGCCGGTCAGCCAGGCAGTGTTCTTCCTCTGACGTATCTATCCATCTGTCTGTGCTGGGGGTCAGGTCCGAGCAGGCAGAACAATAGAGCGAAATGCAATTCATGCTTTTGTTCCTCGTCCTCGAGGCCCAGCCCTCCTTCCCTACTTCACCTCTGCCATGCCATGCTTTTCCTCGCCTTGCCTTGCTCTGCCCCGCCGTCCCGTTCCGGACCGTACCACCATACCCCCATATCCCGGATCGGAGTCCAGCTGAGAGTGGACGAGTGAGAGTAGCGATTCGATTCATGCACTTGCTAGACATTTTGCAGCCACCAACGGTCGATCAGGCTGCCACGCGACCGGCGGTGCCTTTTGGTTCCCAGCCAAGCCAAGCCAGTCCAGCCAGTCCAGCCCAGCCAAGCGTCGGTAACGGGCAGTGATGGACCTCCGGTGTTGGGCGCAGCCACCACGTCAACCCCCCACTCCCCACTCCCCACTCTACAGAGCT
>Ga0160505_101156_pt1 | contig 12930 bp, 5 predicted proteins | sample DIDeMG_FD_108225 | JGI IMG/M metagenome (GOLD analysis project Ga0160505, IMG submission 108225) | Enriched chicken feces microbial communities from UW Madison campus, WI, USA - DID2874_E49_Stillage MG | ecosystem: Host-associated > Birds > Digestive system > Large intestine > Fecal ... | reverse complement strand
TTTTTTTTTTTTTTTTTCATCCAATATAACCATTGCTGGGTGAATAAATGTTGGGGTTTAATCAAATTTTTTTTTTAATTTAAAAAATTTTTTGGGTTTTGAAATTTATAAAAAAAAAAAAAATTCCTTTTTTTTTTTTTTTTTTTTTTTTTTTTTTGGCCCATTTAGGTAACTATGTTGGCGCCACTTTCATAGTTTCTTAACATTAGAATTACCCGGTCGTGTTGTATTTTGCCTCTGAAGTAAACTTGCTATTGGCGTCCATAGTCAACCTATTCTCTCCTTGTGGGGGATCCCTATCACATCAAAATTACACACATATTGACAACTAGTGGTACTAATGCTGAACAACGTTTCGTTGTCAAAATTTCATGTCTTGATCCAATAGCAGACTTCTTGTCTACATTAGATAACAGATATGAAGGGTGCCAGTATAAATAAAAAAGTAAGAAAAACCAGGATCGAGAATTCCACGGAAGGCAAGATATAACACTTTCCACAAAAGTAGGAACTGACAATATCCTAGGCTGATCAAATATCATCATCGCAACGCATCCGCGATAACCAACGACGTTCTCGTGCTCGACGCAAAGAATATGTCCAAGATCTTGAGAAACGCCTACGGCAGTTTGAGGTTATGGGAGTTCAGGCCACGCGAGAAGTCCAAGATGCTGGTCGGAGGGTACTAGAGGAGAATGGTCATCTTCGGTCACTGCTCAAACTACATGGTGTTTCTGATCAGGACATCCAAGACTATTTAGAAAAAGCGAAAGCAGGTCTCCCAACATCTCACTCTGGAACCACAGTGAAAGCACAACCGCAGAGGCGGCAATCTCCCAGTTTAAATGCAGTTAACAAGAGTTCATCAAAAGAGCCTTTACATGAGATTTCAATTACTGAGATTGCTTCATCTCAACCAATTCCAGCTGCCTCTCTATCTGCCACTTTGCCCGAGAGTCAGATCTTTGAAAGAGCGCCGCATGATGGCATTACCGATATTAACACTGATGCCCCTAGTAAATTACAACCACCAAACGGGAACCAAATCCCAGGGCAATATACCCCATGTGAAGTAGCAGCCGGAATTATTGCATCTATGCGACATGACTTTGATGCGCAAAATGTGCGGTTGGAATTAGGATGCCAGTCAAACTCCAGCTGTATGGTGAAAAACATGGATATTTTCCACTTACTAGATGACTGATGAAGCCATAACCAGGTGAGAATTTAACTGATTTAATTTTATAAGGCTGATTGTACAAATTTATGCAACTACTTTTATTTGAGTTTTATGTTACAGGGATGTCATAACTACACTTGATTCTGAGGGGACAAAATTCTTTCGTGAACCAGTGCGCCATCTAGAAAGCTGTTTTTTGGTTTAAAAATTTGAAACTTGTAAAACAAATACAAGAAAAAAAAAGGATTTACTCTTTTTTTTACCCTTGCAAGGCCATTCATATCACTTTCCACTTGTAATGATTATTGCTTGGAACTCAGAACTTTTCTTCTTTTTGTCCAACGTGGTGTTTCTGTTATTTCTTTCCTTTCGGGTATAAAAACTGGCAACAAGGTTCCTGTTGCTTTTTGTTCTTATAGTGTCTCAAGTTTGTCACTGACCAGAAGCATTTTCATAAATTTTTCTCATGCAATAATTTTCAAATATAAACATCTTTTAATTAACACATTAAGTAACTTCCGTATTTACTAAGCTACTTGTAAATTCCAAATGAAGGTTTTTGCAATTTCAGATAATGTTAATGCAGTGGCTACTGGTAAGTGCTTCTTGATCGTGATCATTCAAAACCATCTGATTTAGTCGGCTCTATTTTTAGGCCAACGCACCTACAACATATAGATAAGCAGGTCAAAATACACGCATCTTCTTCCTTTATTTTATGTCCCTGTAAACCAAGTATTTATAGTGTTATGATTGAGGGATAAAATGTACGCACTTAAGTGCTGACATACCCACATACCCAGCAAAAAAACATTTTGTTCTTGTAGGGATTATATGCAATTTGTATATTATCAAAACCAGATCTATGTGGAATGTTAACATCCATAGCAACCTGTTTAATGCTAACACATAAATCATCATAACTGCTAATCTTTTTATAGCCCAACATGCAGCAGTAGGAGTTGAACTAATGGCGATTTCGATATTATGAATTAAATTCATTCCTCATTCAGTGGGCTAGTTTTCTGGTAGCCATCAACTAAGGGTTATTGCTGACTGGAATGGAAAACTTTCAAGTATAACCCCAAAGAAATATCAGAAGCTAAACTGTTTGAATCATTGAATCATTGACAGTCAACACTGCAATAAGTAATTGATTAGCGATACATGGTAATTTGAATGTTGAAGGTAACCTGGGTTGAAAAAGTATACTCTATTGAGTTTGAACTGCGAGACTTGTAGTATGTCCCATAAAATTAAAAAACTAACATACTATATGAAACTAGTTCTTCGCATTGTAATTGACTTCTGGGGAAAAGAAGGCTTAGCTTGATGCAAAACTTGGTGTTGCTCCATATCGCTTGGACCCAAGGGGCTGTCACAAATTCCAATCTTTTAAGACATTTTGTTTGAAAACCTAAGGAAGATCAGCTACGGCAATTGAGTACACAGTGAATTTTACTACAAAGTAAGAAACGATAAGTACTGGCAGGGAAATGAAAATCAGACAATCAAGATGCTCATGATTGCTCAACCTTTAGGCTATTAAAGCTTGAAATACTACAGTATAATGAACATGAAGTAATGAAAAAATGGGTCGTGTTGCACTGAGTCATTCACATGCAATTTAAAAGCATTGACTACTATTTACAGCTGGTTATTTCAGGAGATGACAGGACCAGTCATGATCCTTAAAGACAAAAAGTTTGGCGCTGGGAAAAATATAACATTGGAGAATTTTCGCGAAGGCTGTGATAATTGGGCCCCCTTCTCACTAATTGGAGTTAGCACCAGATCTTTAAACTTGGAGACCCTATATTTTAAACTAGCATATTCACAGTAGCTACTTTATTTTAGGTTGAGATTGGTATATAAAATGTCTTTTAATAGAAACACGATTGCCAGGATGGGCAGGAAGTTCCCCTGGAATGGCCAAAACGACTTGTCTTTTAGGACCTCTGTCTGGTATGCTTCAAGCGCTTGCCGAGAGACGATTGGCTGTGGGTACTGGTAGTACGTACCCAAGTACATGCCGAGGTATAACGTGTGAGTATTTGTGCAGTTGCGACTCACAACTTATCAACCCGCAGCCTTATGCCTATTCGCATTCGACACTCTGGATATGGTAACAATATGGCCCAAGATGGCAAGAATAAGTTCTAGATAAAAACAAAAATAAGACAAACAGGGAATCTGAAAAAACTCAGGGGAATCTACAAGTTTTTCCGCGGGGGGTTAAAAGTGCAATCTCTTGCTTTGGTGCAGGGAAAAAAAAGAAGAGAAAAAAAAAAAAAATCGTTAAAACATTTGAACCAACTTCAATACATCTTCAACATTGTATTATTCATATTTCATGTTTTTGTTTCATTAATCTTTTATTACTAGTAGTACCTTGGCTCTTTTTAAATCCTTCTTTTTCTTTCGCACCATCGTCCTTTTCAAGTTCAAGTAACAGTAAATTTAGGCATCAGAAATCGAAAAAAATAAATAAAAAAAATAAACACAGCAGCCTCTGAATAATCAACGAAGGAAAAACACAAACCTAGCCACTTCTTTCCATCGCTCTATTCCCTCCCTTTTTTTTCCCGCTCCCTTCACCCTCTTTATAGAGCCGAAGACGCAGCACACAAAATGCTCATAAAGATGTGGGCTTTTGCCCTGGTTTCTGTTGTGATTGCGACAGCCAGCAGTGCCGCGTCCACCACTGTGTCAACTTCATCCTCATCATCCAACAATGTCGGCACCAGTAAAACGTACCCTCTCAAGGCCTCCCAGAAAATTTCCAAGCGTGAGCTCGCAATTCGGTCCGCCACTTTTGCGCCAATTGACACATTTCTGGTTGGAGGGAAGCTTGCAGTAGACCCTGACTCTAACATTACTATCCCTGGCAACGAGGGCACTACTCTTGTTGAGCAGGACGGTCACGACATTTCGTACTACATTGAAGTCGAACTCGGAACCTCTGACAAAGACAGCAAAAATAAGAATGTTTTTAATCTTGTTGTTGATACTGGTTCGTTTTACACCTGGGTCTACGGCACGAACTGTGACTCAAATGAGTGCTCCGCCCACACTCGCTTCGACCCTAACGAGTCGATGACTGCTGAGACCACAAACCAGAATTTTTCAATTGCCTATACAAGCGGTACAGTTGAAGGTGTCATCACCAAAGACATTTTCTCCTTTGCTGGTTTTCAGTCGCCCCAGCAATTTGGCCTTGCCTCTGTGGTTGATAGCAGTTTTGCTAATTTCCCTATTGATGGCATATTGGGACTGCCAGCAAAGGATAAATCACCAAAGGAGTTTCAAGGAATTGTTTCAACTTTGTACAGTCAAAAACTTATTAGCAAGCCCATCTTTGGCATCAACCTGGGACGTGGTTCAGACTCTCAGGATGAGGGCAGCCTTTCAATTGGTGGTATCGACAAAAGTAAATATACTGGGGATATCACATACATCCCCTTACAAACCGGAGATTCGTCGTTATTCTGGGAAATCCCAGTGGGAGGATTGTTCATTGAAGGGTATCCGATAGAATTTGAGGATTCCAGAACCGCCATTGTTGACACTGGCACTACCCTTTTGATCATGCCCCCTAAAGATGCCCTTAAAATCCATGGATACATTTCCGGAACACGCACAGACGGATCCAATTTCGTCATTCCTTGTGACACCTCTTTAGAACTGGAACTTGAATTTAATGGCCAAAAGTTTTCCATTAGCCCCGAAGATTATGTCGGTGTGGCCTATTCCAAGGCTGACGACAACGACAAAGAGTCAACCCCCTTGTGTATTAGCAACATTCAAGGCATGCAGTTTGATAATAACCGCTGGATTTTGGGTGACGTCTTTTTGAAGAATGTCTATTCAGTTTACGACATGGAAGAACATCAGGTTGGATTTGGCAAAAAGGCTACCAGTGAGACTAAAGAAACGGCCCCCGACAGCTTTGTTTATGCCATGCCCAATGATAAAAACAGTAACAAGGATTCTACTGCCAGCAGCAGCAGCAATAATAGTAGCAGTAAGAGTGGAGCCAGTACCAGCAGCGTTTCTGGCACCCCTGACTCAACCAGCGATAATGACCAAAATAACGACAGCCAAACAAACGATTCCAATAATAATGCTCAATCTGGAGCTGCCGCTGCGACTGCTGCTGTTTCTGATCAATCGTCACCACAAGCTTCCACTAGCGGGTCCATTCTATCACCACTTGCTTCTTCATCTGCCGGCACAAATGGTGCCGCCGTCGCTGCCAAATCATCTGCATCTCACAATTCTCCTCTTTTCTTTTTCAATTCTATGTTATTCTGCTTTTTAATATTGTTTACTTCTTTTTAGAATTTATACACACACTCACACTCACCCACAGATTTGTATTTATTTATTTTAGTTTTATCCTTTTTTAATTATAATTATTTGTTTTAATAACCTTTTTCTTCTAGTCAATTGGCCTATTAATTCTGTATACACAGATTTTTAGTTAACATTTCAATGCTTTCAAGAAAGAATTTTTTTTTGGATTCGTTTTTCAACACATGCAGAAACGGAATACGAAAATTATCATTAATGTATTAAGGAAAAGAATATTTAACGCGAGCTCAAATGTAAATTTAACCTGTTTAACGCCACTTCGTATTTTCTCGATTCCTGAGCTGCTTCTGCACGTTGGACAGCAGCGGCTACAGTAGCTGCCGGATCAGAGGAGGGTATCCCACGTTCAAAATTACTACCGCCATCATTCTTGCTGACTTTGCTGATATGAGGGCTTGTCGAGGCAAAGCTTTGGATAATGTTGTCCACCTGTTCCAAAGTGCGGTCCAAGCTTGACAAACTCACTCTTGCATTGTCTTCAAATTCAATTTTTCCATCAACCCTCTCAAAGGAGTTTGAAATTAGACTGTTTTCTTCATCACCTGTATTGCACATTCTGGTATCATCACTTTTCAAGACAGTCTTGTAATTGTAGTACTGGTCAAGTTCAAACTCAGAGTCAATATTTAAATTTATAACATGGGGAATTCGAGAGCTGCCGTTTTTCATAGAGCTGCTAGTAAAGCTTGAACTGGTACCAGGCTTACCAAAAACTCTCGAAGCTCGCGAATTTGATATACCACCTACACTAGATGAGAAATAAGACAAGGGGTAAAAATGCTTATTAGAGTGAACGCTTATACTATCATCAGAAATGCTTCCAACTGTTTTATTAGCTAGCGTCTGTACAGACGATTGGTTTAATGAGGCTGTACGTGGTGGATGGTTATATTTTTGTCTTTTAAGGATTGATTGCAAAGGCGAGGTTTGTGAAAAGTCATTCTGAGTTGAGTAGTCACTATCAGCAGAAATAGGAAACGAGCGCATCAGGCCCTTTGATTTTAAATTAGGTGACTGGTAAACGGCGAGCTGGGTCTTTTCAAATTTGGTGTTGAACCTCTCACCGAAATCCTGTTTTTGGTACTGCTCTTTGGGTGGAGTTGTCTTAATTGTGTTAGATGAATCTTTGAACAGTGAAATATCCACATTTAAAAGACTTTGACAAGCTGCTGGGCAGTCTTGAAAGTACGGATCAGAGAGAAGTTCAATTGCCGTTTTTCTGCTTTTTGGATCCCATTTAAGACAGGAATCAATTACTGGACCAATTCCAGCATGGTTCAGACTGACACCACTGCCAACTTTCATCGTGCACTAAGCAATAAAATATATATAATTAGCAAATGAGCCATCTAAATAATAGTGTTATCTGTGTGTAATAAGTTTGAAGCATCAGAAATAATACCTACTTTGACTGGACTAATACATAAATTTTTTGTCAGAAGCTTGAAATCAGGCCAGCTTCCTCCTACACTTTCTGCGCTTGGTGTACCCAACACATTGATTAATTTGGTTATTTGGTCTGCTTCATTTTTTCCTGGAAAAAGAGCATTCAAATTTGCAATTTCATAGGCCATAGACCCAAAGGCCCATAAATCAACGGGAGGTCCGTATGTCTTTTGTCGTAAGAGGATTTCAGGCGCTCTGTACCATCTAGTTGAAATATAAGATGTGTAACTATCACACAAAAATGTTTCGCGCGCAAGGCCAAAGTCTGTTAACTTAATGATGTAGCTACTGAGATCATCTAGCAGTTTACCAGATTTTATGGTGCTAACTCTATCGGAATTGCCAAGTTTTGATGAGTACTTGTAGTTTGGGTTCCAATTCCGTGATGCTGATGAAAAACTTTTGTTGCTGTTGAAAAGTTGCTGGGGTAACACTGGAACTTTGGTGACAAGTATGTTTTCCGGTTTTATATCTCGATGGAAATAGCCATGCTTGTGAATGTGAGCCAGCCCTAGAAGAATCTGGTATAGAATAAGTTTCAAGTTTTCGTTGGTGAACTTTTGCATATTTTGTGAATCCATGAGATGAATTAAGCTCATGTCACACTTTTCCATGACAATATAGAAGAGAGATTTTATAGGATCAAAGATAAACTCCAAAGTTTTGACTATATTAGGATGGAATGGGACTCGTACAATGAACTGGTACTCTTTCATAGCCTTGGCTCCATTAAGGCTGATTTTGCACTTAAGTATTTTAATGGCAACACATGAATTTGGAGGAAAGTATTCTTTGTATTCAATTAACGTGAAAAGCTTTGGCTTTGCGTTGATAACAGTCCCAAAGCTACCATCACCAAGCTTTGACTTGACGTCGTAACGCTGGTCAATTGCACATTTATGGATAACTTCAGAAGTCTTTCTGTTTCCACTTAGTAAATTTTTCATAGTTGAGTCTGATGAAATTGAAAACTTAAAGTTATCAGATATTCTACCCATTACGAATGCTGAAGGTGGTGAACTGTAAGCGTATACTTAAGTAGGTAATAACGTAGTTGATAGTTCAACGGAGAATTAAAGAACCAATGAATTATTTAAAGAAAACGGAGATTCAGTAATGTAGAAAACATCTGTAACAATTTTGTTATTATTAAACGCATTATTTTGAAGAAGGTAAAGATATATTGCATGTTGTTATCTGGCACAGTTGAGGTGGTGAATTCCGCAACAAACAATCTGTTGCAACTTTTCTACTGTTGTTGCGAATTTCACAATCACCATAACAGCTGCTATACATAGACCTTTTCATATTTTAGTGTTGTTGTGGTTTCAATAGGGGTTGATTCCTTCGTAGATTCCGATTTTGAACGAGACAAGGCTAAATATAATCACTTGGACTTATATGTTGTCACTGTTCAGTTATTCTACAGCCAAGGCATCCAGATGATACTGTATATAAGTAGAAACAAAGTTATATGCTGATTTGATTGAAACTTGAAAATAAGATAACTGCTTCAGGGCATTAAATATAATATGAGTTTCAAATGTCCCAGGCCCGCGTGAAGTCCGTTTGCAGGACTCCCTCATTAGAAAAAGCTTTCAACTCATGTAAATTGTTGAGTCTTCTAACAGTTCCGTGCATACAAGTATGAATTTACAACAATATAATTACTGTAAGACTTTTGAAACGTTGAAATGATGAGGTGTTACTTATTTTACATGCAAAACAACCTCGTCGTCAATCAAAAACTTGACTTGAAAATTTTTTTTCAATACTTTATACATATTAGGCTCTGCCTTTGTAGATTCATGTATCTGGCATTAAAATATTGACTGAAACGAGAAGTTGATACATCATGATGACAATCATCACCGTATTACTTGCCAGGTCTTTACAATGAGATAATGTTACCCTGCTTGTACTTTTTTTTTTTTAAGCCAAGTAGGTTCCGAGGAGCTGAGTTTAACGGCATAAGATTATCCTTCAATGCCTAAAGATTTGCTTGACTAGGAAACCGGTACCAACTTACACTCCAAACAGGCTTTTAAGCTCAAACACATGAATTTCTTACCGATGCTCAACCACTTTGACGCATTAATCAGTCTGAGTCGAGTTCATGGCCACCAAGTCTTCAGCCAGTAGAATTTACGTGTGCACAAAAACTACGGTACTCAATCAAGCTGAAAGCTTTCCCCTGCACTGATAAAAAAAAAATTAATAAATAAAAAAGTATACAAATTTGGCATACCTGTGCCAATTTCTTAATAATATTTGTATTTTTCTATGTATAAATAGAAAAATATAAAGCTAATTCACAAAAATTAAAATTTTACCTCTGCTTTTCTCTTTTTCTTCTCCTTTGCTCCTTCGTCCTTCCTTAGGAATCAACTCTTGTGGCTCTTTTTTCCGTGGTTTTCCTTGGTGGTGGTGATTGTTTTTATTTGTTTTTAACGACCTTCTTCTTTTTTTACGGTTTTTCTTTTTTCTTAGTTTTTTAATGGTTCTTACTTTACTCAGTTGCTGGACATTGTGAGAAAGATTCCTAATAATTTTAATGTCTTAACGGTTTAAACTACAAAAACACATCGTTCACGCCCAATAATTATCATAAACACACCAGATCATCACAGCACAGATTGAACATCAGTACTTACTTCAGTATTTTCTCAGCATTTTAGTTTTGCTCTGTTAATATCTTTGCAGCCTCTTGATCCGTATTTTCGTTTTCTCAGTTTTTTATTGCATACACCAAGCCTTCTTTGGTTCAACTTCCATCGCTTTTAGCTCGTAATTTCAGACAAAAAAAAACAACAACCAGAAACAAAAAGAACACCAAAATACAGAGACTTGAAACCATCAGCATCAGCCGACTCCTTTCAACACTGCTGGTCCGTCAATAAGTTTCTCTAGTCTCCAGCTCTCATCAAACCCAAGGCCTTCTTTTTTTTTTCCTTTTCAATTCTCTTGCAGATACAACAACCCTTGTTTTATTGTTCTCGTGATTTCTAAAGCAAATGTCCTCAATCGAGCATAGTACTGGGTTTTACAAACCTAGCCCTAATAACGCGCACCGCTCAAATAGAGTCGGCAGCTTTGGCAGTTCCTCCAGCAACGGCAGTAACATGTCCAACCTATCCTACTCTAGTATCTCTTACGAGCAAATGCTGCCTCCTCCTCCCAATGTGTTTGGTTCAGGCATTGCTCGCCCTCCTTCAAGAGGTAATGGAAACTCTTCCATTTCTTCTGGGAGAAACCGACCTCCCTCCATGAACTTTTCAAAGCCTAGTGATGATACACAAAACCCTGCATCTGAGCAGCCTATTCCGTCTCCTAGAGCCGCTCTTGTCGCTGGATTACGTTCTGCAACTGATCGTCGCCATCAGCAGCGCGAGCAACAACAACAGCAACAACAACAGGTTTTGCAACAGCAGCAACAGCTAAGATTGCAAAATTTGTCATTATACGATGCTATGAACAGTGGCAATACCAGTGTCTATTCCTCAAGTTTTGCAAACTCACAAAACTATGGTTCCCTCAAGTCACCTGTTGCTTCAAGTTTTGGCTTGTCACCTCCGACTTCTCCAATCCCCAGCGACTACTCGGTAGAATCATCGCTTAATAACTCTCCTCTTACTGCAATGAGTGATCGCCCTGATTCCCGAGTCCTTGCATCTCTGCAACAAAAACACCAAGAACTAATGGCTACCAGCGCTGCAATCGCACAACAGCAACAGCGACTGGCTCAGGCCATAAACCAGGCAGCTCTTTCTTACGGTGGTTATTACAATCCCAATGATCCTTCCTTTGAACTTCCTGTTCTTTCTTCGTCACCTGGATTGGCGCGTTCTCCAATCATCACTCCTCAACCATTGCAGTCGTCCCAGCAACAGTACGCTAGAAACTCCATTTACAATGATCTGCCTGCCCCACCCGGCTACAACAACTTTTACAGACCCTCAAGTCCGTCTCTTCCCACTAGACCTTTGTCTTCTTCATCTTTCCGACCTCAATTTTCGCAGGATCCACCCAAGCAATCGCAAGCTAACTCTCCAGGATACAAACGATCCCATCGTAAGGCAGCTAGTTTGTCAGGGTCTGGACCCTCGTTTGGAAATAGTTCTGCAAACGGCAACTCTTCTTTAAAGGGCAATAACAACTCTACTAACGCCACCCCCTATTACAGCTCTGGTAGCTTTGGATCCGGTGGCTCTTCTTCATCAGTTGGCAACATTGGCGGTGGTAGCCAGTTGCGTAACAGCACATTGAATCCCGGTTTATATGGCAAGGGCAGCGAGATGCCATTGCGACAGCCGGTTGGCCCTCCTCCCATTGAGGAACTAAGGGGCCAAAAGATAGTTTTAAATTTCGCCTCGACTAGCACTGTCAACTCATTTTGATAATGAAGGTGCGTGCATTTATTTTCAGTTTATTAAAAAATTTAGTCAGATCTCTGGCTTCTCCTCACTCCTTTAAAACGGGTCATGTACCCTTGTCTTTTTTCTTTAATATATCATCATTGCTCAATGATCTGGTTTTGATTTTCATGTTAAATATATGCTCAAGGTATACTGTAGGCGAATCCTGCTGCCTTAGTGTATTGATCTCCAAGTTTGTAGAATTCGCATATATGCGTTAAGATTTAGCATTTAATATTTTTAGTAGTCAAGTAATATATTCTGAAGTTTAAAGATTCCAAATCTGTCCAATCGAAAGAAAGGTTTTTTATTTTTAATTTTTTTTTTAATTTTTATTTTCGCCCTGGTTATTTTCGGGAGTACCACGTACAATTTGTGCTTGTTTTCCACTAATAGTTTTAACACAGAAGGGTCAAAAAAAATTAGCTCAAGGTTTGGTGAGTGGAGCTTCAACAACAGGAACAAAAATAATAAAAATAATAATTGATTCCTCCTGTTTTCTCGTATATATATATGTTCAACTGGTGAGAGAGCAATGTAACGTTGCGATTGGTATTTTAAAAATCCAGTAATTATTATTCGAGTCCTGGAAAACTGGAATTTAAAGAGATTTAACCAAGTGGTTGTGTTCCTTGTGTTGTGGATCGTAAGTCCTAAATTGCGATACTAATGAAAATACGGCATGACAGTCTTACTGTTAAGCTAAACAATATTTTTTTATTATTATTTCTTGCTGAATAACTTCTCAACTGTAATTGATAACAGAATCAACATTAGCTGATAAAATCAATCACAATGCTGGAGAACGGGATTTAACAGTGAAATTTTTTCTAGATCTTCAGTTTATGACTAGGACATAACATTGAAATCCCTAAAAAAACGATTGGGAATAATTCCATATTGACTTTGGCTTTCTTCTATTAAATGAAATTCATCGCTTGAAAATGTGCCCAAAGTAACTTGATCAATAACTGGGTTCGAAAAGTGCTTACATAGGTTTCTGTTTTGCCTATTTTAATATATACATATATATTTATATATCTTCAATGTACTGCAGAATGGCAGATTCAGTTTTTACAACAATCATTTTATATAAAAGATATTAATTGACCATTTCATCCATCAGTCAAATTGTAATTGTTTGCTTTATTACTCGTTTCCATCTTTTGCCAAACCTTTGGGGGGTTTTTTTCTTTCATTTCATCATAAACGGTAGCAGTTTCCCAATATTTGATCGTACGTAGCCTGCAGTGGTGATCTCGAAGGGACCCCTTTTGTGCATGGAGTAAGAAGGACAAAAATTCTACCCATCAACTGCTGGACCCCAAGGACTTGGAGCGCCCGCTTAATTAGCCTGACCAAGACAAATGGCTTAAAGCTAATTGCTTTTTTTTTTTTATTTAATTTTTATTTAGCTTGCAAAATCTTTTTTTTTTTTTTTTTTTTTTTTTTTTTTTTTTTTTTTTTTTTTATTTATTTTTTTTTTTTTTTTTTTTTTTTTTTTTTTTTTTTTTT
>Ga0160505_101154_pt1 | contig 12945 bp, 6 predicted proteins | sample DIDeMG_FD_108225 | JGI IMG/M metagenome (GOLD analysis project Ga0160505, IMG submission 108225) | Enriched chicken feces microbial communities from UW Madison campus, WI, USA - DID2874_E49_Stillage MG | ecosystem: Host-associated > Birds > Digestive system > Large intestine > Fecal ... | reverse complement strand
TTATTATTTATTTTTTTTTTTTTTTTTTTTTTTTTTTTTTTTTTTTTTTTTTTTTTTTTTTTTTTCCGTTGGTCTCATGGAGAGTAGCATTGAAAAAATTTTATCAAAATTCCAATTCTGCTTATTAGGACCAGTTGGCAGAAGTTGTATTTCGTAAATCCCCAGTAACTACATAGTGGAACTGACACTAATACGCAGCAAAAGACAAGCCCTCAGTACCTTGATTTTAACATCTGGTTTTGGTAATAATAATAAAAATTGTGATTTACGAGTTCATATTTGTGAAATTAATCAGAAGTTAAAGCATTAGTAGAGCTCAATTCTTAGATGAGATGATGTACTAATTCGCAGATCTTGTTCCTGAGGTTTTTATTATTGGTTTTCAAAAAAATAATAAAAATAAAAATAACACCACTGGCTGGTTGCGATAGATCATAATCGCACATTCAATTGTGAAAAGTCGACCCTATCAGCAATTACGTTTTGTTTGATACGTAGATGTCATCAACAGCTTATAAATTCTTTAATTCAATTTGCCAAGTCTAGTCCATCTTCTCAAGCTTCTTTTTGGTCTTTTGGCTATCACTACAGTCAGTCCCTAAGTTCTTGCGTGATGCTGACTACATGCAGTTTTTGTTATCAGCCTACCACCACTCGTGGTTAGAATCCCGCAGCAAACCCCGTCCGAAACTTAAGCACCTAACTTCTACAACACATTTCCATTCACTATAGCTCGCATGTCTGAAAATTATCCTTCTCGCAATGCATGCACGCAGTATCATTACTAGGGTTGGCAGCTGATAAAAAACACCTTGAAAAAAAAAAGCCAAAATTGGGATACCCTAATTGGTCAGAGTTGGTCGAACCCACCACAAAAAAAGACAACACCACCAGCAGTATCAGCTAACAACAACATCAGCATTATCTATGCACCAATAAATGAGACGAAACAGCAGAAAAAATAATATTAATGAGTTAATATTATTGCAAATGATAATACATGTTGGATTTATAAGTAAATGTGAGAATTTTTTGCATTATGAGAGAAGTAAAGGCGAATCCGTTTACTGCTTCTTGAGGTTGTAGTAAACAATGGCGAAGGGAGCACCGAGACCGACAGCTAAAGACAATTAGTAAACAAAGAAAGAAAGCAAAACTCTATTGATGATACTCACCGAAGAAGGTCCAGTGAACGGCCCAGTAGGGGATCTTTCTGTCATGAACCTTGAAGGGAATGTTGGTGTAGGGACCCTCGGGCAAGTGGCCAGATCTGGCAACAGCAGAAGAGGTGAAGCCACGCTTGGCGACAAGGGAGGTAGTTCTAAGACCGGCTCTGTACATCATTGTTGTAGTTGTGAAGAGGTTGTTTGGTTATAGGGAGAAGGATAGTAAGCAAAAAACAAAAGGCGAAAGAAAAAGAGAAGAGGAAAGGAAAGGAAAAAAAAAAAAAATTTTGGGAGGTGGTGAGGTCCAATCTAAGATATTTGTCCGCTATTCGCGAAATATACTGCAATTGAAAGATAAAGAGTGACAGAGTTTACTGTAATTAAATGGCTGTCTTACTCATGATAAAAAATGACAGCCCAAATGTAAGGTCATGTCTCATTGCTGCCCAATGAGCAGAACGCGAAAAAAGCAACACGCGTCTGATGAAAGCAGGACGATTTACAAATGTCTTCCAAGCAATGAATGGCTAGTTATCACCACTGAAGTTTCCAATACTAAATCATTTACAGAATAATTACAAGGCTTTCTTTTTTTTTTAATTCACTTTTCTAACCTCACTGTTTGTTTTGTAGTCGTTGTTGTTGGCGGGTTTGGCGATCTGGAAAAACATGCCATTTTCATTTTTTGTTTGGCTTCGTCGCCGGTAAAACCATTGAAATTTTCTTGTATTTGCCACGGTTTGATTGGCTACCCATACAGGGCAAGGGCACACATGGACCGTCACCCCAAAATTTTTATTTTCGCATTTTTTTTTCGACATTTCCTTTCCCTCTTTCCTCCTCCATCATCAATCACCAAACCCTCTATACATCCTACAACAATGGCTTTCCCCCAGATTACCGGTACTCTTAAGAAGAAGATCATCACCGACATCACCGTCGCTTTCTGTAAGTAGTTTTCACCCTACACCGCTAGCCGCACGCTTATGCGACCCCACTCTTCAGTACATTTTATCTAACAATTCCCCCTTCAGCTATCGGTGGCGTTGCTGCCTCCTACTGGTGGTACAGCGTTCATGCCGGTATGGCCAAGACCCGTGATGACTGGTATGTCGAGTACGAGAAGAGAAAGAACCAGGACGAGTAAATCTGCTGATGTTTTAATCTCTTAAGATCAGAAGTTACAATACAATTCACCTACTACTACTACTACTACTCATTCCACAAGCATTCATTAATAATGATATTCGAATTATCTTGAAATTTACTATTCAACTTTATGACTTTTCCTCGCAAAAATGTTTTTCTACTGTTAGGCTGGTTAGCTATGAACGATTGTTGGTTGGTTGTTATTACCGATACTGGTTGCTTGAGTGTCATTGTGTGGTGTTGGCGTAAAAATATACATCTGTAGTCATTGCTTTCTATTTTCTTTTTCTTTTTTGGTTTTTGTCAAACCTTCCTTTTTCCACCTCCCAGTTTTTACCGTACTGAAACATCGTCTACACTACGAGTTTCTATCTGTCATGTCTTTAAACACAAAATTAATTAAAGAGGAGGCCTTGGACTCGTTACTGGCCACCCTTGACAGCGTATGTGTATTCTTTAACTCAATTTCCTCAGCGTAGCACCATCTAACCATAAATATAAAGATTCGCGGCAGAAAGCTTCTTATCCTTGACCGCGCTCTTTCCTCCACTGTCTCACTAATAGCTTCGTTCTCAACGCTTCAAGAGCATGGCGTAGAGAAAATATTTTGGCTTCAGACCCCGAATATTGCCAACGCTGCAGATTTTTCTTCTGTTAGCAACATTGTGTTCCTCACCAACACCACCCCTCAGTCTGCCAGCCTCGTGGCCTCCATCGCTAAGGGTCTACTAGATGCTACAAAACAAACGACAACATCAAGCTCTCCTGCTTCATTTTTAGATTTGTCTTTGATACAGGTCCCAGAATCAACACTTGCGTACAATAAGATTCTAGAAGAAGCTGGTGTGCTGGGCGACCTGGCCCAGCATTCGTGGCCAGTGTACTTCATTCCACTACAAGACGATCTGTTGTCACTAAACCTGCCATCCGGTGGCTTCAAAGACGCATATTTGGACGATATTCCAATGACAGTATACCAAGCCTCTAACGCCATCCAAGACTTGCAGCAGCGCTACGGTGTTATTGGTCGCATTACGGGTAAGGGTGTACAGGCCCAACAGCTTACTGATATTCTGCTACGTAAGCGCGAGGAGCACCAGACTACTCTCAGCGAGATTGGCAACGATGCTACACCAAAAGAACAATTTGATCAGCAATACACAAATGTGTTTACTGGCACCGTAATTGACCAATTAATTGTGATTGACCGCCAGGTCGACCCGCTCACGCCGCTACTGACGCAGTTAACTTATGAAGGCCTAATCGACGAGTTTTATGGCGTGTCAGAATCCGGCCAGGCTGATCTCCCTACATCTGTTGTCACCCCTCCGTCCCAGCAACAACAACAGCAGCAACAACAACATCAACAGCATCAACAACGACAGCTTAATCAGCATGTTCATGATCCCGATCATACACAGCACGCCGTTACTGCCGACAGCCGCAAGAAGGTGGTCCTTGGTGGAGAAACTGACCATCTATATAGCACTATTAGGGATCTTAATTTTTCTATAGTTGGCCAGTCTCTCAATAAGGTTGCACGCCAGCTACAATCTGACTATGAAACAAGACACGAAGCGAAGACCGTTAGCCAAATTAAGCAATTTGTAGGCAAGCTGGGTGGACTCCAAGCCCTTCACCAAAGCCTAAGGTTTCACACAGCACTTGCCGAGGACTTGATGTCTAAGCTCCAAGACGAAGAATTTAATCGTTGGTTGGAAGTGCAGCAAAACTTGGCTGCTGATACCCTCGATTTGACCAAGATCCACGCAATGTTGGAGGATCTTATTGATCGTTCATCTTCATTGTCAATGGTGCTTCGACTTCTTGCAATAGAGTCTGTCGTTAATGGCGGCATTAAGGAAAAGGATCTACAGTTTTTTAAGAAGGAGATTTTGCAGACTTATGGTTACCAGCACTTGCAAACTTTTAGTAATCTTGAAAAGCTAGGCCTTATTTTTGCCCGCACACCAAGTCGCCCAAATTGGTTCCCGACGACCCGTAAACAGCTCAACCTTATCTCGGACCAGCAGGAAGACTTAGATCCAAGTGACATTGCGTTCACATACTCAGGTTATGCGCCATTATCCGTACGTCTTGTCCAATGTGTTATTGATAAGTCAAGTGTACTAGGACCAAAGTACAAGAAGCGTGCTGCTGTTGGCCCAGTTACCGGAGCTGCTGCTGCTGCAAGTACTGGTGGCTGGAAGGGTGCTGAGGAAATCCTCAAATATATCCCTGGACCCCGCGTTGATGAACTTCAACACAGTGAATCTTTTATCCGCGAGGACAAGCTCCGTAAGATCTTGGTTAAAAATAGCGGTAAAAGAAACGCTGCAGGTAAAAATGGCGGTAGTGCTGCTATAGGAAACAAGCACACGGTTCTCGTGCTGTTTGTTGGTGGCATCACTTACGCAGAGATTTCGGCACTGCGGTTTGTGGCCAAGAGATCGGAACATCTTTACAACCTTGTGATTGCTACAACGGGTATCATTTCCGGTGATAAGGTCATTGATGCGTGTCTAGAGGTCTAGTCACCTAGATATATAGATAATCAGATAATTGTCGTTTAATCACCTATCTTTTTTTTTTCTTTTTTTTACTAAATCTTACCATGCTACTTACACTTTAGTAGGCTTCATGATTTAATTGTAAATTCTAGCTACAGCTATTTACTTTATTAGCATATCCATTTTTTTCTATTAGATTAATTCTACACGTAGATTCACACTAAATGGCAAATTAGGGTCCGTCATGGCCACCTCCTCGCCGGGCTCAATCAGCTCGCGTAGCGTCTTGTCCAGATTCGGACGTGTAATCTCCTCTAGCTGTGGTGGCTGACGTAGGTAAAGACTGCGCGAAACAGTGCGCAAAGATGGCTGCTTTGATTTGGTTTCCGGCAGCTCTGCAAGCTTATCAATGAATTCCTGTAGTGTGCGGTTGCCGTCAAAGCGCACGGTCACGGCGGTGGTACCGCAAACGGGGCAGTTTGGCTTACGCTGGTACTCAAAAGTGTATGTGTAAACTGAGTGATCGCCTGCGTACATCATGTAGTTATTTAGAAACGGGTTGCATGTCGTGGCAATCTTGAATGCTTCGTTGACACAAGACGCAGCTATGATGGCATTTGTCGATGCAATCGCGGGGATAATATTTTTGACAATGCCTTGCGTCAGCGAATAACTCACACCGTCAATATTAAACTCATGTGCACGTGCGAGAGCGGTCTCATATAGCCACTGGATGTGCTCCGGGTTATCTGTATCCATCTTTTTGCTGGCGCCAAATACACGATCCCACTCAATCACGCTGGCCCATTCAATGCAGTGTTCCGGCAGCCGGGGTGTATTGGCGATTGTACAGATGGGAAATGTGACCTGCGGGCCTATCAGCTCTAATGAGCACTCAAAACACGATGTAACAGATGGGATAATTACTCTTGCCTGGCCCTTGAACCCTTCCGTACCACCGTCAATTAACGGTTTAAGTGAATCTGGGTTGGACTCATCCACCAAGTTATAGAGTGTTGAGTTGATCCAGCGCCGGGCCTCAATATTATCAAGACCGCAAATAACAATACCAAATTTCATATAATAATCGTCATCTTTGTCTTGAATTTTACCGTAATAAGGTGTAACTTTGACGCCCTTGACTCGCTTCATGATGAAATCAGCGGCAACGGTAGCTTTGGGCTTACCAACATCAGATTTTCTGAATAGAAACTGTCGGTTGAGGTTCGATAGGTCAATAGTGTCCATGTCAATTACATGAATGTCTTTAAAGCCGGAAAAAGCAAGATCTTTAAGAATTTCACATCCAAGACCGCCGGCGCCGATGACAAGGATCTTTAAGGCTTTGAGCCCCGCGACGTTGTCTTCTTCTGGGATGTAATCCTCCTCACTAAAAGGGCCTGAACGGCTCAGCAAAAGCTCAATTGGAGCTAAGCTAATTTCCAGCAAATTGTTAGTGTTTTATTTAATCATGTTTAGAATGCTTTTAATGATGTACCTTCGTTCTTGGGTGATTGTTTGCGCAGTGGCCATGGTATATGTTGCTGGTGTTGAACAGGAGAGAAGAGATGGGTTGTTCAACTGCCCAAAAGCTCTGGGGTTTTTTTGGGCGTAAGGCTGTTGGGCCTTGGTACTTATTACATAAGTTTACAATCTTGTCACATTCAAAAAAATTTTCCTCGTCCGGGTCTTTTTAGAACTAGCCATCTTGATCACCGACAAACTAAGCGACCGTACGAACCGCTGACACAGCCTGCACGGTCCATTACAGAATTACACAATGAGAAATTTGGTTCTTTCAAGTTCACATAGACAAAATGTCTATTCTTCCGAAGCACCGGACTTGGAGCTTGCTTATACTGTGTTTGATCCGCTAAGCGATAGCTTTCTGACAGTATTTGGGCCCTCTGAGTTTGCTAAAAACATTGAAATCCAGCATATCACTGTAAGTTCCTATCAAGAGTAATCTTTAAATTTACTATTGAAAAACTATTATCTGAAGAAAATTCTTTTGCTAATTTCCAACAGAAAGAAGGTATTACATCAACCTTCGCCAGCTGGGACCTGCCCGAAGATGAAGATCAGCCAGCAAGCGAAGACCTCAAGATCTTAAATGTCGCATTCTTTCCCGATACAAGCACTGTTGTGCTTGTTCTTTCGACTGGCGACATCTACCAGGCGACTAACACCGATATCAACCCCAACTACGCTGATGCCAATATCGAAATTGTCGGTAGTATTGAAGAAGGAATTGCCGCTGCTAAGTGGTCCCCTGACGAAGAGGTCCTTGCGCTGGCCACAAACGTCGGTACTTTCATCCTTCTGACGCGTAATTTTCACCCTATTTCAGAGACCAAGATTTTGCCAGAAGACCTTTCGATCTCGAAGCATGTTTCAGTTGGCTGGGGTAAGAAGGAAACCCAGTTCCAGGGCCGTGGCGCTAAAGCCGCGCAGCGCGATCCTACCATGCCTGCGCAAGTCGATACTGGTATCCTTGATAGTACCGACAACAGAGAAGTGCAGATCTCGTGGCGTGGAGACGGAGAAGTTGTTGCCGTTAATGTTATCGACAAGGAACCAGTAGAGAGACGTACGGTTAGAGTATACACCAGAGAGGGCACACTTGACTCAGTATCAGAACCCGTTGATAGGCTATCAAATGTTGTCTCATGGAGACCCAGTGGTAATCTTATTGCGGCTGTTCAACGCAAGTACAATGAATCGCCTGATCTGGTCTTCTTTGAGCGCAACGGTCTTCGAAGAGGCGAATTCTCGCTTCGCGTTGAGCCTGAGAACCAAGTACTGGGCCTTGACTGGAACGTTGATTCAGACACTCTTGCAGTTTTGTTATCTGACAGAGTTCAACTGTGGACAACCAAAAACTATCACTGGTACCTTAAGAGCGAGGTGTTTCCCCCTAAGCCCTCTGCAGCCTCGCCTATTTTTATGGCATGGCACCCCGAGAAGCCTCATACTCTAGTCATTAACTATGACGATGGTTCGGTTGAGATCCAGGATTATATTTGGGACATTTACAGAGGTGCGACTTCCGGTCCGACAGATATCGGTCTGACAATGGTTGTAGATGGCAGCAACATCAATCTTACGCCTCTCTCGCTGGCCAACACGCCACCACCTATGTCGTTCAGAAGTCTTCGGATCTCAAGCACTCCTAGACATGTAGCTGTCTCTCGCTCTAACTCTTTCTTTGCTGTTCTTACTGCTAGTACATTGGAAATTGCCAAGTGGGACGTATCGGTCGCATCTAAAGGTATTAGACTTGTCAAGGACCCTAATACTGTCGCAATTTTTGACTATGTTGAGATTTTTGAAGGCTTGGGCTGGGAGATTCCACACCAAGTTACTTTTATTGGCGAAGATCTCGTGGTTCTTGTGGCTGATAAGTCTGACAATAGCGGTGCCAATATGGTCTTGATCAAGTTAAACGAGGCCGGTGACGCTTTTACTATTGTTCAAACTTTTGATGTTCCCGAAAAAGTCGTTTTGCTCAAGACTCTCCCCAATTATCAAAATGCATTTTTCCAGGGTGAAAGTGGAGCCGTCTATTCTTTCTTGGGTGGTTTCAAGCGCTACGCTGAAATCCTCAAGCTCCCTCAAAGATGTGAAGCTGTCGAGGTTTTCTTCCCTGCCCCGGAAGAGGATGTCAGCTTTGCTCCTATTGTGTTTGGCCTGCATTCAACTGGTAAACTTTACGTCAATGAAAAACAGATTGCCAATTCTGCAACTTCCTTGTGCATGACTGATAAGTACATTATTTTCACTACTGCGCAGCATTACTTGAAATTTTGTCATTTGCAAGGTGACCCCTCTAAGATTGAGGTCCCTGAAGACAACTCAGTGGATGATGAGAGATGTCGGGCGATTGAAAGAGGTTCTCTCTTGGTTTCTGCTATGCCTTCTCGAACTGCCCTTACTTTACAGGCTCCTCGAGGAAACCTGGAGACAATTTACCCTCGTGTTATGGTGCTTACAGGTGTCAGAAAAAACATTACTGAATTGAGATATGATTTAGCGTTTGCTGAATGCAGGGTCCACAGAATTGATTTGAACATTCTTTATGATTACAACCCTGAACAGTTCTTTTCCAAGCTGGACCTTTTTGTGAAGCAGTTGAATACTGTGGAATACCTCGATCTTTTCTTATCTGGCTTGCGCGAAGAGGATGTGTCTAAGACTATGTACAGATCTACTATCGAGGAGCTTGGTGTGTCTTCCCAAGACAAAAAGGACGAGCAAACTAAGACTACAGGAAAGGTTAACAAGGTTTGCGATAGTGTCGTGGAGATCTTGACCATGGAGCCTGAGATTCAAGAGAAGTACTTCCAGAGTGTTCTTACTGCCTATGCCTGTAAGGTGCCACCTGCACTGGAGGATGCTCTTCAGCTTGTTGGCAAGGGTAGAGAGGAAAACAAGAAGCTTACTGAGTTTTCTATTCAGCATTTGTGTTTCCTGCAAGACGTCAACTTATTATATGATACTGCTCTGGGTATTTATGATCTTCCTCTTACCTTGCTTATTGCGCAACAGTCGCAGAAAGATCCTAAGGAATACTTACCTTTCCTCAGAGGTTTACACAAACTGCCACTTATTAGACGCAAGTTTGAAATTGATACTTACTTGAAAAGATATGCCAAGGGTCTGGAGCATCTTTCTGAAATCCAAGATGAGGGTGTGTTTGAGAATGAGGTCTTAGACTATGTCAGCAGTCATGAGCTTTACCAGAAGGCGCTTGCCATTTATAGATATGATTCAGCAAAGCAGAACGCTATTCTGAATATCTATGCGTCGTACCTGCAAGGCAAGATGGATTACTCACAAGCTGGTCTTATCTATGAGCACCTCGGGGACTACAGAGAGGCAGTCGATTTATATGACCTTGCAGGTGACTGGCAGCAAGCGCTGTCCATCAGTCACGAGGCTTACAAAGACGAGGAGGATGTGGATGAAAAGGTTAATGATCTTGCTAATCATCTGGCAGAAACAACTCTGGAAGCCCGCAAGTATCAGGACTCTGCTACCATTTATTACGAATATCTGAACAACGTCAGAGAGGCTACAAAGATTTTGTGCAAGGGCTTCCTGTTTAATGAGGCTATTCGTTTGGTGGCCAAACAGCCTGTAGCGTCTAGAGTTGAGCTGATAGATGACGTCATTAACCCTGGTCTGCTAGAAGGCTTTGGTCAAATCACTGAGCTGGTTTCTGACTGTAAGGGTCAGATCAACTCTCAGATTTCGAGACTGGGTGTTTTGCGAACAAAGAAGGAGGAGGATCCCATGGCTTTCTTTGGTGGTGGTGACGAGGCGGATACCCCTGACAATGTTTCTATCGCACCGTCAGAAACTTCTACTGCTCCCTCTTTTATGACACGGTACACTGGCAAGACTGCCGGTACCGCAAAGACGGGTGCTTCGCGTCGCACGGCCAAGAACCGCCGTAGGGAAGAGCGCAAACGTGCACGTGGTAAGAAGGGATCTATTTATGAAGAAGAGTATCTGATCAACTCGATGGGCAGATTGATTGAGCGTCTTCACGACCAGCAGGCTGATGCTGTTCGGTTGCGTGACGGCTTGCTGCGTCAGGCAGGCCATTCATCTTCTGGCGACAATGCGAAAGTGTTCCGCAGCCATGCGTATCAGATTCAGAAAATCTACACCGAGGTCATGGACCTACTGCAGCAAAATGTTGCTTATGTGTTTACGATGACTGAGCGTGATAGAGAGCGCTTTGACGACGAAGGTGAAATGTACCTGATCCCTGAGATCCCCGTGCCTACCATCAAGCCTTTCCCTAAATTGGAGATGCTGGAATTCTAGTTAGCTCTGGTCAAATTTAAATGTTTTTAGTGATAGAATTGTGTTTGCTTCTTTTTTTTTTTTCCTTCATTATTCTCTTGTTGCGATTGTATTGTTATGTACAGACTTAACAGGGTCTGTTAAGTTGGTGATCTTGCCTATAGAAGGGGCAAGGGTTTAACGGGGTTTGATGACAGATCCGAGACCAAAGTCTTCGGTTTTCCATAATTGAAGATTAATTCTTGTTCTCTACACATTATTGCTTAACAAATCTTTCCCAAATTCTCAATTGCATTGAAAATCGCGATGCCAGAACCAGTAGACCCCGCATACATCGACGAGCTTGTGCAAAAGGCTTCGAAATTCTACAACTATGATCAACAATTGACGGGTCACGACCGCAGTGTTATCTTTAGCGAGTACCGTAAGTTGTATTACGGACAATACATAGCTGCGGGACTTGGGCTTGCTGTTGGCATTACCCTACCTAAGCGCTTGTTTGCAAGCAAAGCTGGGCTCGCTGATGGTATCGGTCCGTTTTCACGTACGCCGTACAAATCATCGTACTCGTCGCTGCTTGGCCTCGTGCTCACGCTCACCTCGTACATCACGGTTGCACGCATGCAGCCGTCGGACCGCGAAGGCAACTCGCTGCGTCAAGGCATCTATGACTGCTTGGCCGGCACGCCCACCGTCGTAGGTTATACTTACTACGGTGAGACAATGCGCCGGCCATCCTCCAGCATGCCCGACCCGGAGAAGATGCGCCGCTACTGGGAGAAACGCGAATACCCTTCGTTCCCGCTTGTGCTAGTCTTCTACGGCCAATACAACAAGGACTTTGGTACGGCAAACCGCGTGGGTGCAACTGCACGGGAGGGTGGAAGTGCATCACCCCAGTCATCCGAGGGGTTGTATACCGATGGTCAGGCAACCGAGCTCAACCGACCCCAGTCTACATGGGATGTGATTCGCCAGCAACATGATATTAAAAACGACCGGGACGCGCGACGCGCTGAGTTCGAATGGACGCCGCAGCAAGTTGGCAAGTCAATTCATGAGCGTGATCAGTCACAGACTAAGGGCAATAAGGATGATGAGGATCCATTTTAGTGGAACATATTCGGCAATTCTACACGGTATAGCGTATTAACGTCGTGCCCTGATAGCAGGCTCTAAATCTACTCGGGCAAGACACAACTACAAATGCATTACAATTACTGTTATCTTAAGAAACAGAATAAATTTAAGTCAATAACACTTCATATTAAGTAAAAAAAAAAAATTATAAAAGCAGCCAAAAGCAACTGTATTGATTAAAAACCAATGAAGCTAAAAAATTAATAGTTAGCACATAATCCAAAAAACAAGAAAGGTTATGGAAAATTGTTGTCTCTGCAAACACCAAGTGTTTTTCTATACGCAAGTCAGAGTAGCGGTTCATATAAATTTCGTCAATGCTTTTCAGAAACAGCTTCTAGTTGAATATTGTTTAGGCATGAATCATCATATTGCGTATATCACAAGGTGTAAGGAGAACGACAACAAAAAGATGTATGTGGTTAAACTTACTGTTTATGTTGATTGTTTATTTGACTGGCATGGCAATCCAAAAGACCACCAGCCGTTGAATGAGAAGAAAGAATAGAAAAAAGAAAAAAATTTGTTTGGATCGTTCCGTTTTATGGGATGAGATATAAATGTTACCCTGATGAAAAGGAAAATTAGGGTTTTTTTATATTTAAGTTTTAGGTTATATGTACTAATTGAATTTTTGTAATGTGGGTGTTAAGTTTAAACCCTATGGACATTTTATTTAAACCTGACCACTCTGAACTGTTTACTTGAAGTCTGTTCTGTAATATTCCTATTAAAAGAAACCCAGAAGTAAACACTCAAGTTCTAATTCCTAAAAAATAGACACATGTTTTTCAATACAATATTCCCAGCTTCATTAAAGTCTTTATCAGGTTCTTGATTACTTTATAGATATTTGAACTTCTTTGAGCCTTTAATATTAGAATAAAAATTCACGTTCTCTGCAAAATTTGCTAGTGTACTCTTCAACACAAATAATAACTCTGCAATTTGGGTATACTCTGGCCCTGATCATTGATAATACTCTGATTCTGAAGTGAGTCCAATCAAACATATTTCTAGCTGTCATTAAATCTATCTTTTTTTTTTTTTTTTTTTTTTTTTTTTTTTTACCTCTTTTTTTTTTTTTTTTTTTTTATTTTTATTATTTTTTTTAATAAAAATTATTTCTTATTTTTGATAGTTTTTTATTTATATTAAATAGATTA
>Ga0160505_101153_pt1 | contig 12946 bp, 6 predicted proteins | sample DIDeMG_FD_108225 | JGI IMG/M metagenome (GOLD analysis project Ga0160505, IMG submission 108225) | Enriched chicken feces microbial communities from UW Madison campus, WI, USA - DID2874_E49_Stillage MG | ecosystem: Host-associated > Birds > Digestive system > Large intestine > Fecal ... | reverse complement strand
GTACTTACCACGAGGCTAATTAAGAGAAAATTACTTACTTCAAGCATGGCAATGTGCAAGCTCAAAAAACTAGAGTCACTTCCAATATAAAACCTAAAAACCGAAATCCTCAACCTCCCCCAACTCCTTCAGGTCTCTCTACCTCCTTCTGTATAACCATCTTTTTGGATAGCAACTCACGCAAGTCGGGGTTCACCTGAGCCTCGTATAATTCACCTCGTTGCCTCTTGATCAGATTCTCGCGATCAATGAGATCCACCATTCTGCGGAAACGCAAGAAAAGTAGCTCCGCTCTCACCAAGAGATCATGAAGATTCATCTTACCCAGTAAGTCGTTCATATACTTCAACACTTCGTCGAAGCGCAGTAAATTCTGGATAATGATACGTTCGTTATCTGATAACACCGCCAAAGCGACAAAGAGATGGTACTGACTCGAGTAAAAGTCTGTCCAGAGTACCTCCCAAAGGGTGTTGACTTGCTCCCATTCAAACTCGCGCTTGTACCAAACCAAAAGCATTCTGAAGAAGAAAAAGAGATCGGTTGACTCACATTTTTCGAGGTGACGGAACAAGTTCGGAAGCATAAACTGAACCAACTCATTGAGAACAAGCATTTGTCTTTTCATGCCGCTCTGGTCTCTCACAAAATTTCTTTCCATTCTCTCCATGAACCCAGCGAATGCCCAAAAGGCCATGGTTTCACTCTGAAACACAACATAAATGGGTGAAAGCAAATCGGTCATCCCTTGCACATAACCTAAGTTCACATTGTACTCGTTGTAAGTCAAGAGAATCTCTCTCATACTAAACAAATGCCTATTGGTGATGTGAGACAAATTCCAGTCTTCGTCTTCATCAGGAGTTTCAGGCGATGATTCTCTTTCATTTGAGGCGGTTTGATTTGCAGATGACCCGCCTTGGCTAGAAGTGCTGTCTTTCCTCTTGTTGTCTTTAAAAATTTCCAAATTGCGGTCGTTGCGGTGAATGTCCTTTTCAATACGAACTTTCTGATCTTTCCAAAATTCCGTCTGGCGTTTTTCTTCGTCGTCAACCCACCTTCTCTTATAATCACTGTAGCCATATTGCAAACTCTGAAAAATAGTCGCACGCTCTTTGGACAGTGAGTCCCATGGGAAAACACCAAGCAAGAAGGGCCAGGCTTCCTTTCTGACATCGTCCGCAAGACCTCCATGGAATATTCTGCTCTTGACTTCTTCAACCGTCACAGTGAGACGTCCACTCTCATCGAAGAGGCCGTCCCACTCTACTTTTGACACAGGCTTTCTTCTGGATGCATTGCTGATTTCTTCTGGAGTCAAAAGCTCTTTGTCAGTACCCAACTCCTGATTGATTCTAGCGTATACAGCATCTTCAAGCATGAATTTCCGTTGAGACTGCTCGGCCTCTTCTTTAACTTGAGCTGCCCATTTGGCTAAGTACACTCGTGCACTGTCGAAATCGTTCCCGATCTTCTGCACCTCGGGCTTATTGATTAGCTGTTTCACCACCACTTGCGGAACATGCTCGTCAACTAAGTCTATCACCTGGTTCTTTGTGCGCAGACCAAATGTAGCCACTGTCTCTAAAACCCTCCATTTAGCCGTAGCAAAGAGCTTGTTGACGTCTGGCAACTTGAACGGTTCAGTCTTAGCCTTCGAAGTAGTAGCCAGCTTTCCTACACTGCTACCTTCTTTGAAAGGTGAGAAATTGCGCAAATCTGCCAGAGACGGATCCACCAAGTACACGGAGGGCTCCACTGTGGATCTGTCCACATTGATCAAAAGACTGAGTGCCTGTAGGAAATCCTGGCCTCCCCAGTACATCAGACCGTCCTCACCAAATGGATCAAAGCGCTGATTTTTTACCTTCTGTCTTTGGAGCGTCAGCGGTGACTCGTCGTCGTGGAAAAACACCACAGGCAACTTTTCTCCCGACTTGGTGTGGAGCACAATAGATCCATACCACCATCCTAATGACGGAGTCCGGAACTGGATCAGGTAGATGTAAGACAAGCTCACAGAAAATGCGTAGCCAGCACTGAACAGAGGAGGCTTGTTCACAATTGGCAATTTGGGCTTCTTGGTACGTTTATTGCCTGAAAACAGCAACGCCAGCAATTCCAGAGCCAATTCCTCCGAAATGTCCGCATCTTCATAGATCTTCAACTCCTCCTTGGAGAGGGTTGACTCCGGAGTGAATGAAAGCAAAATATCCTTATTAGTGGATGGGCCACCGGGTTTTGCTAGCGACAAGTACCCCACAACGTTATCCTTCTTGGACGTAGTGGGATGTAGATATACCTTGGACTTGACATAGACAAGTTCTGCTTGTGACAGTGACACTGACTGCCTGCGGTCCATACTCTGCTAATTAGAGAAAATAAGTTTTAGCGATTTGGCCTTCTTTGATCACCTTATAGCAATGGGATTGTCTCCACAGACAGGATCAATCGATATGGTGGGTCATCTTGCACATGACCATCGCAGTAGACAGTCTGAGGCTGAGGATGGCTATAGCATGACAGGTGATAATCTATTTTACTATTTCTATTGTTCTTACTTCCTTGAACTTCATCGTATTTTTTTTTTTTGAATTTTTTCCATTGAATAAATTGGGTAACGTCATTTCAAACTAGTCCTTGGGACTATTTGATTCTATTTGATTCTACTTCCTCGATTCCTCTTATCTTATCTCTATTTCGTATATATTCTACAAGTACAACGACCCAGCAGAAACAATGTCTCTGTGCACCAACTCGGCAGCCTTCTCCATCTTCTCTTCCAAAGCAACATTACCAATTGTCTTTGCTGCTGTGACCATTTGGCGAATCATCTCTTCCAATCTCTTAAACATTCTGATAAGAGATCCTTCATACACATCAGTCATTTTACAGATCTGAGTAAACGATGCTCCCTTGCACCAGGCATATGTGACTTCCATAAGCTCCGGACGGAATTGCTCAACGTAGTCCTTCTCGACAATCTCGATCTTGCACTCTCTATAGGTCTTAGCCAATCTGGTGGCCATATCTTGCATTGCCTTCAAAGGTTCTGCCAACTCGGGCTTGAGACGTGGAACTTCCTTGGCTCTTTCCTGGAACACAAAACATGAGAGCAAAGCAGCACATTGTTCCGATGTTAAATCATTGAATGTACCGTTGAAGATCAATTCGGTGAGAAGAAGTTCGTCTCCAGTAGAGATCTCGCAAGCAACACGGCCCTTCAACTCAATGATATCGTTTTGGGTTGTGAATCCTAGCTTTCTCAATACTCTTTTTCTGTGCTTCAAATCGTCAAGCTGAATGACTGCCTGTGCTTCAAGAATCTTCTCCTTGATCTCTTTGATCTTGGTATCAATGTCCATCTTCTGAGAAAACTTGCTGTATAACTCGGTGATTCTGTCTGAATCATGCAATGGGTTGGTGGCCAACTTACCCTCCAAAACATCGATCTTTCTCACCAACATCTTGAAATCAGTATCGTCGATCTTCATACTTTGAATTGGATCCATCAACGGAATTCCATCTGGAAGCTTTTTAGGCAAGTCTTTCAATGTACGGACCATGTTGCGCTTAGCAGTTGAGCTCTTGAAATCCTCAGGAACTTTTAAGCGAACACTCGAAATGGCTTCAATGGAGTCCAATGTGATCGGAAGGTATTCCGCTCTCGATTTCTCTTCACCGGTAGCTGGACGGATTCCTTCAGGGAGAAGTGGGTTAAATGGCTTGATCAAATTGACTGGAGCATCAACAAACATTGTACACACAAACACAGACACAATGTACGACTCGTGGTCTGTGAACACTTGAGATGGGTTTCTCTTGTTCGATCTCTTGCTAAAAGATGCCACCATACCCCAGCCATACTCCTGATCTCCAACTTTCACCTTAATAACTCTTCCAGGTTGCAAGAATGGCAAAATGTGGCCTGGGTGTGTGATAACACGACGAAGATCATTTTGGTAAGTTTCCAATTGCTTCTTCAAGTCGTAGTATTCCTTAACCAAAAATTCATCCTCGACATTAGTGCTGTTATACTCCAAAGTCAACTTTTGCAATTCATTTTCCATAACAGGGACAGAGGCTGCATTTTGAAATTGGTAGAAAGAGCTCTCCAACATGAATTCAGGTGAAATTCCTTCCACGCGCATCAAATTCAAGATCATATTATAACCCAAGTGAAATGCAGAATCCAATCTGTCTGCTTGACCCTTGACCATTCCTTTGGCCACCTGGGGCTCCATTTTCTCGTCAATCATCATGATAACAATACCTCTATCATCCAAACCTCTTCTACCAGCTCTACCAGACATCTGGATGTATTCACCACCAGAAACCCAACGGAATCCCTTACCATCCCATTTTCTGACGGAAGTGAAAACCACAGTCTTTGCAGGCATGTTAAGTCCAATGGAAAAGGTTTCGGTAGCGAAAAGAACTTTAAGAAGTCCTTCCTGGAACAAAATTTCGATGATTTCTTTAAGAATAGGCAACAATCCGGAGTGGTGGATACCAATTCCTCTCTTTAAAAGAGGTAAAATGTTTTTGATTTGAGGAAGTTCTTTATCAGCATCAGGTAACAAGCTGATAGCATTGTCGAAGATCTTCGAAAGTGCCTGTCTCTCTTCGTCGTTGTTAAAGTCCAACTTCGACATCTTAAGTGCAAGCGACTCACAATCTCTCTTTGAGAAAGAAAAGACAATTACAGGGTTGTATCTTTTCATGTAAATCATCTTGACGATCTTGTAGATATCACTCTTACCATCCTTATTTCCACCCTTGTATGTCTGGCCACTCTTCTTTCCTTTCGACTCTGCAGATGCTGGATCATCACCAATGTTATTAGAGATAGACGACATGGCCTTCTGGAAATTCTCTTCACGGAAAGTTCCCTTCTCATCGACCACCAAATGGATTCCGTCTCCAGCAGCAGGAAACAAGTAATGTTGTAAAGGAGTAGGACGGAAATCGGTGTAAACCACATGACAAGGCTGGTTGTGGGTCTTCACAACCCACTCAGCAAACTCCATGGCGTTTGGAATAGTGGCAGAAAGGAAAACATGGTGCACCTTATCTGGAAGCAAAATGATGGTTTCTTCCCACACGACACCTCTAGACTTATCTCTCATGTAGTGCACCTCATCGAAAATGACCCATGCAACTTCTCTCATGACCTCGGAACCACGGTACAACATGCTTCGTAAAATTTCGGTGGTCATCACTAGACATCCAGCATCTGGGTTGATGGTCACATCACCAGTCATCAAACCTACATCTCCAAACTCAGCAAGAAGCTCTCTATACTTTTGGTTACTCAATGCCTTAATTGGAGATGTGTAAATAACTCTCTGCTTGTCTCTGAGTGACTGGGCAATGGCATACTCTGCCACCACCGTTTTACCAGCAGAGGTATGCGCAGACACCAACACAGACTCATCTCTGTCGATACATGAAATAGCGGTGTCCTGGAAAGGATCCAACGTGAACGGATATGTTCTTGCTTCATTCTGACGAACGTGCTCTCCAATAGGAACGTAGGGGTAGTCTGGAGGAATGGCAACCTGATGTCTGACTTGATGCTTTAACTTGAGTCCAGACTTTTCTTCTGGTTCAGTAGAGCTTGGAGCTAGCAAGCCAGCGGATGGTGCTACTTCACGGGAAGCCTCGATTTCCAAGGCATCACTCACTACTGGGTTGACCTTCTTGGGTTCCACAGACTTGTCCTGTTTCTTGTGGGTATCTTGGATAGGTTCTGGAGATGCTGATCTCTTTTTCAGGTTTTTGGATTCCTCTTTGGGTTCTTCCTTGGGTTTTTGTGGAACCTTTTCCGGAACTGCCGAAGGAACCTCGGAGAAGACGTCGAAAAGATCGTCGCCGTCCATTGCAGTGAATTTTGTAGTTGAATCGGAGCTGGTAATTTTTTTAGGAAGAGGTAGATGAGATGACACCCGTACATCCTACGATTACTGTTTAAGTTCATGACAGAAGACAAAATATTTATAATTCAGTACGAATTCAGATTGAGATATATGGGGGATCCAATTGGTTACTTGTTGACTGCTTTGGGTGTTGTATGTTGTTGTTGTTGTTGTTGTTGTTTTTCGTTTTGTTTCTGTTCGTAGTCTCTGTTTCCATGCTCACGACTGAAAAGTTTTGCAACCATCGATAAAATAGCTGGAAAGGCAGTACAAAAGAGTTGTAAATTAGATTATATATGTTTATCGGATTGAGTATTGCTTTTAGTAGTGTTTGAGTGGCTATGTAGAGATTAAGAGAAGGATTGGTTTTTTTAAGTGACTATGTTGGTTTTTAATTGTGTTGACGATTTGAAATCTTGTGTGAATCTCAAAAATATTCTGTGACGGTCTACTATAACTGGTTAGAAATCTTCTCCAACGAGGTTTAACCAATTATCATCAAAAATTATCTAGAAATATTGTAGAACTCTATGATCAAAAGCAAATCATACTTTAATTTAATCATGGTAATTTGTCAGTTTTTACCGACCTCAGTAGATTATATAGTCAAGGGATCTCTCCATAATGATCTTAAAAAAGAGACAAGATTTATAAGCAGGTACTCTTGATCTAGTGCTTGCAAGAACCGTCGCTATTTTATTTGCTCTCATTCAACTACGGATGAGCAGATCTCTCAGACTTCAAAAACAATATTCTCTTGTTTAGTACCCATTCAGCAAGACATCCTGGTCTACAATATCATTCAATGCTAATTTTTTCCAAATGTTCGTAATAAAATAAATTTAAATGCTTCTGCCATCCATATTATCTTCTGCTTGACGTTTAAGTTCCTTGAGCGTTCTCCATTTTTCTTTGTCATATTCCCCAATAACAGCACTAGGGATGCTGCTGACTCTGGAACTTTCGGAATGTTCCAATGTTTCTGCATCCCAGTTTTGAGATGCCAGAAAGCCAGGTAGCAATTTGAAATTCAGTGACATCGACTGATGATGAACTAATCTGTGAATTTGCTGTGGACCAGAAGGGTACACTAAGCGTTGTGGAGGAGCATGATCGTAGATTGGAGAACGGGTGAAGAGCGACTTGATGGACTTGCGTGGTGAATTGGACCTTGTTGACTTTCCAGAAGCCACTGAGGCCAGGAAGGATGCCAAAGAGTTGGCCACTGACGTAGTATGTCTGTGGTTACCATTGTGGGCCGTATTGGGAGATTTTGGCACAGTATAGTCAGTTGTAGAGTCTCTTCTCTTGAAGATGCCGATCATCTTCTTAATTGGAGAGGTGCCCTCTTCTTCCTGTTGCACAAAGCGAGATGGGGTCACGACAGGCGTGATGGGATGAGCAGAAGTGATGTCCAGCATTTGCAAATCTTCAGAGGTGCTGGTGCTCTTCTGAGAGATCTGTCTGTAGGTATGAAGAGATGGAGCACTCATGGACCTCGACAGTGCGCCAGAACTGGCAATGGCATACAAAATAGGTTTGCCAGAATGGCTCTGAGACAACCAAGCCAACTTGTTGGCCTCCCATTCTTCGAGAGAAACGTTGCGAATGCCTCTGTGCGTTGTGGAATGGGGAGGAGTATTTTCTGTATGCTGATATTCATTCCATAGTGGTGCGGGACGAGGAATATCTTCGAGACCATCCATAATTCCTGAAAGACGATATGGGGTACTATTTCCTCTGTCTCCACTCTCACCAGTCTCAAACTCAGGAAAGATGGGCGAGCATGGTGACTCGACTTCAGGCACAGACTTGGGGTTAGCTTTTTCAGCATGAAGTCTTTGAGCCAATGCAGTGGCCGTAGCGGCCTTGTTGATGTTGTTTTTGAAGCCTGTAAGTGAACTTGATGAGATGGACCCGATGTGTGAAGGTTTGAGTGGAGAGCTAATTCTTTCCTGTGAAGCTTCATCGACACTCTGCAAACGTTCGATGCTGGGGCGAGTCATCAGACGCTGTTTCTTGACACGCAACTGGCCAGTGCTGTGACTCCGAGCCAAGGTGTTTTCGTCACTATCGCTCCGATGTCGCCATGTACTGCCTCCACTAGAGTCAGTATTGGACGATATCAGCGAGCGAGGCTTGTTGAGGTAAGGTGCCAGGTATGAAATAGGCATGGTGTTCATCCAGTTGGCCGAGCCACTATCGTACAAAGCAGTATCTGCGAGAGATGCCTTGTATATGAAATTGAGGGTCGAGTCATCGTCTACAGAGTCAGGCATGGCGATCAACGTGCACTGAGACTCCTTGTTGTGGAGAGCAGCCAGTGCTCTACGGTTTTTGCGGATGCTTTCAGCAAGTTCCATGGTTGCTAATGGAGAGATGGAAGGAGTTACCGACTGAGAGTCCTGGACGTCTCCCTTGGCTTTTTCTGACTGAATGGCTGTTTTCATGGACTCAGTATCTGACACTTCTTGTTGGTGATGAGCCACACCCACCCATGCAAGTGTGACTAAGGAAGCCTCCAAGATGATGGTGACTATTGCTAGAACAGATTGAATGGTGGTGAAGTGGCTGGGATACACTATATGTACTGAGGGAGCAAACATTACCACTCCCACCCAGATGGACACTCCAACGTAGCCAGCACAAAGGATAGAGACGGTCAGGGCCATTATGAAAGGACGATTTCTTGCCAAAATGAGGCCTAGGACCTGAGCAAGTGCTACTATAAGGCACATGATTGCATGGACCAAGAGGCAACGATGCTTTTGTCTGGAATGTGATAGTAGTGATAAGACAGTCTGTGCGATGGTGAGGCCCAGGACAATGGGCACAAGCACCCAGTGCACGACAGACATGGGACTGGAGGTTGCAGAAAGATGAAAATTTCAGAAGATATCCACAGGTTTAAACCTATCAACAGTGATGCATAATGGGCAGCCCCATGGTTGCGTCAGCAAAATGTTCTGGGTGATAGTTGTTGTTTATGGAATGGCCAGATTAGGCAAAATGGGTGCAAAATTGCGAGCACTTGTTGTTGTTCTCTCTTATATGCAATCCAAGCTATGGAATATGGTCACCAGGGAGAGGCTTGTGATTGATTGCGAAGATGAAGATTCTGAAAGCGATCATACTTGTCTATTCGCTGGTAATGAATTCCAGTTAAACTTAGTCGAGGAACGTCAGACAGTCAAGATGCAGGTTTTTTCAAATGTTTAGTGACTTTTTGTTGGGTTGTTCCTTGTTGTTCGTCTGTGTAGTCAATTGCGACTGTGATGATCGCTTTCACTAACTAAGCACAATTAGCATGAGATGCTTTGCGCTGATACAGCGAGCATATATATATTTTGGGTATTTTTGGGTTCCTTTTTGCAATCCTGAACTATCGTATTGTGTGTCCAATCACTTTGAATCATGAGTGGAATTGATGTTAATTTTTTCACTCAAAAGTGCTACGATCTTCGATCTCTCTCTTTACTCTTTTCGATACCGAAATCGCGAATCTCTCGTTTCACTCTTCACAGCAATTTCAAAGGGTCAAAAGGTTCTATCTTACGGACTACAATAATCCTCAAGAGGCAAATTTCTCATTTTTCTCACAACGATAAAAACGACAACTTTCACTTCGTCTAGTTGTAGGCAAAGTCTCCACTCACCCATCTGTTGACCATCTCCAATGCGTTCTCAGGCTGGTCATATGGAACCATGTGACCACCACCGAACACACGCAAAAATGTGAAGTGCTTGTAGTTCTTCACCTCTCCGGCAGCCTCCTTATTGACAGTCCAGGTTCTAATTGGCTCTGCCTCGAACTTCTTATGGCCAGACCATGGCAATCTGTCGGCCCATGCCTGGTTACCCAACCAGTTGCAAATGAAGTCCTTGTCTCCAGCGTAGATAAGAACTGGAACACCGGCTTCCAAAATGTCAATCACGTTCTTGTGGTATGGCTTCATCCAGTCTCCAGCAAACATAAAGTTTCTGTTGACATCGAAGTTACAAGACTGGTACTCTTCCACTTCGACTCCCAACTTAGCCTTAACTTCTGGCAAGTTCAAGTAGTCGTCAATGTACAGCAACTCCTTGTAGCACAAAGAAGAGCCTTCGCACATCGTTCTGATGTCGTAAACGTTTCTTCCAGTCTTTTGGTATGGTCCCATCTGAGCGTTGTTACAGTAGATAGTGGCTGGCACACACGACCAAACCGAACCAGAGTTGTAACAAGACTCAATCAATGACAAACATCTTGGAATGGAGTCAGCCATGTTGTCACACTCCTCCGGCTCCAAAACGGAAGGCTCACCACCTTCTCCACAAGCCATTGGCTGGTAATATTCATACTGGGTCAATGGATCAGTCAAACCGTTACCAATCAAGACGGAGGTCAAGTTGAACGAACGCTCTGGGTGACTCAAAATCTCAGAGGAGAACACTGGGATGTAGTGACCTCCGTAAGACTCACCAGCAATGTGGAAGTCCTGCTTCTTGTACTCTGGGAACTGCTTAAAAAACAATTCCAAGAAGGCGTAAACATCCTGGCCAGCAGCCACAGTGTTAGTTACTGATCCAGAGGAGTAGGAGAAACCGACATTGACTGGCTGGTCCAAGAAAATGACGTTTGCATTGCTGTTCCAAGAGGATGGGTTGTACACTGGCTTCAAGCTTTTGTTGATCGAGGAAGGACCCAACTCAAAGAATAAACCAGTCAAAGACGAGCAACCTGGACCACCGTTCAACCACAAGATCACTGGGTCCTTCTTTGGATCGCCTCTGGACTCAAAGAACCAGTAGAAGAAGTGCTTATCTTCATCCTCAACATCCAAGTAGCCAGTGTACTGCTTCACCTTGTCAATTCCCAAGTCTTCAGGAGTCGCCTTGACCCTCAACTTGTGGTTTGGCAACTTGGCGTCAGTCACATGGAAGTCGAAAGTGGCCTTGTTCTTAGTGGCCTTTTTAGGATTGGACTTGAAATTCATAGCTGCAATGGTGTCTGGGAAGGAGGTGAACATGTCCAACCACACGTTCTTGGTCTCCTTGGAGATATTCTCAAGTGGCTCATTAAAGTACTGAGCGATCTTGGCCAAAACGTCTCCCTTCTTGCTCTCCAAAGCCTGAACAATCTGAGAGTACTGGGACGACACTACGTCGACCTTATCGGACAAAATTTGTTGAACACCTTGCAAATTGTGTCCAAAGCTAGGGATTGTAAGCGCATTGGCGCTGGAAGCAGCACAGGCGATTGTGGCCACGGTAGTTAATCTCATGGCACAAAGTTATGTGGGGGAAGGAAGCCTGGGGGGACGAAACGATCCAATTAAGATTCTAGATACACCAATCGATTCGTAAGCAACTGAAACGATCGAAAAAGTCTAAGAAAATGGAAATAGCAGGTTCGAACAGCAAAGGGATCCTATAGATGATAGGGGCAAAAGGTTGGAGGGCAATGAGGGTCTTTATATATTCGTCTTGGGTGCAGGATGGGAACCAGCCATTCGATGATAAGAGAGGACCATTTACCGAATTGGTGCGAGATTGCTCTGTATTGAGCGTCATACATTTTCATTCTTGCGTGGGATGTACGGATGTAACATGGGTGCCATTCTCATAAGCGGCACTATGTAAACCCGATCGAGAGTGTTGAGCATTGTTGAAAACAGCGTGGATGAATGTTGATTGAGAGTACAAAGTGGAACTTAAGAGAATATTGTTGAATGAAGGACCCTTGTGATTTGTTGACTTGGAAACGATAATTTAATCTCCAAAGTTTTTGCTATAGCCTCCACAAGTTCGTTGGTTGAGGTCTTGAAGGTAGCATAATGGGCCTCTTCAAGTCATGCAAGTCAACACTAATAGGCGAAGGTGTCTCGGGCACAGTAAGTCTTTGCGAACGGAACGACCAGCAATACGTGGTGAAAAAATACCATAGCAAGGAAAACTACGAGACTCGCAAAGAGTACCGTGATCGAGTCCTATTGGAGTACCATACCCTCAAGCTGCTCCATCATGAGAACTTCATCTCCGTGATCAAATACAAGGTGCTGATAGATGGCTTGACCATCAAGATGTTTATGGATGCTGGAACATCAAATCTAGCGCAATTGTGCAAGAAGGTGCCTGTATCGCTGGTGTCCATTTCCGAGATACTATGTCTCTGGAAACAACTATGCAATGGAGTACGTTACTTGCATTCGCAGGGTCTCTGCCATCGCGACTTAAAGCTTGAAAACTTGGTCATGGACCGAGCCGGTCCTACGCTCAAAATAATAGACTTGGCCACGGTATGTAAATGTGGGAATGGCCAGAAGGCAGTGGGAATCGTTGGGTCGAGGTTGTACATGGCTCCAGAGACGTTTTCTCAGATCGAATATGACGGAAAAAGTGCTGATGTATGGTCAGTAGGCATTGTGCTTCTCTACTTGGCCAATAGGAGCTTTCCTTGGGGAAGTGCAGTGTGGAACGATGGACGTTTTGCTGAGTATTCAAAGATCGAGTCTGCTCAAGCCGACCAATTGGGAGCAGCGAGTTCAAATCCTCTTTTTAGCAATTTACCTACTCAAATCGCAGATTTGGATCACCATTTACTTGCCATTGACCCTCTTCTACGATATGACATGGAAACCATTCACACTTCTTCTTCTCAAGTCCCGTACTGTGGAAGTGGTTCCACATGTGGTACAGTTCACTTACTACGGTGAAGATTGCATAATCGCTTCGTGACTCACCATAGAAAAAGAAAGCGTACTTTCTGAGTCACCTTCTGGCATCCACCAGAGTCATTTTCGACAACGCCCGAGTCATCGGAGTCTATCTAGTCGTTGCTTTATGGACCTTGTGGACCTTTATGCTGGTCGTGGGTTACACACGTGATCTGGGTTTCCATTGGGTGCAAAAGTGGTAGGTACCGGTTTCCTTTTTCGGATTGGAGGACTGGCCAATCGGAATGCAGGCTCGACCAACGCCCTATGAGTCATTCATCTAACGCAACGAGAATTGAGAGTAAGACCAGACTTAAACTACCAGAGAAACTC
>Ga0160505_101152_pt1 | contig 12952 bp, 13 predicted proteins | sample DIDeMG_FD_108225 | JGI IMG/M metagenome (GOLD analysis project Ga0160505, IMG submission 108225) | Enriched chicken feces microbial communities from UW Madison campus, WI, USA - DID2874_E49_Stillage MG | ecosystem: Host-associated > Birds > Digestive system > Large intestine > Fecal ... | reverse complement strand
TTTTTTTTTTTTTTTTTTTATTAATATAAAATTTTTTTATTTTTATTTTTTTTTTTTTTTTTTTTTTTTTTTTTTTTTTATTATTAAAAATTTTTATTTTTTTTTTTTTAAAAAAAAAAAAAAAAAAAAAAAAAAATTAAAATCATCTTTTTCAAACTTTTTCAACTTCTTTCTTCTTCCCTTCTTCTTCTTTTCTCTCTTCTTTAACGTCTTTCTCCCATCCCAATTGTTTAATTGACATTGTACCTTTAAAAATGCTTTCCTCTAGATCTCTTTTCCGCGCTGCTACCCCATTCATTCGCGCTCAGGTATGTTACTGATAACTGCTTTAGAACTTTTTTTTTTTTCATGATTGCTTTTGTTATTATTCTATGATGGCGGCTTGCCTTTTGAACCTCTACCGATTCTTTCTACAGCAAGTCAAATTCTAGGTGGCTGCGCTCATAGGTCAATTCCCACATTCGCCCGTTTTTTTGGAAAAAAAAAGACCTTCACCCGTCGCTGATAACTTTGGGTTGGTGATTTTGTAAATGGCTGGTCCTGCTAGTTGGCAGCGTGGCTGTTGAACATTCTGGTCGCTGGTTGGTCCTTTGCGTGTTTTTTTGGGTATGTGGGAAAATGTTTATTTGATGTGTTACATTTTGGCTCATTGCTGTAATGGGTCTTTTTTTCATTTTTTTCATTTTCCTTTGCACGCTCGTTAAAACGGCTCTACGGCAGAACCTGTGAACGAAAACCACCTCACCGAACTTCGGACTTTCCATCAACCTCGACACAACCTACTGCCGCGCTTTACCATTGCAGCTCTACCGCCTTTACAACCACCATTTCCACCACGCAAGAGTTCATCCACCCCTATCATAGATAACGCATCGCCATGTCTTTCTATCTCTGTATCTTCTGCTAACTCTCCTCAGCGCACCTACGCTACCTCCGTTGCTTCTTTCAACGGTAAGAAGAACGCCAACGTAAGTATTCTACTTTTATTTTTCCGTCAAGTTTTTCCGGAGCGGTATCTAACCCCTCTTTTCTTTTGTAGGGCAACTACACTGTCACTATGATTGAGGGTGATGGTATTGGTATTGAAATCTCAGAGGCTGTCAAGGATATCTACAAGGCTGCTAAGGTCCCCATTGAGTGGGAGCCTGTTGACGTCACCCCCATTCTTGTCGATGGCAAGACCACCATCCCCAAGGTTGCTGTCGACTCTGTCCGCAAGAACTTGGTTGCTCTTAAGGGTCCCCTTGCTACCCCCGTTGGTAAGGGTCACGTCTCCCTTAACCTGACTCTCAGAAGAACTTTCAACCTCTTCGCCAACGTCCGTCCCTGCAAGTCTATCGTTGGTTACAAGACCCCCTACGATGGTGTCGACACTGTCCTGATCAGAGAGAACACTGAGGGTGAGTACTCTGGTATCGAGCACGTTGTTGTTCCCGGTGTTGTCCAGTCCATCAAGCTTATCACCAAGGAGGCTTCCGAGAGAGTTCTCAGATACGCCTTTGAGTACGCCCGTTCTATCAACAAGACCAAGATTCTTGCTGTCCACAAGGCCTCTATCATGAAGGTTTCCGATGGTTTGTTCCTTTCCACTGCCAAGGAGCTGGCCAAGGAGTACCCCGACCTTACCCTTGAGACCGAGCTTATTGACTCCACCTGTCTCCGTCTCGTCACTGACCCTGCTCCTTACAAGGACTACGTCATGGTCATGCCCAACCTTTACGGTGATATTCTTTCTGATCTTTCCTCTGGTCTGATTGGTGGTCTTGGTCTGACCCCCTCGGGTAACATGGGTGATGAGGTTTCTATCTTTGAGGCCGTCCACGGTTCTGCCCCCGATATTGCCGGTAAGGGTCTTGCTAACCCCACCGCTCTGCTGCTCTCTTCCGTCATGATGTTGAGACACATGGGCCTCAACGATCATGCCGCTAAGATCGAGAACGCTGTTCTTTCCACCATTGCTTCCGGCAAGGAGAACAGAACTGGTGACTTGAAGGGTACTGCCTCCACTAAGCACTTCACTGAGCAGGTCATCTCCAGATTGTAATAGATGGGGTAAAACTGCACGGTAATAAAAAAACCAACAATAACTATAATAATTAATAGAATGGATGTTATATGATTTTTTTTTTTTTTTTGTATGAATAGAGTGTAAAACAGTGTATGTATATACTAGCGGTAAAGAAGTTTTTCAAACTCCTTTTTTGTTTTGGTTTTACCACGGATTTCTTGTTCATGCGGCCGTGAGTTTAAAAAAAAACTTAGCCCGGTAGTCGGAGTGAGATCGGTTTAATAAAAGCAAAAAACGGTCACGTGGAAAGATAAGTCGGACTTTTTTTGGGAGGATAACTAATGTAATCCAAAGATGTGACTTGGGCGATAAGCTTTAAGAAATTTAAATGAATTAAAAAATAATTGAAAATTGAAACATGGAGATGACACTTAGCGACTGTATAACCCTGGGGTAAATCCAATTGAAAAAAAAAAAAAAATTTTCCCTGATGGTTGTGATAGGTATCATTATCAAAACAGAACTATAAATACGTATGGGATATTACCAAGGGGGGTTCTTTACCTATAATACGTCATATTAAAAAAAGAGACCAATAACAACAGAAATAAAACGTATGCGGTTTCAAGTTGTATTTTTTCAGGAGCATATAATAACAATTTATCTTTTTTGGAGTAAACAAAATATAAATAAATAAATGTTGGCTATGACTTGATAACAGCATATTCATGGGGAGAAGTTTGTAGAACCAAATCTGGGATCTGCGTTTAAAGCGCTAGTTTTGTTACTGTAATAAATGTTGCCTTGGAACAACAACAAAAGGAGTGTTCTTTGTGTCTATCCTTTTGTTAAGCTTGGTATTTTCTTATATTGAGATTCCTCGCTGCTGCAGAATGCATCCTGGAAACGACGAGGTCCTTTTTCTCGTCCAGTTTCTGACCAACTAGACTTCTGCTGTTGTGGTGCATGCATAGATAAGTTTCATCTGAGCTTTGTAAGGAAATCTTAGTGCTGGTTTCCTATTGCCAGGCAACAGCAGTGCCTCCGGTTAGTTCGTCTAAAACAGTCACAAACCCGTCAAGCTGCGGAGCGACTGAACATGGCGACACTCGGGACCGAATTTAATATGGCGAATGGATATTTGCGTTGAATATAATAAGAAGCGTTGGTACCACGCTGCGTTTAAAGTTAATGGCATCAGAGGCAGGGCATGTAGAGAGCTAAGAGCTCACCATCGAGCATTCTATGGCTGTTTAGTCATTAGAGTAGCTCTTCTTCCTCAATTCAAGCTGTTGCCAATGAGCCGACATGTACTTGCGACTATACGGCGTTTTTCTTCTTGTTTTCAAGTATCCTGCCAGTCCCAGTAAGGTAAGGCTTGCGATCTGCTGCCATTGTCCAGATTAAGAGATTGGGGATCGGAAGGCGCATTAACTGCCGTCGAGCTGTTGTGACTAAGCCTCTAAACAAATAGCTGTAGATCGTTATGATAATACTTGAATATGGGGATATATATGGTTCTACTGCGGCTAATGTCTGACAGCTTCAACGGGTGCATGGGCCAAATAAAGGCCATACGGCTGAGCGTCGTCGTTTGCCTCCAAACACACGGTACACAAAGCGCATTAAATGGAGTATGAAAACAATGGAGGCCACGGACGTCAACACTGACAGGTCATGCAAAGCAGCGCTACTAAGTAGATACTGGACAGACTCCTCCCTTTTTTATTTTATTTTTGTTTTTAATAAACCTGGAGATCCCTTGGCTAAACTTTTTTCAGTTCTGCGATTGGCTGGGCTGAGATCCGGGTTTATCACAAAGTGCCTATTTTTACAGATGGTTGTTGTCAACTTGTCTTTGTTTTTGTCAATTAATTGAATGTCAACCACTACTTATCAGCTAATTTTTCATTATCTTGGTTGCTTTTATTAATTTTTTTTATTAGTATTTATTATAATTATTATTGTTATTATTATTGTACGAGTTTTTGTTCTCAAAAAATCTCCATAAATTTTTTTCCTTTTTCAACCTCTGCTCACCCCCCTCCTCCCTTTTCACTTTCAAGACTATATACTCACATTCTTTAAACCTCCTTAGACTATCCTTTTGTTTGTTCTTCATCATCTTGTTTTTTTTTGTTTTTTATTATTGCATTTTTAATACTCTTTTTTTTTTAAAATTTTTTTTTTTCATTGCATTGCGTACACTCGTTTACACCTCCTTCGTTCCTTTCCGAAATCTTCACAAGTCTTTTGTCCCGAGGATCTCATCATATCGTCCTAAGCCTTTATAGACACAAATCTTCATCACTCAGCCATTCATAAATGGACCCTTCTTTGAACCCTTCTTCTCATTCTGCATCGTCAACATCCCCAGCGGTGCAGGATGAGTTTAGATCTTCTGATGACTACACATCAGTTTCTAACGCTATTGACGTTGCCTTACTCTCATCCACCCAGAGCTCCATGTCATCGATCCCGTCATTTCTCTCTCTGACCACCTGCGAAAACTCTGACAACGATGTGGAGTCTCTTGTTATCGCATCATCACCCACCGGTAGCAAGCCCCGTCAGCAGCAGGAGCAACAGCCCCAAGCGCAGCTGAAACAAACTTGCCAAGATACCCCGACCCAACAGCAGCGTCCGACCTCGACTCTTTCGACCAACACCATCTCTTCGCGGTCAACTCTCGATCGTGAGCTAACCGTCCGCTCAAAACATACGTCCACGGCATCGACCACGTCGACTTTAAAGCATTTTTCAATCATTTTCACTGACGTTAATGAATCGTCCAGCGCTGCTTCTCCCACCATCAGTAGCTCCCCTCAGAATGTCGCTAATGCCCCTGACAGCTGCTCCATTAATAGCATGCAGCCAAAGGGAACGTCTGCGCCCAGCCTGTACGCATCTGATACCCATAATCCCTCAGTCATGCCGACATCTGCATCTCAAACCCCTTCTTTTTCATACTCGTACAGCACAACAGACTCCCCATCAAATAGTAATGCATCTGTCTCATCCCTGAATTCTATTACCGAAAACGTCAGTATCCTATCGTACAAGAGAGACAACAACAAGCAACATAAAAAAATTTCTAAAGCCAGCATTTCGTCACCCTCCGAGCTCATCAATCACGAGGATCACTTTTCATCGGTGCCGGCCATTAACAACCGACCACCTACCTCCGGAACACCCGCGACCCCCGCGGGGCAGTCGGAGCTCAGGACGGGATTTAAGAAGTCGCACCGATCTAGAAACTCTGTTATGGCGTCCATCTCACAATTCATGCCCTTTCAGCGTGATCAGTCTGAAACACCGTTTGTGACCCCTACGGGTAAACTTAGCAAACAGCCGTCTCTGCAGTCCCTGTCGTCGCAAGCCTCTACGTCTAGCTCACGACTGTCGCGGCTCGCTGACTTTAAGAACGCGTTTCGGAGTGGAAATAGCGGTAGCAGCGGCAATAGCAGCGGCGGTAAGTTCTTTAGAAGTACAAGCTTGTCATCGCGGATGTCATTTTTTGGAGTTTCATCGCTACGAAGCTCGTCACATATGGGCGGTCGTGGCGGCGGTAACAACGGGGGTAATGACGTTAACCCCAACGACAAGCCAATGATCTCCCTGCCAACTCCCGTCGACACGTCGCGCGAAAAGCTTAAAAGCAAGTTAAGGGCCAGCACTTCCTTGCTCTCCTTGACGCGACTGGACAGGAGCATTAATAATACTGTCATGGCCGTGCCGATAGAGCAGTATAATCTGTCGCAGATGGAGAAACTTTTGAATTTTTGTGAGATTCCAACCGTGCTTGATTTCCAGGCATATTTGGACCGGGCTGCAGATGGTGAGGACGGAGACGTCTTTACCAAGATCAGCGTGACTAGCAGCAGCGAGGTCTTTGCTCAAGGCTCCAAGGTTTACAAGATTATCCCGTTTGGTAACGAAGAGTCAGACCAGTCTGCCATTCAAGACATTTTGCAGGAGATTGAAATCTCAAAGACACTACAAGTGCTTGACGGTTTTATTGATGTACTTGAGATTGTAGTTGTTAAGGGCAGATACCCACACCAGCTGCTACCTCGTGAATACGGCACGCACATTCAGCCCTACGCCGAGGATCAAAAGTATTGCATTCTCGTGCTGAACAATGGTGGTAAGGACTTGCGACGCTTCCGGGTGGAGTCGTGGGCCGACGCAGAGTCAATCTTCTGGCAGACGGCTGTAGCCCTTGCACAGGCTGAAGAGCACTTTCAGTTTGAACATCGGGATTTGCACTGGGGCAACATTGTCGTTGACGACCGGCCAGATGAACGTGTGGCCCCACCCCAGGAGAGTGACGGCACTGTCACTTATAGTCTAGCAGATGAGTGTGGCAAGCAGCTACTGGCACGCAGCACACTAAGGATTACGCTGATTGACTACACGCTCTCGCGCATCAACGCTGAGACATCCCGGCGCACTGCGACAATTCACACGCGCCTGGATCAGCCCGAGTTCTTTCGCGGTAAGGGCGACTACCAGCTGGATGTCTATCGCTTTATGCGTAATAATATCTTGAGCAACGGCCCCATCATAGACGACGGGTCGGCTCCCAATACGCCAACATCGCTCAGAAGCACCAGTTATGGCACTGGTGTGGATTGGTCAGTATACACACCCAAGACGAACGTGTACTGGCTGCACTACGTTGCGGAGCGGCTGATCAACCACAAGGGCCTGCGCAGTGCAAATCCTACCAACACGCTGCGACGGAACGGCGCCTCCTCCTCACCAGGAAGTGCAATCACGCCCACGTCACCGCTCACCCCGGGCACGGCCGAAGCGCTAGAGAGTGATCTGCAAGCCGAGGAGATCCAGTCATGCCGCGCCTTGGAAGCTGTCTACCGCGCGCTCGACCCGCGCAAGCATCGCCATAACTCAAACGAGACGACCACGACTACTAGTGTGATCAATGACCTTGGCAGCGCCAGAGATGTTCTCCGGTGGGGACTCAAGACTAAAGCGTTCCCTGGCAACGGCCGCGCATGATGAGAAAACGCGACTACATTATTTAAACAGCACTAGGAACATTTACCTTGCTTAGCTGACAACTTTTTTTTTTTTTCAGTTTTCATTTTTCTGCGACAATTATCTACTAATTGATCTAATATCTGGATTTTCCTTTTTTTTTTTTGTATTTTATTTATTTGTTTTCATTTTTTTTTTCAAGAACAAAATCGTATATAATACTATTAATATAAATAATTTGTATTTCCCTTATGATTTGTATGTATAACCCACTATCTGGGCTAGCTTGTTTGCAAGCACCCTTTCAGCTAGTTACTGGGTCTTGCCAGGGGCTTTGACGGGCTGGGGTAGCTGCATAATCTCGCGTATGCTCTTGAAGATGCTAAAGATGGTGGACACCGAGTTATCGACAATAAACAGCCAAATTCCCACCGAAACCGAGCCAATAGGGGCCGAGGTGAACGAAAGCAACCAAAGCACATAGTAGGGCAGGACCAAAGGACCATTGCCCGCGGCAGGCAACCAAAACACGGGGGTTTTGCGGTACCGGATGCGCAAAAGGACCTTACTGCCAGTGGTAAGCAGGAACAGAGCAATTTTAACAATGGTGCCAAAGGAATATTTGGCGGCGCCTAGCTGTTTTTGGTATTGATCAATCTCAGATTGTAGTTTGAGCAATTCGCGATCAAGTTTGGCCCAGCGGGCAAATTCCTCCTTGGCGGAGGTGTTGGAGCGTTCCTCACGGACTTGTTCGGCGCGACGGCGCGCAGTCTTGAGAGACTTGGCGGTCGAAGATGGGGCGATCCAGAGGTATATTGACCAAAGCTTTTGCGAAGCGAATGTGGGTTAGTAGTAGAAGCAGGTAGAAACAGATGGTGGGCACATACAAAGTTTATAATCTTCTCCTTTGCAAAAAGACCAATGGTCTTGTTGAAGACGGATATCAGAACGACAAGCAGAAGCACAGGAATCATATGGCAGGTGTGGTTTGCGAGTGGTAAACAATCTGGCGAAAGGTATACCCGGGTATTGGTAGTGGTAGTGGTGGTAGTGGGAATTTTGGATCTTGTTCGAACGGGTTCCGTTAAGGCCACCACCACTCCCAACTGACAAAGTCCAACTTCCTCCTTTAAACCTTCCTCTCTTCCTCCTCCCGCCAGCACCAGCACAAAAATTTTCTCCCTTTACTCCTGGCTTTTCTCTTTCTTCAGCAGCAGCACCCTCCTTACCACCCCACCACCATCATACCAGCGACCGCGACAATGAGCTACAACAATACTAAGAACCAGATCACTTCGGATGACGACGACGACGAAGAAGAATACGAGATTGAGTCATGGATTCTTGAGTTTCTCTCTGCGTTTGGCAACGATATCTTTGCGGAGGTCTCGGAGGACTTTATCGAAGACGATTTCAATCTGACGGGACTCAGCGCGCTGGTTCCGCACTACCACGAGGCACTCGAGATGATTCTTGACCTTGAACCCGAGTACCCCATCTCACTGCCTAACGTGGCACTGATAGAAAAGTCGGCCGAACTACTATACGGTCTCATCCATGCGCGTTTCATCATCTCGCGTCATGGCCTCAACATTATGGCGCAAAAATACAATCAAGGCAGTTTTGGCGTTTGTCCTCGGGTGCTTTGCAAGGGCACCAAGCTGCTACCAACGGGACTTCACGATCTGCCCGGCAACGAAAAAGTACGCCTTTATTGCCCTTGCTGCAGCGACATTTACCACCCGCAACCCTCCCGCTACACCAATATTGATGGCGCCTTTTTTGGTACCTCGTTTGTCGGTCTGTTCCTCAAGACTTTCCCCGATGTTGAGCGTGACTGTGCTGAGCGCCGCAAAAAGCAATTCCAGCTGACACTATTTGGATTCCGGATCAGCGAGCAGAGCCGCAGCGGGCCGCGCATGCGGTGGTTGCGTCAGGTGCCCGAGGACGCGGCTGAGCTTGATGCCTTTGCTACGCTACCAGAAGATGCTGCGGCCTTACGCCGGGGCGACAATGAAGAAGACGATGATGACGAGGAAACTGGTAATGACCGCAGCAGTGCCGCGCTCTCGAGCCAGCAGTCACAGGGCCTGCTGCCGTGGTCGACCACGGCGCCCACAGGCTCGGCCGCAGCGGTACTATAATGAAAGCCCGTTTGACCGGCGCTGGCCGCTGCTGCCTCCTCCTGTCCCCTCTGGCATTCTAACAAAAGGAAATGAAAAGAAAGAAAAAAAAAACATGGTAATGGGTAAAGAAGGAAACAAAAAAAGTATTTAGTTTAATGTGATAGAATTGTATTTTATGTATTTTTTTTTTTTTTATGGCTGACAGCTAGGCCCGGCTGGCCCCCCACGGGTAATAAGAAAAGGCTACTCTTTGGTACTCCCTCCCTCCACACACATAAATATATAGATGTGAATGACGAATTCATGGGGAGTTGAAGTAGGACCTGTGGAAAACGTAGTTGTCAATTTTATTTATTTATTCAAATTTTTGTTTTGTTATTGTGGATGGTTATAATTGTTTTACAAGTTCAAGAATATTAAGTGTATAGTATATATGGTGTTTTTTTGTGTGATGTTTCTGTTAGTAGTAATGGTAGTAAGCATAGGGCTATTCAGAGGCCTGTCTTGGATGACTCTTGTATGTTACTTTACCAGGGGTCTTGGGTCACAACTATGGTTTGTAGCTGATTGGTGCATAGAGCAACAAAGTCCCCGTTCACAGTAATAATCATAATCAATTCATTTATTGTCTTTATATCTAAATGGTAACAAACAAGCACATTTATATATAAAGGTATTCAAACACTGGAATGCTTCTTTCCTCAAGGCTGATCAGGCAGCTGTTTTAATAGATATTTGGGGTTTCGACATTTAATGACGCCAAATTCTTCACGAGCTAAGATTATGACCCAAGGAGCCCCCTTTGAGGTTACCACTATAGTAGGTGTATCTCTTTAGAAGGGCAAGTTGGTAAAATCCTGACAAGTTATGATACATGGACAGTAAACTAATTTTCTATGCTGTTAAGGTAACCATCAGTTGAGTGGATGCAGTGATGAGTCGGGAACCCTGGCTACCGCTCCCTTGCGCATTGCCCCAGAGAGATGGCCTAGCGCTGCAGATCAAACGGTTTTTTGGGAAAATGTAACAACCACGACAACGACTGCTTTTTTTTTTAAAAAAAATAAAAAGGGTAGCATTTTGCGACTCCACGGAGGCATTTGCTTGAAATTTTCACAAGAAGTAGAAGTCAGTGGGGGAAGGTCAAACTGAGTTTCACCAACTGAAACATGATAATCTCTGGACCCTGACTTACTAAAACCTTTGATAATAATTGCTGCTGCCCAAGAAGATTTCTTCTTCTTCTTTTAATGGCTTGAATACTACTGTATCATAGGTACCTCTGCACTTACTATCTCTTGGATCCAACTGTCAGGCTGTCTGCGTTAGCTGAACATCCACTACACAGTGGGTTTAATGAAGAAACGCTGGAGTATCCGTAATATGATCATTTCATGCTGCTGGTGTTACCGTATCTATCATGCAATATCTCTTGTCCGTGCTGTGATTTGCAAATAATTCTTGGTTGCGCACAGTGCCAGTGACTAGAGCATATGTCTCATGCCTTATAATTTAAAAAATAGTAGGCTTTTTTTGCTGTTTCTGTTTTTGTCCAAGCCGTTTAATGTCCCCATTAGGAGAAATCTCCTTATTCAGTTGCTTATTTTGCACCCACAGGCAATTGGTCTTGTGACACCTTGCTAATCACCTCATCGTGCTAGAGCCAAGACCCCTTACCCTGTTTATCTGCTTGGTTTAGTTTATTTTTAATGTTTGTGCCAATGCTAACTACTGCAGTTTCCCATTTAGTTGTGCATGATTATGCCTATCTTCGGTTTCCTCTAATTCTCTTTGGACCACAAGTTGAAAACAAAATCTCCGCTTCCTTCTCTTCTCTCCCTTTGCACACACACTCCCCCCTCCCCTTACACTATCGTTGAACAACGACAGCAGATCCTGCTTGGACCGCCAGACACTAATACAACATCCTTTTATCCCCTTATAGTCATGGAAGATTCGACAGTCAACAACGAGCTTGCCAGCTCGGTCAAGAACACCTCGCTCGAACCCACCGCAAGTGATAGCACTGCCGAGTCATCGCTAGAGTCAACCCAGTCGGAAGAGTTACAGTCTAACTCAAGTGCTACTGTGCCCAGTGTGAAAATCTCTTCCAATGATGATGACGATGTTCCCATGGAAAGCTCTGACACGATCAACAGGGCCCTTAGCAACCTCGGTGGCATGACGAAGGCCCCGAAAACCCATATCAAATTCACCTCCGCGGAGACTGAGGCAAACACCAATGCCAACTCGTACTTTGGCCCTGGCGGCATTGGTAGCCCCCGAAATACCAGCAGTGGCCGACACTCGCGGTTTGGTGGTGTGAATGACACAGACGTCAGCGACATTGAGGAGCGCTCGCGCTCACGTACGCAGAATCGCTCGCGCTCCCGCAGTCGTGGCCCGCACTCGGCTCATTGGGGCGTGGAGGGCCATTTTATTGACCCCAACTCGCCTGTGGCTGCATTTGAACACCGTGTTGCCTTTGACACTTTTGATAACAAGAACGCTACGGACTTTTCGCTTACGCTGCAATCCAAGCATGAGGACTACGAATATACGCGGCTCTCTCGCACATTTTTGTGCGGCACTGATAAGAACAAATACTCAGACAACGCCATCTCATGGCTGCTGAATGAGCTTGCTGACGACGGTGATGAGATCGTGTGTCTGCGAGTCATTGACTCGACCTCTAAGATTGCCTACGCAACTAGCGACAAGGCATCTGAGGAAAAGGTTTACCGAGAAGAAGCCCATAAATTTCTCGAGCATATTTTGTCCAAGAATACGGAGGGAAGAAAGGTTTCGTTGGTATTAGAGTTTGCCCTTGGTGACGTCCAGAGCATGATCAAGCGGATGATTCAGATTTATGAGCCGTCAGTATTGGTTGTGGGCACTAAGGGACGGTCCATTGAGGGGTTCAAGGGATTGCTGCCGGGTTCTGTGTCGAAATGGTGCTTGCAGCATTCGCCAATCCCTGTCGTCGTTGTCAAGCCCAAGCAAAAGCGCGATAATAAGAAGGCCAAGCGTGAGGCCAACCCCCATAAACTAGCCTACATCGATATGATTGCAGCGCACCCGGACGAACCCACCAAGGTTTACAATCTAAATAGCAGTAGTGGCATGCTCTCGCCCCAGCTACCCTCATTTCTCAAACATACAGGATTTTCGATTTCAACGCCTGCGTTCTTTGGCGGTTCGTCGTCCTCGCTGACATCAACACCGGCGCCGTCGACCCGCACCACTTCTGGCGATAGTGCTACCAGTGAGGCGCCGGAGCGGGTTGGCCGCTTTGACCGGGTACGCGCGCGTAGTCCCCTGGGGATCAGCCGACCATAAGGTCACATGTGAGGTGGGTTTTGATTCTGATAGATTTACATGAAATAATATATATGATGTTAATGTACCCATTGATGCTAGACTTATTTGAGGGATTTGAAGGAGGGATTTATCGGCCATTGTGGTTGAACCACAAACTAACAGTAGCATGAACTATTACGGGGTTTGTTTCATTTTAATTGTAATGTTTAGGTTGGAAATAGGATTGATGGTGATTAGATAGTTCCCACTTTATTATGTACTGGCAATGGCGGTTTTGCTAAATGGTGCTATACTGAGGCTGTTGAGGCTACATAGTAATCAATATATATATTATACAATTTAAGTACCGTTGATGTTGATGTGCACACATTGGTTGAATCCCTTTTTTATTTTGATTATTCTTTTTTTTTTTTTTTTTTTTTTTTTTAATTTTTTTAATGTTACATTTTTTTTTTTATTAATAATTTTTTTTTTATTATTTAATATTTTTTATTTA
>Ga0160505_101151_pt1 | contig 12955 bp, 13 predicted proteins | sample DIDeMG_FD_108225 | JGI IMG/M metagenome (GOLD analysis project Ga0160505, IMG submission 108225) | Enriched chicken feces microbial communities from UW Madison campus, WI, USA - DID2874_E49_Stillage MG | ecosystem: Host-associated > Birds > Digestive system > Large intestine > Fecal ... | reverse complement strand
TTTTTAACGAATGAAAAAATAAAAAAAAAATAAAACAAAAAAAGGAAAAAGCAAACAAAAAAAAAAAAAAAAAATAAAAAAAAAAAAAAAACCAAAAAAGAAAACCAAAAAAGCAAAAACGTTAAAGACCCAAACGTTTCAATTGACAATTAATTCCAGTAAGCTCAGATTCTGTTCTTTAGTTTTTTTGAAGGAAACCGACAATTGTGAAATATTCAGCCTGGGTAGAAGCTATTTCTTCCAATTTTTCCACAAATTAAACATAAGTACTATGTTTCAAGACATAAGTAACAAACAGCACACCCGGAATATGTACAATGTGTTACCAGAAACCTTGTCCTACTTCATCAACATCCATGTAGTTTTCAGCAATCTTCAATCTTTCACTACATCTCTTCAAAATGTCAAGTCCATATGATTTTGGTGAGCTCTATTGGCTCTATGATAATCTTCATGAGCTGAAAAATAATACAGGTGATGTGGAAATTTTCAAATTTCGAATCAGGAAGGCATGGTAATGTATAGATCAGGAAAATATAAGGAGGCTTGTAGCATCTATCCCTGTACAGCTTGATGCATGTCGGAATGTTGAGGGATGATATACAAAATACTGATTAGGAGCTCTTCAGCTATCGAATATACTATTTTATTTTTCGTCTGTAGTACTTCTGTTCATGAGGGAGCGTTATTTTGAAGTTGTAATTACAGTAATACCCCGTTGTAAGGAATAGTAATAAACAACAATTTATTTTCCTTACAGAGAGGTATAAATTTACAGGTAATTTTGCTTGATAATTATTACAATAATTTAATAGCTAATTACATGTCTAATTATGAAAAAAAGCTCCGAATATCACTCTGGCGCTTTTCTTGCTTTAGTCTCTGTAGCAAAACTTGCTCGTATTCCATAAGACGGCTTAGAAAGAGTAGGTGTCCTTCAGGCTGCCGTTCTTCGTACAATCGTAGCTTATGAAGGCGCTCTAAAGCCTCCTCAGTGGTGATTTTAGAAAGGCCTTTCTTAACCACATCACCATCGCTGGACAAAGCGTCTCCTGGAGCAATGGGAGAAGTAATAATGTCATCTAGGTTCTCTAGCTTATCTATAACATCCTTTTTGGGAGGATTCAGGGACTGTTCGACACTCATGACTTCCTTAACACTACATATCACTAACAAATTAAGGCCTTCTTGAACTTCTAGTTAAAAAAAGTTTCAAACAATGTTGGGGATAAAGGTTTACTTGTTGACGGTTTGTAATGGCAACTAATTTGGCCATTAATTAGAAATTGCAATAGGGATGAATTTGGTCATGGAAAGTTTTTATAGAGAGAAATTTTGATGTTTATTTAGCATTTCTTTTTGATAGACAACCAGAAATTAGTTTTTTTTTACTTTTTAAGAGGAATTTTGTGTGGGAAAAATAACAATGGTTCCTTATTGCGTGTAGTAGAGGTTTGTGAAAATTTGTATGTAAATTTGAATTGGGTATTTAAATTTCATCCTTTTAATGAGGTATTCCCTTGAACGCGGTAGCTCATAATGGGATATTACTGTATATTTGATTTAGAACATCGTATGGTTGTTGGGAAAAAGTAGAGTGGGTCAAAACTTTGTTAAACAAATTGCATATATGCTATAAGCTAATGTGCAAGTCGTATCTGCTACGGATTTCTCACCAGAGCAGATCCAGGGTGGTTGACTGAAAAGCCTTTGACCAAGACTGTCGTAGTTGACACAACCCACTGATACCCACGCGATTTTACAACAATGAGCGACGCAGAGGCCTTTTACACTCATTTTAATACTAGAAAAGCGCACATCCTTCAGCTTTTGGAGTCGTCCTCGTCCAGCAGCAAGGCAGTCGACGAGATCAACACCCTCAACGACCAATGCAAGCAACAACGCAAAGCTATTTCGGCTCATGATATTGAGTATTATCTCAAGGAAATTGATCGGCTTTACGCGGCAGCAAATAGTCGCGACATTAATAACACTGCTACAGAGAAAAGCAAGGGAGATGCGCCAAAGAAGAAAACGTTCAAGTTCTCTAAAGGCTTTGGATCAAAAAAGACTTTGCCTGCTAAACCCGCCGCCGCACCTTCACAACAGAGTCCAATCGACGTACCGCTGCCCGATGTGACAACGGAGCTTACCATATCCGACAAACAAGAATACACATATACTAGTGACAATTCTGTCTCTGCTGATGGCAAGGTCTACAAAAAGCTTGTTTTGACTAACATTGAGAACTCAACGCTGGTATTTTCTCATCATAGCTTTGGAACTGCGACCTTGACATCAATTAAAAACTGCATTATTTATTTGGATGCTGTGCCAGTGGGGCCCGTCTATCTTGACAGAATTGTCAATTCGACCATTGTCATAAAACGCTGCCAACAGTGCCGTATCCATGACTCGGTAGATTCAAATATTGTACTTGTCTGCGGGTCCGGAAGACCCATCATTGAGCATTGCTCTGGAATGCGCTTTGGCCGATTTAGCAAGATTTTCCCCCCTTTGTCAGATGCGCCTGAAGGCAGCAGTGACTGGATTGATGTCGATGATTTTAACTGGCTTGTAAAAGACCAGCACAGCGAGAACTGGAAAGAGCTGGATAACGCTGACAGTATGCACATCGCATCACAAGTAACAGCCCTGCTACATTAGATTGTACATTCCTTAGATTTATATTCATTCCGAGTAGATTAATGATAGACATGATCTTGCAAAAATGCTAGATTAATGTGTTTTTCACAGTACCCTGGTGCGATGCGGCTGTTACCCGCCTTTTGTCTCGACGCCAATTTATTGATTTTTAATTTTAATTCATGTGTATTTCACCTTCTTTCTTTTACCAACCACGTTTCTCTGTAATCCATCTTCAAAATCTTTCCAAGTAGCCCCCCAGCCCAATTGAGCCGTGAGGTATAGTATTTTATTTCGGTAGGAGTTTTTATTTTTCATTTCCATTCTTTGAAACCGTAGCACTCTCATCTTTAACTAGTAACAGCATCATCGCAAACCCTGTTTCTGTTATTTCGTGTGTTTATTTATTCTTTTTTCTTTTCTTTTCTTTTACTATTACAACAATCTATTGTACTTGTGTACCACCTAACTACCCCTTGACCTGTTCTCTAGGAAAACCCTTCTTCAACCTAATCAACAACAAACTAAAATTGATTCATAAAAATGTCTGATTACTCAAAACAAACCGTTGCACAACTCAAGCAGGAGCTTGGCAAGCGTGGCTTGGCCAAGGATGGTGTCAAAGCCGACTTGATCAAGAGACTTACTGAAAATGACGAGACCAAGACTGACGTGGTCGAGGTCATAGACGAGAACAACAACGAACCAGCGGCAATTGACCAACCAGAAACTGTGACTGTTGATGAGCAAGAGAAAGCTACCCCTGCCTCTACTACTGCTGCTGCCATTGAGTCTCAACCTGCCCCTACTGCCCCAGCTGCGGACTCTACCACTACTCCTACCGCTGAAACTTCCACTGTTGCCACAGAAGCTGCTTCTTCAGAGACCAAGCAATCTGACGAGGAAAAGTATAACACCATTGTTGCCGAGCTCAAGAAACGAATCTCTCGCAGTCAGCGCTTCAACAACACAACCGACAAGGAGGCTGAGGCGGCCCTCAAGCGAATTGAAAAGTTTGGCATTGAAGCTGCAGGCAAGATCATCAAGACTGATCGACAGCTACATGACAGACCTGGATCTAGTGGCCACAGGAATAATGGTGCCAGAAGAGGTAACAGACGCTTTTCCAACTCTTCGCGACCCATCGCCGCAGCCGTTACAAACGAGGACAGTGAAAAATTACAAAAGAGAAAAGAGCGATTTGCCTAACCTGGGGTCCTATTGAATGCCAACTCCCGCCGACCAAATGATTGCAGCACTTGAGAGAACCGGGTTCTGTCAACAGTCTACTACTTTTAAACCGCGTGACCTTTGTCATTATCAAGACGAACCTAGTCATTTAACAATACATATTTATAGTTCTTCGAGCCACTTAAACCAAATATTTATCCTTTTCCAACACGGACCACCATTGCCACTGTTGTTTTTGTTTACTTTTTTTTTTTTGTTCCTTTTCTCGTCATTTTCGTTCTACTACTCGGTTATTTCACACAATCGAACTACTCTTGGCTTTGTTTTTTCTGGGGCAAGGCTCCATGCTTTGTTTTGTATAATGTAGTAAATAGTAGCTAGCAATATCAACATTTGTATTTTGACGTATATACCAAATCATGAACTTGTGGACCAACGGAAGGTTTGCTTGTATGTCTTTACATTACAAAACGATGAAAACATAACTTATTATGAGCGTAGACCAAGCCATTTTTTTTCTTTGTATTTTTATTTAGTTGCGAAGCCGCGCGTAGCCCTTTTGAAGCGCTTTTTCAACACCCACGCGCTGTTCTTCCATGGCTCCGAGCAGGTCACGCAGCACAAGCCCTTGCTCCTCGCGCGCCTCGCGGTAACGAATGCCACCATCGCTGCGCTGGTTTCCGGCGCCGCCGAGCGCACCACGCGAGCGATCATGCCCGTCTTTACCCGCACCAGCACCCCCGGCGCCGGCACCGCCGCCAACCATCCAGCTATACTTCTTTTTGCCCGAGGTCATCATCAGTGCCGTGGCATTGGCGGCCTTGTACTGGCTCTCCTCCGATAGTGCGGCGCTGGCGCTGCCACCGGCGCCCTTCTTGTCGTCGTCCTTACCGCCACTGCCATCGCCACTGCCGGACCCGCTGCCGTTTGACGCCGTTAGCTTCTGGGCGATACGCTGGTATTCGCGGTCCTTGTCACGCTGGGCAAGCTGGCGCAGCGCTTTGGAGATCTCTGAATGCGCGCCCGTGTTGCGCGACCGCCGGCGGTGGCGCGACAGAATCACGGCGGTATGCACAACCTCTTTGATCCAGTCCTCACAGGCGAGGGAGATGAGCTTCAGTACTGCGGGGTCGGCCACTGACCGCAGCCCGCTGGTATCAGCGCTATTGCTGTTTGACGCGGAGGTGACATTATTACTGCCGCTTGCAGTAGGATTGTCAGGAAGTAGATGCAAGTCAGCTGCCGCCCGGGCAAGAATGAGTTCAAGTTGCTTGAGTTCGAGGAAGGGGGTTGCTGGTGGCGGCAGCTGCTTGTGGACCACAGCATCGCGGCCCGGGTGACTAGAGTAGAATTGATTAGACCCCGGTCCGGCACCGGGGGTACCACCGGCACCCGATGCTGCTGCTGCCGCAGCTAGTGATGACGCCGCAGCGGACGACGATGTAATAATATTGGCGCCATTCACGAATTGATGATGATGCGAGAATTGCTGGTGATGATGTGTTGGCGCCTGCTGCTGAAACTTGGAGGCAGTACCGGCAAGGGAAAGTGACATGATATTTTCTTCTTCTTTAAGATCAACACCAGCAGATACCAGTGCGTCGGAAAGCGAGTCGGGGTCAACATTGGTTGATGGCGCGGCCTGGCCGGGACCCGTGCTACCACCCGCAGCAGACGCGTCGCCCTTGAACTTTTTGAGCGCGGGCGGGCCACTTGGCAGCGACGGCGACGGTCGTTTATTAAAATCAGGTGGACTTCCAGACATGTTGATATATACGTGTATATATATGTGTGTGCGTGCGTGCTAGATTAGGGTCCGGCTCTGATGTTGATGTTGTTTCTGGAGAGAGTAGCCTTCGTTTTTTTATGTTCGCGTTGTGTGTTTCGTTGCCGCCACTACGAGCGATATGGAGGGAGATTATCGGGACAGAATTTACCCAAGCCCACAGTAGCGCAGAGCACTAACAAAATTTTGGTCCCAATGGACCTGAAATTTTTTTGGGAGGGAAAGAAACAAGAAGAAGCATTTTTTAACCCATTTTTCTTTTGATTAAAACAACTCCACGCTCCTCCGACAACGACAAGAGGCACTTGACTAGACATTATCAGATTCCGTCATGGCTACTACCGGCTCTAAACCCGTGCTTTTTACTGGCCACGAAGACTTCCGTACCCGCATTGTGCTGGCAACGCTGGCGGGCCGCGCGATCAAGATCTCGGGAATCCGGTCCGACGACCTTGAACCCGGTCTCCGCGACTTTGAAGTCTCGTTCCTACGACTCATTGAGGCCGTCACCAACGGCTCGCTCATCGAAATTTCTTACACCGGTACAACTGTGATATATAAACCCGGTCTCATTATTGGCGGCACACACACACACACGCCGCCGCTCTCGCGCGCCGTTGGCTACTACATTGAGCCGCTCCTCTTACTGGCGCCCTTTGGCAAAAAGGCAATGACCATTACGTTCAAGGAGTGTCTGACAACATCGGCGGATGATCTTGGTGTCGACGCTATCCGTACGTCCATTTTCCCCGTGATGAACAAGTTTGGCATTGACCGCCAGGAGCTGCGTATCTTAAAGCGCGGGTCGGCGCCGCTTGGCGGTGGTGAGGTTGTCCTCTCGTTACCACATTTGGTTTTGCAACCAGCTACGATTCACCAGACTTCGGCACCTGTGATCAACAAGATTCGCGGTATTGCGTACTCTACGCGAGTGTCGCCAGCAACTGTCAACCGTATTGTCGAGTCCGCGCGCGAGGTGCTGCGTGCGACTAAATGCGAAAACTTCATTTATACCGACGTTGCGCGTGGCGACGAGGCGGGAAAATCGCCGGGTTTTGGTGTCACGCTTGTGGCCGAGACCAAGGTTGGGGGCTGGAACTACTCGACTGAGGCAGTTGGTACCTCAGGCTCCACCCCCGAGGATCTTGGTAAGCTGATATCCGCACGCCTGCTGGAGGAGATCTCCTTTGGTGGCGCGGTCAGCCGGAACCAGGTGCTCATGGCAATTGTTTTCATGGTCCTGGGCAAGGAGGATATTGGCCGTCTGTGTCTAAGCAACCGCTACCTCGGCGACCCCAAGTTTATTCGGCTGCTGCGCACCGTCAAGAAGTTTTGGGGCGTTGAGGCACTTATCCGTGACCTCAATGATGATGAGTTCATCTGCTCAATTAAGGGAACAGGCTTTGTGAGCTCCAGTAAGAAAATTGCATAGAAACAGATCATTCTTTTTTATTGATCTTATGAAAAGAAATATGTGTAACTTGTTTATAGAATTAATTATTATTGTTTAGCTAGTCTTATATCGTTGTGATTCATGAATCATTCGATCCAGCATCACTCGGGGATATTGGGCATATTGGCCACCTGATTGTTCATGGCAGCCCAGTTCTCTGCGTGCAGCTCGGAGTACTTGAGGTTATCGACGGACCAGTCCTTGACGAGGCGGGTGATGATATACTGCGTTCGCTCATGCAAGCTGATCTCCTCCGTGATGGCCTCACGGATAAGCCAAGACCGATTGCGATGAAAGTTAATAGCACGCTTGTCGGCCTTGATTGTCTTGGTGACCTTGTCAAGCTCACTGCCACTTTTAACATCAGTGCGGGTCTTCAGCGTCTTGAGCTTTTGCTCGCTTGTTTCAATGCGGTTTTCAAGCTGCTGGATCTTGATGTCACCATTGTGACGATCAAACCGCTGGAATAGCTCTAGAGTGCTGCCTATCATATCACGCAGCAATTTGAGGTCTTCCAAGAAGCCAACGTCGGTGGCTTGGCTCTCATCCTGCGCAAACGTGCTGGAGTTGGACAAAAATTTGGAAACAGTGTCAAGACCGCTTGTAATACCAGTAAGATCACCCGAAGAATTGGAATAGATCAGCGGGAGTGATGATTTGAACGCAGTGACTGCGTTGGAAACCTTCTTGTAGTCCATTGACAGCGCTAGGTTGCGCTTTGAGATTCTATCTGCCAACATGCACAATTGCCTAAAACGAATACATGTTAATAAAATAAAAATAAAAATAAAAAAAGATGAGCTGGATGACGTACGTTAGTGTCTCTAGGGAAGTCTCAGCCCCCAGGCGGATCGACCTCCAACGGCTCATCTCCTTCTCTTCGTTCCAGTTTTTGATAAACTGCTGCGAAATAGTCTTGTGCGTAAATTCCTCTTCTAGCTCAAGCGAAGTACCGCTTCTCCAAGAAGTCAACTCAGTGTCGACAGTCAGGAAGATAGACACCAGCTTCTCGCTGGCCAGAATAGGGTGCTTAACAAGAAGGTTAATGAAACGAGTCAGGCCGCGCTTGCGACGTTCTAAAAACAACTGGTCAGACGACAAGTATCGGCCGTCTACTAAAAACAATTAGAACCATGAAAATGAAAAATGTTATAAGGAAAAATTGATCTTTGGTATTACCTGCTAATCTTTTGGGTGCTGTAAAAAAAAAAAAGGAACAGTTAATATGGGAACACTGCTGACACGTATGGGTTTGTACTCACGTAGAATAGGAAGAAGTCTGAACGGGTACTTCTTCTGGAGAGATTCGAGCAGCCAGACAAAATCGCTGTAACGCCGGATGACTTTAAAACGAGGCTTTTGGAAGCTGGTTGCGCCACTATCGCGGAGCGTGGGTAGCGTGCCCTCTACAATGTAGTTAACATGGCGGAAAAGAAAAGTTCCCTCGCGCTTGGGGGCGACTGAGATTGAAATGGTGTTTTTGCTGACAGGGCTATATAGCGACGGGTCAAATGATGACTGCCAGATTTCATTGATATCATTATCGAGCGGCGGCTGTAGGCTGTCGTCGGGGGTATTGGTGGTGGAATTATCATTCCATGGGCCACTGCTCTCGACAATGGTCTCCGAAAGACCGGGGATCTTGACGTTAGGCAATGAATTTTTAGAAAAATCAACCATGTGCAAATTGAGGTCCTTGGTGCCGCGCTGAGCAAATCCTGCAAGTGCCATGGCGACGTTCCAGATGCCTCTATCAATGGTGGCCGGGCTGTGGATGGTGGCCACCACGTTGTCAATCTGAGCAGTGGACAACTTGGCGGCTTCCAGAACCTTGACCAACTCGGAGGCATCAACAACACCATCAATGGGACCGGCCAGCTCAAAAGACTTGCTGTAAATTTCGGGGACTATAGTGTTGATTAGCATTCTGGACACGCTGGTGCCTTCTGAGGACGTTGCCAGTGCAGACCACGGGTCGTGAGGTTTATTAGGGGCGTCCATGGGGCCGAAGAGGGTGGATGCATGGAGTGCGGGGTCCGTATCGTCTGAGAAAATGGACATGATAAAAAAAATAAAAAAACCTATGCTTGAAAAGGGGTAATGCCTATAGATAGTAAGAAGAATAATGCGAGTGCTTTGGTTAGGCAGGACAGTGATAAAAAAGTCCGTAAGGTTCTGGCAGAGGGAAGAACAGCCAAAAGGGTTTTTTGGGCAGCCTTTGGCTCGCAAAGAAAAAATAATAAACAGCTGCTACAGTGATGAGATATGTGACTTGGGATTTAAACTATGTACAAAAAGCGATTATCTAGATGATCTACAGCGAATCAGCAGCTGCTGCTACCGGTGGTTTCTAAGTCTAGCATCCGGTAACAGACTCAAGGCAAGCGCTGGCCCTAGAATGGAGGTATTCAAACAGACCCTTTTTTTTTACTGAGCAGTCTTTTGCAGTTCCATTGCGCGTGTTGTGAAGGCCTTGATCATCAGTGACGCAATGGACGGTCCAAAGTTCTTGGAAAAGGCATTGTAGATGGTGCTGTTAAAACAAAACTTGAGCTCAAAATCGACCTGCGCAATTGCCGGGTTCTTGGGGGCAGGCGTGATAACCCACTTGGTATAAAGGGTTTTAAACATTTCATTGTTGAAAGCCTCGGCGATGACAGTGCAGTCGTCGTAAGCGAGGTTACTTTCGAAACTCTCGTTAATCTGGTTCCAGCCAACCTGAAGCACAGCGCGCTTTGGCCGATTTGTAGCTCCATCAACCTCAGTGATTTTAGACTGCTGACAGTATGGAATGAATTCATGATAGCGATGCACGTCGGCAACTACGTCGTAGAGCACCTGGGGGTTAATCTTGACCATGCGCTTGATCTTGTATTTTTGCAAATCGCCCGAGAGCGATAGAAACGAGCGGCGCGCGGTTACAGGGTAAAAGGCCCCGCATGCAGATATTTTCGCAAGAGGGCGGACTAAACGATTGGAAGTCCGAAGGGATGTTAGCATGGTGGTGTATATCTCTACGTGATCGTCACTGGCTGTTGGCGTCGGTCTGCGACATGAAAAAAAAAATTAAATAAAAAATAAATAAAACTAAAATAAAAAGGCTTGCTGACGAACCGATGTTAATAAATATTTGTCAGCGCGGTCTCGCTCTAACAAGCCTCGTCTATTATCTATATTATTGCATTTTTTTTTTTTTTTTCTTTAATTTAAAATTTTTTTTTATTTTTTTTTTTTTTTTTTTTTTTTTTCCTTCATGACAAATTCGATTTGACTTTTTTTTAATCTTCCATGGTCTTTTTTTTATAAAAAAAAGTTATTTTTTTCCACTACTTCCTCTCCTACCTTCTCACCTTCATTGTCCACCCACACACATCTAACTATTCATACCATGCCAAATCTTCCTAGCGATTTCCCGGACCTGCTGCTGCTGAACGGGACTATTGTCCAGCATGAGACGTTGGTCGGTGAGCTTATCGACAAGCTTGCGTCTCTCAACCTGAAGCGCCAGGTTATCGACAGACTGCTCGAAGGCAAGGTTAAGCTTGAGCCAAGCGCCTACGCTTCCATCTACATTGCCCCTCTTAAGCCCGGTGTGTCACAGCCACTGGGTAAGCCGCTTCTAGAGATGCTTTTCGACGCATTAATACCCGGTGGAATTCTGCGCGGCGATTTTGTCGTTGCTTCATCTCTTGACACCATCATGACGGGCTTTGTAGAGTCGGAGGACAAGACTCTGCTCAAACCAAACAACACTGCGCCTCAGACGATCTCGCTGCTGAACAAGCGTAAGCCCGCGGCGACAACTGGGGCCAAGAAGCTTCCCATTTTCAAAAAACTCAGCAACAATAAGCGGGATGCCGCTGATATCAGTGGCATTGTCCAGCTCAACTTGAACGACGACGATGACGACGACGAGAATGACCTGATTGACGAGAATGATCTTATTTCTCAGTCTCTTTCGGCATCAATCATTCTCCCCACAAAGTGCGACCCAGGCCCCGGCAAAAAGCGTCGCAAGGCCTGCAAAGATTGTACCTGCGGCCTGCGTGAGCTCGAGCTTCAAGCGGAGGAAAGCCGCAAACAAAAGGACCAAGGCAATGTTGTAAGCCTCAATCTTGATGATGAGATTGATTTCACTGTGGAGGGCAAGAGTGGCGGTTCATGCGGCAGCTGCGCCCTGGGCGACGCATTTCGATGCGACGGTTGCCCTTACCTGGGCTTGCCGCCCTTCAAGCCTGGTGAGATTATCAACATTTCTACCATCAAGAACGATTTCTAAAATGCGAAAATCGTTACAACATGTCTGGAACAGACTTGGTTTTTCTTTTCTTTCTTCCCGGGGAGTGGCAGGCAGATTGTGACCGGTGCACTGGCTTAGACAGCTCTGAGAGACGCGGTGCAGTTAGCTGCACGTGATCCCGTTCTCTCTACCGTGTTTATATTTGCCTTGTCGTTGACCATTGCTGTCAGATGGACATCCCCGTTGGCCACGGCGGCTGCTGTTGTTGAAAATCAATTAGTAGGTTCAACTCCAGCTTAACGGACGCCGCTGTATACTTGTATACTTTATAGGTTATATTTATTGATGCTTTTTTTTTTTCCTTTTTGTTAGTGACTTTTAGTACCCATATGATACTCTATTGTGAAATCACGATTCGGGTCTTGTAACTGTTGTTGACCGTGGGGGTGCGTGTGGTGTTCGGGAACTTTGGCTCGCTTTGAGGGGCTTCGACTGCGTTAGCTTTTTTTCAATTTCAAATTTAGTATTTAGTACATGTGCCTTTGGAAATTACAGGTCTATTTACTAAATACTATTTTTATTTCATATTTTTTTTATAAAAAACTACTGGTAACTCACATCTCCACCTCTTTTCCCTGACATCATCAACCCTACTAGTTAACCATTTTTTTTTTTTTTTACCTGCTCGGGGGACCGCCAATCAAAAACCACTCTCCTCCCAACAACGCACACCAAACACCAGCAGCAGCAGCAGCAGCAGCAGCAGCAACAGCAGGAGCAACAGCATTTATAATGTACAGACGCCTTTTCCGCTTGGCACCAGGCCCGTTGGCCAGCCGATTGTATAGCACGGGGAAGCCCAGCGTTCCTTCCTACTACGCGCTCTTCCCCAAGACTTTTCCCAATGGCGCGCCGCCCGCGGGGCCCTACAAGGCGATCCCGGCGCGCGACCTCAAGCTTGAGTACTACAACCTACAGCGTGACCACCACCCCGACCGCAACAACAACAGCAGCAGCAGCAATGGCCAAGAGGAGGCAGGCACCAGTAGTGGCGGCAGCAGCAATGGCCAAGAGGAGGCAGGCACCAGTAGTGGCGGCAGCAGCACCGCGGACTCCTCGGCCAACATCTCGGTGGCTTACCGCACGCTGCTCGACCCATTGCGCCGCGCCCAGCACATCCTCGCGACGCGCGGGTTCGACCCCCTCGCCGAAGACAACACCAGCACGGCCGACCAGCAGCACGACGAAGACAACACGGACATGCTGATGGCGGTGATGATGACCAAGGAGGCCATCTACGATGCCACCACCGCGGCCGAGTTGGTGGACATACAAAGAGAAACCGCCGAGCAGGTGGATGAGCTCGTGGACGCCCTGGATGCGGCATTTAAGGCGGACGACCTGGCTAAGGCAAGCAAGCTTGTGACGCGCTTGAGCTACTGGGATGGTATCACAAAGCAACTCAATGAGAAGCTTGGTGAGCTTGAACCATCAGAGTAAATCAAAAAAAAAAAAAAAAAAAAAAAAAAAAAAAATCTTTTTTTAAAAAAATTTCTGATTTAAAAAAACCCCTTATTTTTTTTTTTTTTATTTTTTAATAAAAAAAACGGCTTAAAGACGTTTTTTTTTTTTTTTTTTT
>Ga0160505_101150_pt1 | contig 12955 bp, 5 predicted proteins | sample DIDeMG_FD_108225 | JGI IMG/M metagenome (GOLD analysis project Ga0160505, IMG submission 108225) | Enriched chicken feces microbial communities from UW Madison campus, WI, USA - DID2874_E49_Stillage MG | ecosystem: Host-associated > Birds > Digestive system > Large intestine > Fecal ... | reverse complement strand
TTTGTTTTGGTCATTTTTCATCTATTTACTCTAGACCATCCTGGCTTCGTTCCCGTTTTTTTTTATTGTTCGCAGCCATTATTCAACACCCCAAGTTTCATACATGGCCACCAGTGCTGCCTTGTTGATTTTCTTGCTTCCGATCTGATTATTAAACAACTCATTCATGAGCATTTGCTTTTGAGGCTCTGGCAATGCCCGCTTCTCCTCGTGGTAATACTCAAGTAGCCGTTTCGGTGTACCAAAATGATTCTGGATCATCACTGCCTTCTCAAACGAAATTCCCCGGACCAGCATAAGCATCATTATAAACATCTCCTTGACAGTCATCATATTTGTCTTGGCCAAAGTGGCTTGGTACACTGCCATCGTGTGCACGCATTCATAACCTGCTTCTCTTGTCTCAAACTTCTCCCGGAATGATTCTAGCATTTGCAAGTATTCCGTTTGGCTATTGACACTTTGAGGCTTGACAACCAAAAGTCGACGTGTGGAATACCTATCCTTTAATATTTGGGTCATCGTAACAAGCCACTCGATTGTGTCGTCAGATCTACGGAATCGTTGGAGAAAGAGATTAGACACAGTGATAACCATCGCGATAGATGTCTCAATAGCCTTTTTCATCAACATGATGCGCTCGACATCCCCCAACCCACCTTCTTCCACAAGATAGTACACATTTTTCAACCCCGATTTGCGTAGACGGTTTTTCTGCTCGACGAATCTACCATCTTTAATAGACATGGCCAAATCATCGAGCCGTTTCCTTTCACAAACATAATTGAGTACAACCTCTTTCCCTGTTTTGCTATGCTTAGCTATCCACAACACATCGCCCACAGATAAATTGCGGACCTCACACTTGACGTTGTTGTCAACAATTCTCCTTTGGAAGAAGTCTCTCTCTGTCAGGGACCGAACCTCTCTGTTATCCATAATGAGTACTATATCAAACTCTCCTGGCATCCAAATATCATATGAAACGCCATCAAAAACCTTTTGTACGCGATCATGTGTCTTGCTGGGCTTGTTCCGAAGAGGACTGGAAGCTTCAGTGGGAACAAACAATGCCAGTGAATCTATTGAAACACCATCATTTTCACTTCTGGAAGTTGGCGTGACTCTTACGCCATTGTCGAACGACATTTCTGACTCACGTACCGGTGAGCTGTCTCCACCTTCCTTTTGGAGAATGAGCTTAGCCATATTGAAACCCAGATCTGTAAGGAGATACACTTTTGGCGCTCTTCCCACACAGTCCACAAGCTCACGCTTAAGCAAGGTCTTGATTCCATCCCAGGCAGAGTAGAAATCTCGAGCTGCTGGGTTACTTGTAAATGAGCTATCGCAGTATTGAGACGCTCCAGCAATGACATCTTCCTTGGTGATTCCACGGCGAGACCTGTCTTTTTTATATAGAGAGACCAAAATTGCCCATGACCCAGACCTTCTTTTGGGCACCCAATTGGTGATACGTCGTTTCTTCTTGGTGTTCTCGTCATCTAGTTCCGCTAGACGTTTCCCTCCTTCATTTTCTACCACGTAATTCTCAAAAGCTGGAGGCGGTGTGATGCTGTGTTCCGAGCAATACTTCTTCAACTTCATACATAGTAGCATAAAGATTTTCTCTCCTACAAACTGGATACCCTTTAGTTGTTTGGGAGTAGTGATTGGCTCTGGGTAGCTTTTGAGTTTGTCCAAGGCCTTTCCGTATGCATAGGCCAACTTGGAGCCTTTCTTCATGAGCTCATCCTGCTTTGTTTCTAGCCATTCCGCGAAAAGTACGTTTAGGTCTAGGTTTTCCATGGAGTAATGGATTGATCTACTCTGTTTGGTAGTGTATGTAGAGAGATGGATGGGTGATGATTAGTGATAGGGTAATATCAAAAAGTTGAACTTAAATAGTGGGTATAATTTCAATTCTTGGTTTAATATAATAATTCCATAGCGTTATTCTTCTGCCTAGTAAAGAATTCTTTTTTGGATTTTATCTTAGTAAAATCAAAGTCAACATTCTTTTGGGTAACTAAATAAATATTGTACTCCCACAATCACTCTGTATACATTCCATCTTCACTACCATGTCTTCCTGGAAAAAGCAAAACCAAAGCAGAAAAAGGAGATTAGACATATCTGACGATGAAGATGAAAAACCCTCAAAACTTCAATCTGGTGGACTCAATACAGACATCCATCCATTGCTTCGAGAAGTTGTACAGCTACCGTCAGCAAAGAATCACAATCCTTTGAAACAAAACACCAGAAGCATTTTCGATGCTACATCGTTAAATCCCTACTTGGATCAATCAAGTTTTGCCTTTTCATCGTCACACAAGGCCAGACCATTGAATTTGAATCCAAAAGGGAAATTCATAGCTCAAGGTGAAGCACTTAGAACAAAGCAAGAAGAACTTCGGCAATTGGATGCTAAGAGGGCAGAAACAGAAGCGCAGGGGTTACTTCCAGATGAAAATACTCGGGAAGTTCTATATAAGCCACACTTTCCTCCTCTTATCGAGTGGTGGGATCGTCCATACTTAGAGACAAGGCTGTATGATGAATTCTTTGATAAGAAGAAGAAGTACGTTCTTGACAGCGAAGATGCACCGGTATCCATATACATCCAGCACCCAGTTCCTATCAAAGCTCCGTGGGAAAAACACAGCAGTGAAGACAATACCATGTATTTAACCAAGAAAGAAATGAAGAGAAAGAGAAGAAACGAGAGACAGGCCAAGCACAAGGAAAAACAAGATAGAATCAAATTGGGATTGGATCCCCCACCTCCACCGAAGGTGAAGCTTTCGAACTTGATGAATGTTCTTACCAATGAAGCAATTAAAGACCCAACAGGCGTGGAGATGAAAGTCCGCAAGGAAGTGGAAGACAGAATTCAGAAACATTTGAAGGCTAATGAGGCTCGGAAACTAACTCAAGAAGAAAAGCAGGAAAAGATCAAAAAGCAGCATGAAAAGGATATGGACAAAGGATACTTTACTACAGTTTATCGTGTGGAGAACTTAGAAGACCCACAACATTTCTTTAAGGTGGACATCAATGCCAAGCAACTCGATCTCTTGGGCATTGTGTTGAAAAACCCGAGGTTCAATCTTATTATTGTAGAGGGAGGGGCGAAAGGTATCAAGTTCTACAGGAAACTCATGACACAGAGAATTAAATGGACGGAATCCAACGCAGGGGCTGATTTATCTGCCAACAAATGTACAGTGATCTGGGAGGGACAACTAAAAGATTTGCTGTTTAGGAAATGGTCTCCTATGTATACTAGAGACGATGAAGAGGCCTACAAGGTTCTAAGCAAGTTTGGACATGAAAATTATTGGAGAGAAGCATGTGCGAGCGATGAACAAAACCAAACAGGAATATAATTAGAGCGAGTGGTTTGTAAGGAAAAATTCATACAAGATTTCTTGCAATCGGGTTTCCTTCTGTAATATGATCAGGTAGATTAAGGCCTTAGGTACCCAGATCACACCCGTACATCCCATCTAACAGCCAATCTTATTGCGACAGGTGCCGACTCCGGCTAGTCCATTTCATCTTCAAAACCAATAAATCATGGGTGCCGCATACACAATTTTCGGAAAACAAGTCCAGCCACATATTGTACGTACCCAATTGATGTGAGAAGTCCTTTCCACGGGCGTTCTCAGCCATATTTAGCCCGTTTTCATACTAACCCCAGCTTTCCCTCTTGACTTTGGGATCGGTGGTTGCTATTGCTGCCTGGCCCCGTGAGAAGGCCGCTGCTGAGCCAGCTGCTGCTGCTCCAGTTGCTGCTACTAAGGACGAGGAATTCGACCTTGAGAAGATCATCAAGTATGTATTAAGTGAGAGATGTTTACAGGAGGATACTAACCACATAGCGACTTCACCAAGGAGGAAGCCAAGTAGAGCGTATAGCAATGAACTACTGAATAAAGAAGTGTAGAAAGTAGAGGTGAGGTTGATCAATTGGAGGAAGTGAATGGATAGGAAAAGTACGTAGTGATTGTCCAATAATGGATACCACAATGAATGTGGAAGACGGGAGAAAATCCCTAGGAGTTTGACAGGAAACTATCGAGAAAGAGAAAGATAATCATGATTGAGAATGGGAAGAGATTGTACATCTTTAGAGAGAGAATTAATATAAGTTAAGGCAAACAATGAAGGGGAGACAAAGTAAGTCGATACGGCAATATGCTCTTAGATAGTCTGAAAGCAATGGGGGAACAACTAAAAACACCCGAGATGAGGTGGAGTGATGGTTCCGACGGGTAATCAAAGCGTTTACACACCCAAATTTGGTAAGTAATTGTTCGTAATGTTTAGCTTGAGGCTTCTCAATTAAAGGGTATTGAGAACCAGGGAGCCACAATTTTTTGCTGCCCGATTGGAAAGTCATATCATGCCCGAAGTGAGTGTTACCCTTCACACTCTAATCTTCTTTCCAATTCCGATTTCAAGTACAATTCATGGACCAAACTTATATAGATCAACCTTTACTGAACTCCATGCGAAAGTTCTTCCGTCAAGACCTAACAAAAATATACCCCGTATTCAAATTCAAAGCCAAACCATGTTCTCTACGCAATACCTATGTTTATCCCCAGGACAACCACTGATGAAAGCAACCGAGTCGGTCAAGATCACATTTCCTAATTTGGTGCTCTGATGCTTTTCCATCTCTTCATATACAGTGTTGTTTATCTTCCTCAGACTCACAACCAACAACACCCAGACATTGCCCCTAAAAGAATATTTTGATTTGAACTAAAATATCTGAGGAAGCCACCTCTCTTGAATTCATTCTCGATGTCACCTTTATCCTCCATTTCTTCCAGTCTCTGTAGGTCTAAAATTCGTAAGCTTGCCATTTGGATTACTAAGACGTGTGCGCGAGCCACCGCGTCCTGCAGACGCGCGTCGTTCCCAGTTTCAAGACCCATCATAATTTTTGGCTCAAAAGGCAACTAAAAGAAGTGGGAAAAAAAAGACAGAATACCTATCACCGCCTCAAAGATCCGTATTGACCTTTAAAAACGCCTCAAAACACATTACAGTATCCCCATCTACCCCAACTTCCTCTACAAGTAGGTAGCCCTGTTACGTGTACGTGCATTGTTTTGATCGCATCCATCCTGTGCATACGCGTAGCACTATTTAAGGCGCCTTATTTCTCAGTTTGTCCAAGTTTTTTCTACCACCCATTTCATAATGTACGTTTTCAAAAGAGATGGCCGTAAGGAGCCCGTGCGCTTCGACAAAATCACCGCCAGAATCCAGAGATTGTGCTACGGCTTAGATGCTGAACACGTCGACGCCGTTTCTGTCACCCAAAGAGTTATCTCTGGTGTCTACCATGGTGTTAACACTATCGAGTTGGACAACTTGGCCGCCGAGACCGCTGCCTACATGACCACTATCCACCCAGACTACGCCATTTTGGCTGCTAGAATTGCAGTTTCCAACTTGCACAAGCAGACTACCAAACAGTACTCGCAGGTGTCCAAGATCTTGTACGAGTACATCAACCCTAAGACCGGTTTGCACTCGCCAATGATCTCCAAGGAAACTTACGACATCATCTGTGAGCACGCAGATGAGTTAAACTCCGCTATCGTCTATGACAGAGATTTCAACTACAACTACTTTGGTTTCAAGACCTTGGAGAGATCCTATTTGCTCAGAGTCAACGGTAAGGTTGCAGAGAGACCTCAACATTTGCTCATGAGAGTTGCAGTTGGTATCCACGGTGCCGACATTGAGCGTGTTATCGAAACCTACAACTTGATGTCTTCCAGATATTTCACCCACGGCTCGCCCACTTTGTTTAACGCTGGTACACCAAGCCCTCAGATGTCCTCTTGTTTCCTCGTTGCCATGAAGGACGACTCTATCGATGGTATCTATGACACCTTAAAGACTTGTGCTTTGATCTCCAAGAGTGCCGGTGGTATTGGTTTGCACATTCACAACATCAGAAGTACTGGCGCCTACATTGCTGGTACTAACGGTACATCCAACGGCATTATTCCTATGGTGCGTGTGTTCAACAACACCGCCCGTTATGTCGACCAAGGTGGTAACAAGAGACCTGGTGCCTTTGCCATTTACTTGGAGCCATGGCACGCAGACATCTTTGACTTTGTTGACATCAGAAAGAACCACGGTAAGGAAGAGATTAGAGCTAGAGACTTGTTCCCAGCTCTTTGGATTCCTGACTTGTTCATGAAGAGAGTTGAGCAGAATGGTGAATGGACCTTATTCTCTCCTAACGAGGCTCCTGGATTGTCCGACGTTTACGGTGACGAGTTCGTTGCTTTGTATGAGAAATATGAACAGGAGGGCCGTGGAAGATCCACTGTCAAGGCACAGAAGCTTTGGTACGCCATCTTGGAGGCTCAGACTGAGACCGGTACCCCATTCATGTTGTACAAGGATGCCTGTAACGAGAAGACAAACCAGAAGAACTTGGGTATCATTAAGTCTTCCAATTTGTGCTGTGAGATTGTCGAATACTCTTCTCCAGAGGAGGTCGCTGTGTGTAACTTGGCCTCTATCGCCTTGCCTTCATTCATTGAGAAAGATACCACTTCTTCTTGGTACAACTTCGACAAGTTGCACGAGGTCACTAAGGTTGTAACCAGAAACTTGAACAGAATCATTGACCGTAACTACTACCCAGTCGAGGAGGCTAGAAGATCTAACATGAGGAACAGACCTATTGCTCTTGGTGTTCAAGGTCTTGCTGATGCCTTCATGGCCTTGAGAATTCCTTTCGACTCTCAGGAAGCTAAGGAATTGAACATTCAGATCTTCGAGACCATCTACCACGGTGCAGTCGAGGCTTCAATTGAGCTTGCTCAAGAGGAGGGTGCTTACGAGACCTACGAAGGCTCCCCAGCATCTAAGGGCTTATTGCAGTATGACTTATGGAACAGAAAGCCATCAGAGTTGTGGGATTGGGATACTTTGAAGCAGAACTTGGCTAAGCACGGTTTGAGAAACTCATTGCTTGTTGCACCAATGCCAACTGCCTCCACCTCTCAGATTTTGGGTAACAATGAATGTTTCGAGCCTTACACTTCGAACATCTACTCTAGAAGAGTGCTTGCCGGCGAGTTCCAAATTGTCAACCCACACATGTTGAAGGACTTGGTGGATTTGGGTATTTGGAATGATGCCATGAAGAACAACATCATTAGCAACAATGGTTCCATTCAGAGTTTGCCTAATGTCCCAGACGAGATCAAAGCCTTGTACAAGACGGTGTGGGAGATCTCTCAAAAGCACATCATCGACATGGCAGCCGACAGAGCAGCATTCATTGACCAGTCGCAGTCGTTAAATATCCACATTAAAGACCCAACGATGGGTAAGTTGACTTCGATGCACTTCTACGGATGGAAGAAGGGATTGAAGACTGGTATGTACTACTTGAGAACCCAGGCTGCTGCTGCTGCAATTCAGTTTACTGTCGACAAGAACTCCGTTGGCGATGCTCACAAGACTGTTGCTACTTTGGAGAAGTTGAACCAGAGAAAGTACATTGCCAGAGGTTCCAGCAGAAGTGGCTCCGCTTCCCCCAACATCAGTGCCGTTAGCGAGGAAGAAGCCCGTGTGGAGTCTACGGCCCCATCGTCGTTGGAGAACTCTGTTGCGGAGTTGAAGCTCTCAGAGAGCGACTCCTCCGCAGAGCCTGCAGCTTCAGAAGATACGGAGGGGGATATCTTCAGCTCCAAGGTCATCGCTTGCGCAATCAACAACCCAGAGTCTTGTACCATGTGCTCTGGTTAATCGGGTTTGGTTTTTACCGCTATGTACACTAGAATTTGCTTGTCTTCGGAATTAATATAAATTATCGCTAGAACTGATTCCCTTAACTGTAAGACTAGTCCCGTCACTAAGTTTGTAAGCCCTCTTGGGTCTATATCCTGTGCACTATTGTTCCTTATGCATTCTTATGCTAGGGAAGTACTTGTTGTACGGCACCGTTTCGCCAAGACTAGTCGGACAGAGAGGCTCAGCGACATAGGATTAACGGAGCAGGAGTCGGTGCCTTTCGTTCGGCACTGCTCACGGTAAATTGCATCAGAAATTGCATTTTTCCTCGCTATAATGGAGCCTCATCACTGCGCGGCATCAACTGATTGCATCATGCAACATCGTTAGTAGCACGCATGACAAGAAAACAATCTTTGATCCCAACACCTGAAATAAAATTGCCAAGATACTCAAGGAAATGCAGCAGAGAGAGTCGGTAAGCGAGAATATTCTTGTCCAGTTTGGAGTTCAAAAATGTGCAAGTAAAGAAGTAATCTAAATATCTTGACGTACGTCAAAATTTGTGTCATTATTTTCTTTTTTTTACTTGAGCACAGTCTGCATGCCGGTATCGGTAGTTTCGCAGCCGTACAACATTAGGCAAAAGGTTACAGCCTGTGATAGGCAATTGCATGCTTCCCCAATCAGTGATAAGGTCATATTATCTCCACACCTGTGCTACGCGGCACCAGGTGAGTAATACTGGTCGATCATCCACATATAAGTATAAATATATATATATTGCCGATCGTAAGAAATCTTTAAAAATTTTAATCGTTTCTTCTCTCTTCAATCATGGAAAAAATTAAGGCCGTGCTTTCCAACACGGAGCAAGAGAAAAGAATCTCCTCCGATAACGGCGATGAGATCGGTCTTACCGTGTCCAAGTCGCAAGAGTTCGATCCAACCGATAACGCTATTGCCGCAAAGCTCTCTAACGATGAGTATGCAGCTGTTACCGTCGATGACGACTCTCCATACCCTGAGGTGAGAGCCTCTGTTCCTTCCACCGATGATCCTACTATCCCACAAAACACCATCCGTATGTGGGTTATTGGTTTCCTTTTAACCACTTTGGGTTGTGGTATGAATATGCTTTTCTCCATGCACTCGCCATCTTTCTCTATCACCACTTATGTTACATCTGTGTTGGCTTATCCTATCGGTAAGGCTTGGGAAAAGGTCATGCCAAACGTTTCTGTTTTCGGTATGCCTTTGAACCCTGGTCCTTTCAACCTTAAGGAGCACACCATTATCACCATTATGGGTTCTGTCTCTTTTGGTGGTGGTGCTGCTTACGCTACTGATATCCTTTTGGCTCAGAACAAGTTCTACGGCTCTGACTTCGGTGTTGGTTTCGCCATCTGTGCCATCTGGTCTACCCAGATTATTGGTTTCTCATTGGCTGGTATGGCTCGTAAGGTCTTGGTTGAGGCTCCATCTGCTATCTGGCCATCGAACTTGGTCAGTGCTACTTTCTTGACCAACATGCATATCAACCAGAACCACGAGGCTAACGGATGGAGAATCTCCAGATTTGCTTTCTTCGCTTTGATTTTCACCGCCAACTTCCTCTGGTACTTCTTCCCAGGTTACATTTTCACCGCCTTGTCTTACTTTGCTTGGCCAACCTGGATTGCTCCAAACAACGTGAAGGTCAACCAGGTGTTTGGTGCTTCTTCCGGTATGGGTTTGTTCCCAGTCACCTTTGACTGGAACCAGATTGCTGGTTACATTGGTTCTCCATTGATTCCACCAGCATCGACCATTCTTACCATCTTCTCGTCTATCGTGATTATTTTCTGGATCGTTGTTCCTGCCATCTACTACACCAACACTTGGTACTCCAAGTACTTGCCATTCTCTGACTCTGGTTCTTACGACAGATATCAGCAGAGTTACAACGTTTCTAGAATTGTTGACAAGAAGACTTTGACCTTCAACGAAGAGGAGTACAAGAACTACTCTCCATTGTTCATCTCTTCTACCTTTGCTATCTCTTACGGTTTGTCTTTCGCCTCCATTATTGCTACTTTGGTTCACACTGTGTTATTCCACGGTAAGGACATCATCAACCAGATCAAGCAGAAGGAGAAGCCAGATGTCCATCTTCGTTTGATGAGACAGAACTACAGAAACATTCCTGAGTGGTGGTACGGTATTGTGTTCCTTTGTGCCTTTGCCCTCTCCATCGTCACCATCAGATACTGGAACACCGAGATGCCTGTTTGGTCCTTAATCGTCGCTCTTATCATCGCCATTGTCTTCTTGTTGCCCGTCGGTATTATTTACTCGTTGACCAACATCGCAGTGGGATTGAACGTCGTTACCGAGTTCATTATCGGTTACATGATTCCAGGTAAGCCATTGGCCATGATGTTCTTCAAGACCTTCGGTTACATCACCAACAACCAGGCTGTTACTTTCGCCCAGGACATGAAGTTGGGTCACTACATGAAGGTGTCTCCACGTCTTTTGTTCAGTGCCCAGTTGTTGGCTACCCTTTGGGGTTCCCTTGTCCAGATTGGTGTTTTGAGATGGTCTTACGGTGCCATTGACAACTTGTGTGTTAGAGGTCAGTCCAGTGGATACACCTGTCCTAACGGTAGAGTGTTCTTCAACGCCTCTGTTATTTGGGGTGCCATTGGTCCAAAGAGAGTGTTCGGTGATGGTGCTGTCTACCACCAAACTCTTTTCTTTTTCCTTTTGGGATTGTTGCCTATTGTTAACTGGTTGATTTTGAAGAAATGGCCAAACTCTAAGATTAGATGGTTGAACTGGCCTGTTTTCTTCTCCGGTACCGGTTACATTCCTCCAGCTACCCCATACAACTACTCTACTTACTGTATTGTCGGTATGTTCTTCGGTGTCTTCGTCAAGAAGAGATTTACTCACTGGTGGTTTAAGTACAACTATTCGCTTTCGGCCGGTTTGGATATCGGATTGGCCTACTCGTTGATGATCATTTTCTTGTGTTTGCAGTTGACAAACACAAACTTCCCAAGCTGGTGGGGTAATGATGTCGTGAACTCTACTCTCGACACCAACTACGGAACCATCTCCATCCTTCTTAACGAGGGTGAGTCTTTCGGCCCAAGCAGCTGGTAATTTTAATTCTCTTGCAAGTGACAGAAACTTGCACCAGTACTTGTATAATTTAAATTCTGTGATCAAATTAATTAGCTTGGTTACTCTTCGACTGTATTGCTCTTTGTTGTCATCATGCATTGTTGGCAATACAGTTTTGCTATCTCACTTATCTCCTATCTATCTCATGGATTCTCCTAACCCTTAAATTCTGGTTGGGGATATTCCCTCACAATATTTTCTTACCTAAATTTATCACAACTCGCTGTGCGTGTCGCATCCGAAAGTAGACTTTTCTGACATAGAAGCAGACCTTGCAGAATGAAGTATCACTGGATCATCCGGAAGGTTTGAAAAAAATCCCCAAAAATTAAACGTGATTTCACCTGATAACCCTTGTCGACATCTCCTGATAATATCCCTTACCGGAGGCCGTCTTGATACGAGGGCTACAATACAGTCTATCCCAATCCACATTGCATTATGTCCGGCGAAGTGGAGCTTTCTTCACTATCTTCACTTACGAAACGGCATTCTCGTTCTCCTCCAATATTGCCCCATGATCCGGCTTCATCCATGTCTAGCTCATCAACTCCAAGTGATTCTTTGTCTGTTGAAGGCTCTTCCGAGTATCGAAGTGGACAGAACCTGAATGATCTCAATGGGTATTCCCCAAATTGGATAAAACACTCTAAGAGAGAACGACTCTTAAATTTCTTCAAAGCAGCATGGCGTGGTCCAGATATCGTATCTGACACCCCACCGCGGCCATTAACGTCGCTACAATTCGTTGAGGACATTCCAGGGAAGTTTCGTCGCAAAACTTCCTATTGGTCCCGCACATTACTACTAGCTATCTATTTGGCTGTATGGATCACTCTCTGGAGCAAGCTTCTACTTCCATACTTGGTAGAAATTCCAGAGGTTGAAGGTGAAAACACACTGGTAATTTCCCTTACTTGCGGTCAAGCTGACCAGTTCTGGAGAGGTAAGAATGCTGCCTGTGGTTTGGATGCCGAAAGATGCCCTTCTGTAGGACTCGCTGGCGATGTCATTTTCAGATGCCCGGCTCTATGTGACCGTTCGAGCTGGTTATATTCCCTGAGAGCTGTCGGAGATCAGGTCATCAATTATAGAGGCTACTTCATTGGTGGAGGAGAGAAGAAAGATGAGAAAGGTGTGCTTTCGTACCCATACAGAGCTGACTCGTACCCTTGTGGAGCTGCGGTACATTCGGGTGCCATTTCGCCATTTTTTGGAGGTTGTGCACGTGTGTCATATTCTAGTGGCGCCAGAGCTTCGTTTCCGGACACCAAGGGCCACTATGGAGTGTCCGATTCAGTGGGTTTCAGCAGTTTCTTCCCCTATCTGTACTTTTTCAAATCTGTTGCCAGCGATGTGACCTTTTGCTATGATCCTCGACTATTGGTCCTTCTTCTAAACGTGATAATGGGCATCCCAGTTGTCTTTCTTGGTTCTGGAGCTGCCTTCTACTGGATCATGGCTCTGGTGGGCTTTTGGACCATCACTTTGGCTACTGATCCCCCAGTTTTGGTTGAACCTCAAGACCCTGAGTCATTTTACCAACTTATATCTTTAAGTCTTGAAAGATTTCTTCCTACATGCTTTGTTCTTTTCTTTTTGTGGAAAGTTAGTGTGAAACGCACATTTGAGACATTACTGGAATACAATCGTATCCCAGATGAACCAGAAGAAGTTTCCGGTGAACAATTTACTTATGAACTGCCCCATTCCAGTTACTCTACTATTTTGAGGCTCGTTCTCTGGTATCCATTATTCTGGCTTGGAATCTTGAACAATATGACGTTGGATAGATTGCCCGTGGATAGACTTACCATCCATGATTTACAGCAACAACCTGGAGCGTTTATGACTGTAATGATTGTTGGAAGTATTTTAGTGTTCTGCATTATTTCTCAAGCTTATTATGTATGGCTTCTGGGCAGATTCTGGAAACTCTTACTGGTATATGGAATGATTTTTGCTAGTTTAATTGTCTTGGCCAATATTCCTG
>Ga0160505_101149_pt1 | contig 12957 bp, 11 predicted proteins | sample DIDeMG_FD_108225 | JGI IMG/M metagenome (GOLD analysis project Ga0160505, IMG submission 108225) | Enriched chicken feces microbial communities from UW Madison campus, WI, USA - DID2874_E49_Stillage MG | ecosystem: Host-associated > Birds > Digestive system > Large intestine > Fecal ... | reverse complement strand
TGTTTTAAAAAGAAGAAAAAAGGAAAAAAAACAAAAGGAAAATACGGAAAATAAAAGAAAAAAAAAAAAAAAGGGGTTAAAATAAAAAACCCCCCGGCAATTTTAAAAAATGTAAAGAGTTTTTTAAAAAAAAAAAAAAAAAAAAAGGATTGATATTACCAACAACTGTCGTCAATTCGAGATATTTATACTTGTTTCCCCAGACATTTGTCTTCCCCAACAAGAAACAGATACTGACGTTCGATTATTACCTCTACGCGGGCCCAAACACCAAAAACAACCCCTCAGCGATAGCAGGCTCCGTGACCAATATCAATACACAAAAAGAAAAAGAAAGTGATTAACTTATAATGAAGAAATAATAAAAAAACAACCCTACTTTTCTACACATGCAAAATAATAATAATTCAAACACACACAAAACCAAAGCAATACTTGGTACAGGCGCGCGCCCATATGCTGCCTAGTGAAAAAGCTGCAAACCGTGCTGCACAATAAAAAAAGAAGCAGAAACAAAAGAACTAGCAGCAAAGGTTTGGACCAGTACCAACTATCTTACTTTCAAAAATAAAAAAAGGCATTTTGAAAAAAACAATAGCGCTCCAGGTTTATTTAAAAGTGCGGACGGGGTATCTGAAGTCATACATGCCGTGCTCGGAGAATGAAAGCAGCTTGTACTGCTTCTTGGTAAGAGTAGGGGGAATGGGGGGCTGGCCGTCAGCGCCAAGGACCTCACCGAGAATAATGTCCTTGGGCGACTCTGCCAGCGCCTTGGTGAGCTCAACCTCGCCCTCCTTGACAGAAGTAAGAGCCTGTGTACCGGCGTTACCGTCAGCGATACGCGGCTTGGCCGCAGAGCCCAGGGTTAACAGACCAGCAACCGTGGCCTGGTCAAAGTAGGAGATCTGGGGGTAGTTGCGGCGGTGGTCGCGGCCGTAGTAAGGGTTCTCGGCAATGTCGTTGGTGGGCAATGTCGCAGGATCCTTGTAGTAGTGAGCCTCCTCTCTCGAGGCAGGGACGGGCTGGCGGAAACGAGACACAATCGGGTTACCGGACGATCTATTCGGGACCTGGAAAAAAAAAAGTTAGAACTCCGGCCAATATTGTTCAATTACCACGGCGCGCAGTTCAAATTTCGGCGCGCATGCAAGCCAAACTTACCAAAGTGAGCGTCTGTCTGAGCTTCTCCCAGATACCCTTGGGAATGACTGTGTATTTCTATTACTTTGTTAGCGCTAAATTGCGAAAAAGAAAAAGAAAAATTTTTTTGGCAAGCGCGCAAAACATACCTTGGCAGCAGGAACGGGACCTCCGGACATTATGACGTGTGGATATGTGTGATATGGATGGGGTGGTGGTGATGTGTTGATATCAATCGAATATACCAAGAGAAAAAAGGGAAGAAGAGAGAGAGAAAAGCAGTAACAGCGTGAAGGTGAGAAAGTTTTTTTTTTTTTTTGCACGAATTTTCATTTGGTGGTGGCTTTGGGGAGACCATCTTGGCCAATGGGAAGCCATGGGTTTTTAATATCATGTGATTTAAACCTTGAGATATACATCTTTGCTAGTTACAGAAATAGTAACAGTCATTAAATTAGTCCCATTTGCAATTACAGTGTTTTCAACCCTTGTGGATTCACTGATAACGAGGTCCCATAGATAATCAGTTTATTGTCCCATATTAATTTTAAATTATACCTGAAGCAGTTATGTAAATTTTATAATCATCTCTTTTTCACGATTACGGTCTCTACAATTACCTTATTACAATTCATCTCTGACGGGTGCTTTTGGCTGGTCGAGGTAGAGCGGCGTAAAATCGAGCGTGGGACCCTTTTTCACCATGTTGGAGACCAACTCGTACACAATCTGGGCGCCCGCCAAAGCCGTGATTTCAGCGTGGTCATAGGCTGGGGCCACCTCGACCAGGTCAGCACCCACGAGGTTGAGGCTTTCCAGGCCGCGGATAATGCGGATGAGCTCGCGGGTCTGCCAGCCGCCAACCTCGGGCGTGCCGGTGCCGGGAGCCATACCGGGATCAATAACGTCAATGTCCACAGAAAGGTAGACTGGTGCCGTGGCAGGCACGCGCTCAAGGATCTCCTTGATGATGCCATCGGTTCCCTTGGTAAAGATGTCGTCAGAGCCGATACGAGCAAACCCCAGCTCGCTGTCGTCTTCATAGTCGCTCCAGTCGACTCCAGACAGGCGTGTACGTAGGCCAGCATGGATACACGAGTTGTTGGCAAGCAGGCCCTCCTGACGCGCCATCCAAAACATGGTGCCATGCGTGAAATTGGCCGGCTCGCCCCAGGTTGAGGGGTACTTGTTGGGAGCCCAGGTGTCTAAGTGCGCGTCAAAGTGGATAACCGTCACTGGCCCATAGAGCTTTGAAAGCGCCCGGAGGCTTGCCAGGGCAATGGAATGGTCCCCTCCAATGGCGACAATGCGAGGAATGAGGTTTTTCTTATTTGCCGTCGGGCGGGCCAGGAGCTCGCCGTAGCCCTCGGTCATTTGCCGTAGTGCCAGCTGGTTATCCATGGGCGTCACGGGGATATCGGCGCAGTCAATCACCTTGGCCCAGTTCTGGTACGGGTTGATGTCAGCGCGGAAGTTGAATCCGCGCAGCGACGACTGCCGCATCGACGCCGAACGCACTGAGCGCGGCCCAAAGCGCGCGCCCGGGCGGTAGGAGACCGCCGTGTCAAAAGGAACGCCAACGACCGCAATGTCGTAGTTGACAGTGGGGTCAATTAGACACTTTTCGGTCTCGAGGTGCGCAAACGTCGTAATGCCCGAGAATGGCCAGTCAGTGCCCCACTTTGCCTCGAGTTCGGGGTCAATTTCAGCGCGAGTAGCAGCGGGCACAAGGGTTAGTGATAAAAGCAGGGTCAGTTTAAACAGCTGCATGGCAATGGGTTGCTAAATAACTAGAGAGAATGATGGTTTTGATTCCAGATACAAGAGCAGTGCATTGATTTGAATGATTTATATAAAAAAAGTAATAAATGAAAAGACCAACGGGAGGTGATAGGTTTATCTAACGCGTCCTCGGGACCTCGATAGCGCCACTCCAATCCCTACGCAGGGTGTTTATCTTGTCCCAATCAGGCAGAAATTTATTATTATCACGCAGTGCCAAAAAAGAAACCCCCATGAAAATAAAAAGCAACGGCTTGCGGGTTTCCATAAAGACTGATAGTTAAAGGTAAGAGAAAGCGCGACAAGAGCAATTGATCTTTTAGAATTTTAATGTTTATTTGTTTCCGATACTGGGATTCAGGTACATGGACTAAATCGCCAAAAAAAAAAAAAAAAAAAAAAAAAAAAAAAAAAAAAAAAAAAAAAAAAAAAAAAAAAGAAAAACTCTGGCAGACATTAAGACCAATTTTAAAACCGGCTTGTCACCAATTAGCAACGTTTAAACACGTTAGTGTTGTTACAAAAGTTTTTGTGGAAAAGCTTCGGTAGCTTTATGTCCAGGTTCTTTTTGACAAGTCTCAATACAGTGATCAAGTTATTTGACTGATCAAGAGCAACTTGTAGAGGGTTCACTAGATTGCAATCTTTGTATTGATCTGCCGGGTGATGTGTTTTCCCGGAGATGTGGTTTTGTTCAGTATGTGGAATTATTCATAAATTGAGCGTTCAAATGGTGAAAAGATTTCTTAAACACGCGAAACGAGCGTTTGTCAATCTTTAAAAACAGAGTACATTGGACCTAAATATCTTAATCATTCTATTATTCATTTTCGGGTGGGAACCTTTCAGCTATCAGGGTGATACATTCACTAGTTAGCATGACAACATAGCTTGTCAAGGTTTCATTTATTAGTTCTCTTAAATTGATGTATAGACTACGGTGGTGATCCAGAAGGATTTCCCATGACACTTAGGCTAGACTTTTGGAGATTTCGGCGCCATTAAATGTCAAAACTGTTAATATATATTCAGACCGGAATCTCGTTGGTATCAACCGTTTTCAAATTAACTCACTTTTTTTTTACATATGTATTTTTTATTATTGATTTTATGTATGAATTACTTTAGATATGAGGGGGATAAAAGTAGGTAGATTACAGTGTCTTTTAAAACAAAAAAAAACAAAAAATATTTGAAAATATCAATAGCCTCTTCGTAGCAACTCGGATTATAGTATAATTATATATTATAGATACCTTTTTTTTTTGCCGCTGTTAAAAAAACAAATAAAACAAAAAAAAATTGAATTAATCAAATACCGTGAATAAAAAAGAATTCCCCCGACCAATTCGTCTGGAGGTGAAAAAAATCAATTTCAATTTCACCTTTATGGCTCAATTAGGTACCCTCGAACCGGAAGTCGTTTCAAATCTAGTCCTTCTCGGGTACAAATACATTTAAAACATGAATTTTTTGGCCCAAAAAAAAAAGCCCTGGTTTAAATATTGTCATTGGACCGATAGCATTCTTACTTTTTTTGGATTCATTCACTATTAATATCATACCCTTTTATTTTATATATATACACATGATTATTTAATTTCAAATTTGTAAATTCTTGTACATCATTTTCTTTCCTTTTGAATTTGTAAATCATTTGTATTTTATGCCGTTGTTAGTGTTAATACTCGGCGAGCCGTAGTTTTTTACCAATTTCACGCCGTACGCCGTTGCCACCCCGCGCAGAGCCCCTCTCAGGTGAGCTAGCGCGCGTGCGCAGAGTTTGGTAATCACTAATATCAAAATAGCCAAATCCGCCCAGTAACGAGTTAACCTCTTCCTGTTGCTGTCGGCGCGGGGTCAGGAGTGAGCGGCCGTAGGGCTCGGAAGATGGTGCCACTAGTCGCTCGCGCGAGCAATTCCGTGCGTTGGTGCTGTATGCAGGCATACTGTTGTGCTTGGTTTGCTTCCAGAGCGAGCGCACATCAAGGTAGTACGACTGCAGCGTGTCGACAAGCCGCTGGGTCTGACGGTGCTTGGACGATACACAAAGAGTGATGGAGTCGTTTTTAATAATATAGCCAATACCATAACCATTGGGTGTGGCGGGGCCAAACCCAAAAAGCCGTAGTGACGGATTACCGCAATTGCTGGTCGATAGCACATTATGGTTGATAGTGTCCCAGCCCTCATCAGCAAAAATAGCCGGAATTTCGTCGTCAACAGCAGGTTTTTGCTCCCCGGACATCTCCGCGCTGTCAATGAGGTTTTTCCAGATCCGGAAAAGCGCGTAGAGATGTCGATCTTGGCCCTGGCCATTGAGACATTCCTTGGTGATAGCCGTGTGTTTAGCACAGGCGCGCCGAAGGTAGTCTAATTTTTCCTCGGGCGAAATGTCTTCACAAAACTTGCGCACAAAGAGCACTGACTCCGGCGTGACTGAGCGCACGGCCTCGGTGCGTCCATGTAAAAACATTTTCGTCATTGCGGGCTCGTACGTACACTCAACGTGACCATAGAGCACATAATACGCGGCTTGGAAACTCATTTGAACAAAGGCGTCGGGCGAAAACCCCATGTTTTTTATTTCCTGCATCCCATAATGACTGAACTCAAGCGTACAGAAATCATTCTGCTGAATCAGATCGACCAGGTGGGTTTCGGCAAATCGCAGTGAGAGTGCAAGCTCGGGTACAAGCAACCATTCAAGCTTGTGCGGTGTTGTGGTCACATCACCAAACGAAGCCGAGTCGCGCTTTGACGGGTCCGGCGACGAGGTCGCCCACAGCGAAGGCGACTGGCCGTTGATACTTTTGGCAAAGCGTAGAATTGTGTCAGTGTAAACGTCGGACACGTAGCGCAGCACAGTGTGACCATCGACGCCTGTGTGCTCAAAGTTGATCCCTGCTTTGGCGTTGCGGGTGATGATTATTTGCAGCTTGTCGTACCAGCGGTTGGTGCATGTGCCGACCTGCACGCCCTTTTTGAGCACGGTGGAGCCGCACAGCATGTTTTGGGCCAGATCGGCGAGGGATGTTGGCGAGGAGTGGTCTAAGCAAACAACAAAAAGAGCAGAGTCGATAATCTTGATACATTCGTGGTTGGTCATGTCGCTGTCGGTTTTCATAGTTTCGCGGATCGTAGCCCAAATCCGGCGATTTTCAGTTGTCAGTACGCCAATGGCGAACTTGGCAATCTCCGAGATGGGGGTCTGCTCGGCATCATTGATGATGGTTTGAAAGTTAACGGCCATGTCGGCCTCCGACATTATAAGGTCATTATTATCGTCAAGAACATCAAACCAGTAGAATTGAGAGTGGCAGAGAACAACAATATGCCGAGAAGAGTTGTCGCACTGCATCACGCAGTTTTCATATGAAGGAATGCGCGCGCTACCAAAAAGCCGCGAGTACTGGTACATGCAGAGAGTTTTGTTGCGAAACGAGTCTGGTGGGAGCTCTTCACGCCGCAGGGCCCGAACGAAGCGCAAAGACGAGGTCGTTACCGTTGCAGCCCGCTGCACTTGGGTCGTAGCCAAGGGGGTCGTATCGTCCTCAAGCAGGAAAAAGGGGTTGAGATTGAGAACTACAGGCGAGTCATGGTTAAGGTACGAGTCGTACCAAAACTGCTCGATATAGCTGGAGCGCGAGCTGGCATAGTCAATTAGACGTTTTTGCAAAAGGGGTCCGCTAGTGCTAAGAAACTTGTCAACGGCAGCCTTAGTGGCGTCAAATTTGTTTTCAGTCTGGAGTGGTTTCAAAGCCGCAAGATAGCGCTGGCAAGTGAGTTCCAAGTCAGGAATCGGAAGTTTTGGAAGCTTGTCCTGTTGGGCAAATGTAATGCCAGTCATTTTAAGAGAGTGCAATAAAGAAACAAATGTGGGGTTGATGGGTATCCTCTTTGATGATGTTAAATTTTATATAAAAAAAAGAAGGAATTAAATAATGGCAGTGATCAATATTGCTTTTATGATACTGGCAATGTGGAGAATTGTAAAAAAGGAACTAGAGGTTTATGAATCTTGTGACAAGGCCAGAAGTAGAAACGGGGGCCCTGAAGGTTTAGGCAAGAGCAAAGGTTGGTCTGAGGTACAAACGGATTGTAATCTAGAGTTTAGCCATGACCGTTGAGTACATAGATAACTGACAAAAGTAGTACCAATTGAATAGAATAAAAATATTGTGATCATGATAGTGATGATGATGATGGCGATGGTGATAATGGTGCCCTGGAAAGAAAAGGTAATAAGCACCCATGGTATCTAAATTAAGACTTTTGTAACCAAGGTTTTGATATCAATTTGTGGAGAAATGGTCACGTGTTTGTCTCATTAAAAAGAAATTGAATTTCTTTGGCTTATATAGCCTGGATAACACCCTGATTTAACAAAAGTAAATGACATTAGAATAATGAGAATGAAATGTATATATATCTATCATGAATGGACATATCAGTGATAGCTATTGGTTGACGTGGTTTTATATCATCACAATCAGATTTCCTTCTTCTTTTGATGTTGTATTGTTTTATCTTGCCTGACATGAAAATCAGACTCAGAACAGCACAGAACAACTATAACAATAATAGTTATTATTGTTTCTGACGTTGATTCAATTCCATATCATCAAAATTATCTAAATATCTGTCATTTAAAAGGGAGTTATTTCATTTGATTTTTCTTGTTTGTAATGTTCATTTTAATTCAGTTTAATTAATAAAGTCTATTAAATTGATTTAAATTCTGTTAAATTACTGTTAAATATACATATTTTTCTCCTCCTTTTTTTTTTTCTTCTTTTTCCCCCACTCATACTTGTCCTATAACAGTAAGTCGACCCTTTTACCAAAAACCTGATAAGCGCTGTTTCTTTTATCACCAGTAATAAGAATAATACCAACAACAACAACAATAATAATATTATTATTATTATATTTCATACATACAAATTACCCGATTTCGTTAATATCCTGCCTCGGTCAACTTCCGGTTAACTCTGGATAATATATCTTTGCTCTCGAGTCTTATCAATATAAATACCCCCATGGATCCCTCGATTAATTCGTCCTCAACTTACTCCTCCGTTTTCTACGCATCACTCATTCTCTTACCTCTCCTCTTCTTCTCTCTCAATCCATCCTCTAATCACATTTTACTTAATAACCCCTTCATCATGTTTGGTGGCTACTTTCAACACAAAAAGGACATTGGCCGGAAACGACTGGAGCGCCAGCAGCGCATTGAAAAACTCAAGGACTACAACACACCAATCACGGCTGATGAGCGTGAACTTTTAAACGAATCCGTCGAGGAGGTTGTCGGCAAGGTCAAGGCCGGCACCCTCTCGCCCCAGAAGATTCTCCAGGCCTACGGCAAACGCGCCCTCCAGGCCCAGGCTGACACCAACTGTATCACAGAAGTTCTTATTCAGGACGCTGAGGATCGCATCTACCTTGATACTGTGCCGACTGATGGCCCTCTGGCCGGTTTCCCCGTCTCCTTGAAGGATACTCATCATGTCAAGGGCTTTGACTCCACCATTGGCTACACCGCTAACGCGTTCAAGCCTGTCTCGGAGGATTCCCCCATTGTCCGTCTGCTCAGAGACGCTGGCGCTGTACCCTTTGTCAAGACAAACGTTCCTTATACAATGCTTTCCTTTGAGTGCTACAATGATCTGTGGGGAATCACTGAGAATCCCCATGTTCAGGGCTACGCGGCCGGTGGCTCGACCGGTGGTGAAGCATGTCTTCTGGCCTACGGTGGTAGTCGCATTGGTGTCGGTACTGATGTGGCCGGCTCAGTGCGGTTGCCAGCGCACTTTTCCGGCTGTTACGCACTCAAGTGCTCTACGGGCCGCTTCCCCAAGATTGGTAACACAACCTCCATGGCGGGCCAGGAGGGTATCCCAGCCGTGTACTCGCCCATGGCGCGCACGCTTGGCGATCTCTCTTACTTTCTCAAGGCCGTCATCTCCATGAAGCCCTGGAACTATGACTACAGTGTCAACCCCATGCCCTGGAAGGAAGACACCACGCTGCCGAAAAAGGCCAAGGTCGGTGTCATTTACAACGACGGTGTGGTGACGCCGTCGCCAGCGTGCCGCCGCGCGCTTGACCAGACGGTCGACGCGCTGCGCGCCAAGGGCCATGACGTGGTCACTTTTGATGCCCCTGACCCCCTGCGGGCGCTGCGCATTGCATCCCAGCTGCTTGTTTCGGACGCGTGCAAAGTTGCTCTGCGCAAGCAGCGCTCGGGCGAGAACAACGACTGGGGTGTGGCCCGCTTTGTGGCGGCGGCGCGCCTACCGCGCTGGATGAAGCGTGTCTACGCCTGGTACCTCGAAAACATCAAGGGCGACCACGTCTGGGCGACCCTTGTGCGTGACTGGAATGAAAAGACTATTACTGAGCGCTGGGACCTTGTGGCCGAGCGTGAGGGCTACAAGGCTGAGTTTTTCGATGCGTGGAAGCGCTCGGGCATTGACTTCCTCATCACTGTGCCCAATGCCACTCCTGCGTTCCCCCACTACGGTCTCTACGAATCTGTCTCTTCCTGCGGCTACACCTTTATGTTTAACCTTCTTGACTACGCTGCCGGCGTGCTGCCCGTGACCAAGGTCGACAAGGCGTTGGACGCCGTGGACGCCAAATTCAAGCCCTCGAACCGCGTCGAGGCCGGTGCTTATCATAACTATGATGCCGTCAAGATGCACGGTCTCCCCGTGGGCGTGCAGGTTGTGGCCGGCCGCCTCGAGGAGGAAAAGGCCCTGCTGGCCATGGAGCTCGTCGAAAAGGCTCTCAATGACGCCGGCAATAAGTACGAACTCTTGAACGAGTAGTGCTACACCTTAGTGGTTATAGTAAAATAAAATAAAATAAAAAACATGATAAAAAAAAATAAAAACGTATATATATATATTTTTTAAACTAAAAGTAGAATGGGCTATCGCAATGAATTATTGTATATTAAATGACATATCAAAAATAAAATAGTCTACAGATACAAACGTACTCTCATAAATATATATACAATAAATATAATAATAATAATCAAAATTAAATTAAATGTTGGCTTTAGAAGAAGTCGTAGGATCATCAATTGTCATTAAAAAAAAAAAAAAAAGCATTGGCCCCAGGGAAAGATCAGTCTGTCTTTATTATTTTATTTCTTTTTTTTTTACATTCCTGGGTGCTGGTCAATGGCAAGTTTGAGGGCCGCGAGCCAGCGCACCAGATCGTGTTCCGTGGCCACGGCAAACCGCAGCCGCCGCAGCCGCGGCTCCGGCCCCGCAGAAATGGGCGAGACTGCCGTGGTGCTCGTTACATGTGTCGCCGGCATGGTGGGTGATGGGAACGCCGCAATGAGCTCAAACACGTAGGCCTTGCCGGTGCTCTTGGAGACGGCCGGCACCGCTTCACTGGCGTCCACGAGGCAATCGAGTGGGATTACGTGCAGCAGCCGCGTGTCACCCGCGACCGCAGCGGCAGTGCTGTCCACGCTGTGCCTCATTCTGTAAACGTAAAGCCCCGCATGTGTCAGCACCAGTAGCTGCTGACGCCAATGCCTGTAATGATTTTTCTTGTTGTAGCCTTCTACTAGCCCCGATTCAAGGGCCTGGATGATCACCGCGGCCGCGGAAGTTTCTTCGTCGTTCTTGGCGACGGAGTCGTGATTGTGGCTCACGGAAAATGATGGACGGGGCAGGCCCAGCATTGAGGCCCGCTTTTTCTTTTTCGTCGAGCCTCCCCTGAGCGGCGGACTACTGCTGGTGCTGATGCCGCTGCCACTAGTGGGGCTGCCGGCCATGGCCATCGCCATTGCTGGCGCCGTTGGTGGCGACGAAAATGGAAAGCTGTCGGTAGCCGGCGACGGCAACGAGTGCTCGGGGTCCTCGTCGGGCGAGAGAAAGTAGTCAGAGCCTGGGTAGCTCTCCGGTGAGGCTGCCGCAATCCCGGACCGTGATGATGGTGAGATTGAGTGCGCAAAGAGACTGCTACCGCCGCCGGGGCTGTTCCCCATGTGGCTGCTAAAAAACCCACTGCTGGGCCTAGCGCCGCTACCAGAAATTGGGATTGCCGGCGTTGCAGATATGGCGGCAGTTGGTACACTCTGGCTTAACCCATACGTACTCCCTGTGGTATTTGTAGTCGCAGATGCAGGTGCAGTAGCAGATGTAGGTGCAGTAGTAGCAGATGTAGCCGTTGGCGCCGGTGACGCTAGGCCAATATTGTTGCGCTCAACAATCTTCTTAAGCTTCGCGACCCACTGCGCACACTCAGCCACAGTATCAGCGCGGAGATGATAGTCCTTACGGTCAGTGAAGATGGCAAAATGGGTGGGCTCCATTGCCACCACCGCAAGGATATCGGCGGTATTAATGATATTTTTGGGCTTGTACTCGCGCTGGTCCTTATAGTAGACAAGTTGTGCGCCGCGCCCATTGGCCTCATCGTTGCCGTTGCTGTTGGGGCTCTCGCGCAGGACAAACCAGTTGCGTTTCCATGATTTTTGTAAATTTTTTGAGCGCTTTAGCAGCCAGCCAGACATGGTCTCCTCGGCATTGCCGGCGAGAGGGGGTGGGGTGGTGGCAGCAGTGGTAGTGGTGGTCGCGGGGGATGAGGACATGGAGCGGCGCGGTTGCGGTTGCGGTACAACTGAGATTGACTTGGATGCGCGGTTGGGGTTGAGCGGACCCATGATGGGACTAGTGGATTTGAACACTAAGGAAGGGCTGGCGTGGTTGCGCGGACGGATAGTAGTGGTGTCAGGGCTGTTACTGCTGCTGCTGCTGTTGTTGTTGTTGTTGTTGTTGTTGTTGTTGTTGTTGTTGTTGTTGTTGTTGCAAATGGGCGGGAAGGGATATTCGCGCAGGGTTTTGGGGATGGAGATGGTATTGCTGCTGGGCCTGCTGGCGGGAGTGGGAAAGAAAAAAGGTTGCAAAAAGTCAGCGGTTTCTGCCATGGCTTTGGCTCTATTTTCAAAGGTTTTTTCAAGAATGAAAGGCAAAGGTAGTAGTAGTAGTAACAATAGAAAGGGTTTGTGTTGCTGAGATTTGCGCCGGGTCCTAGTTGGGTCAATGCGTAAAAGGTCAGCTGGATATGTGGGTTTGCTTTGTTAGGGGTAGAAGGGCGAGTAGGATGTATACAATGGCAGATGTATCGATGCTTGTGCAGTTTTGAAAAAGGAAGAAAAGAATTGAAAAGAATATAAGTGTAGATAAATTATATAGTAGTATATAGGTACTTTTGTTCTTAAAGAATGATTTAGAAAATAAATGGACATTGCCTTGTTTATAAATGTCCATAGCAAGTTAGCAATAGTCGGAATGATTAATAACAAATAAAATACAAAAAGAGAGGGATTTCTTTAAATTCGGTTTAAATCTCTGGTTGAACTTGAAATCGTGCCGATTAAAAGCAATTGACTGTATCTCATACACGGGATCACCAAGACACGTTGTTCATGGGACGTGGTTTTAGAAAATGCCCGCGTGAGAGAGACATCATTGATTTAATTAGAAAATACAGTGTTGATTTAAAGCCTCGTTTGCATTCCATGGTTGTCAACTATAGTTGAGATCTATATGCGTTCATCCGATATGTACACATTGGGCAACTTGTTATCAATGTGCAGGCCGTTGTATTGTCAACACGCAGGGCTTGGTTTCCATTGATACTGATTGCGTAGTAGGTTTCCAAAAGAATGTCATCAATGGCAACAGGTTACCACCTTTGACGAGTCAGGTTTTTAATAAACAATCTTACTGTTTTGTTCAATCTGAAAACAACAATGATACAAGTCAGTCTAGGTCAGACAGAACTTTCCTATCAGATCTCGATAATGAAATATAAACAGGCTGTTCTTTATTCTATACTTGATCCCGTTTTATGATTATAATTCAACATGAATAATCGTCATCATCTGTCGTTTTTTTTTTTTTTTTTTTTCTGCCAGTTTGGCTGCCCAATTACATGAATAGTTATCCAGGTTTGGTTAGTTTTTTTCAGTGCAGTTTTCTTTCCTTGCTCAAACCC
>Ga0160505_101148_pt1 | contig 12968 bp, 8 predicted proteins | sample DIDeMG_FD_108225 | JGI IMG/M metagenome (GOLD analysis project Ga0160505, IMG submission 108225) | Enriched chicken feces microbial communities from UW Madison campus, WI, USA - DID2874_E49_Stillage MG | ecosystem: Host-associated > Birds > Digestive system > Large intestine > Fecal ... | reverse complement strand
ATATCCACTCTCGGCCCCTGTGCCACATTCACCGCCACGTTCATACCATATAAGTATTACTCTTCGTATTTTTCATTCTGCATTGTACTTTCTCTCATCGCAACAGATTAAGAGTCCTAGCTCAAGCAACTGAGCTCTCGCAACTCTCCACTGCTCTAGTAACTGAGCTCGCCATGTCTTCCGACACTGAGGACACTCGCATCAACACGAAGGTCATCCTTCTAGACGGCCCCGACACCTACGTAGAATGGCTTCGCTACATTAACAACATCCTCCTCATCAAGGATCTCTCTGAGGTTGTTGATGGTTCTGAGGCACGCCCAATCACGCCAGCTGAGGCTGCCGCTGCTGTAAAAGTGGGAGAAGGGAAAGGAACTTACACACCATCGGGCCTGCGGCCTCGAGGCAGGAACGCAACACACGCACGGTGCATACAACATTCCAAACACGTTACCACACAACATTCCAGATACGTTGCACACAATCTGTCCTCACGCGCAACCCGGGGCAAGCGGCGGAGGGTGGCTGCATGACTGCAAAACGGACGACCTCAGATACACTGGGCATAGGAACCTGAAGAGGGAAGGCTCTTGCATTTCAACACCTTCGTTTCCACCATTCTCTAACACTCTTCTCAGAACATTACACCTTTCCTCTCCTAAACCTCACTCCAGCATCAGCCATTTGTCCACTTTTGTATCAAGATAAAACCCCCGCCTTTAGACATCGTCTGTGAGGTGTTCACCTACAGCACCATCCCCGGAGTCATCGGTCCCCCGGACGGCCAGAACGCCGACCATGAAGACGACTGCCCACCGACCTACATCTCTCTCTGTATGGTCCAAGTAGCTGGGCTTTACTCTCAGGTATTCCCCGGAGCTACCGATTCTGAGCGTATGCTCTCCCTCGAGACCTGGTTGGCCGAGCTCCTGTGCCGCTGTGGAACCATTGTGAGTTTTGCATAGGTGGTGCGCCGCTTATCGCTTGTCGACGAGGCCCTCTGCGGCGTGTCAACAAGGCCCAAACTTCACACTGTTAACTCGATGGCTGATGCTAGACAACGTGGTACCTGTTCAACAACCTCCGCTAACCTTCGCATCCAATGATCATTGTGGCGTTTTCCGATATCGAGGCGGCGGAGCGGGCTCGTGGGATTGATGCGCACCCGTACGCACATGGCGAACGCAACCTCCGAATCACGTCACGTACATTCGCGAGCAGAATGTCGCCCGCCTCCCGCTCGGCTACCCTCGCCCCACCCCCATTGCTGCCTCGCAGACCGCGCAGGCGATCCTTCAGCAGGTCGTCCTGCGCATGGGGGCCATTCCTGTCATCGATCACTCTCTCCCTCTCGGCAAGCCTGAGAACGTGGTCATGTTCGGCCAGGTGGCCATCCCTTCCCATATCCCCCTCCTCTCGGTCCGCCAGAGTCAGCCACGCCCTGCTCTAGCGCCACAGCCAACTCACCCTCCGCTTTCGCAGAACATTTTCTCTTGTGCCCATGGTCTGCGGTGGGTAACCCCCAGACACGCCGAGTGGGCAACTCTGGGCCTCGGCAACGGGGAAACGACGCAAGCTCGACAGTGGGCGGCCAACATGTTCAAGCCGTCCACAAAGGAGAAAACCGTGGCAGATACCATGCGGTCCATCAACTCAAATGTCCAGACGCGTCTCCGCCCCAGCCTCGCCTCGTCGGTCCCATCCGAACCGTCTACGTTTGTACAGATTGCCAAGCAGCGCCGTGTCGATGATCAAGCTCATAAGAGGAGGACCGGGGAGGGGACTCCGTTATTTGGCGCTGGGTACCAGCCGGCTGAGGACGAGCAGCCGACTGTTTTTGACCAGGAACCGCTTGGTCCTGTTCTCGCCGCGTTCGGCCGCAAGACGATGGGGTGTGCGACAAGTCTGGTCGGGGCCATTGCCGTGAGCCACGGCTGTACCGAGCAGGAGGTGTGTCAAGGCCTTCAAGCCGCGCTCGACGAGAAACCGGCGTTCTTCGCACTGGTCGACCCCTCTGATGTCGACTTCGTCGCCGCCGCGTTCTTCTGCGACGGGCTCTTGGTCCTCGCCGATTACCGCTGCCGCCTCTTCCTCTGCGGCTGTCCTTGGCCGACCGACCTCGACCTCACCCACCTCCAAACGGAGGACGATTCGATGCCGGAGGTCGTCGTCGCTTTTGATGGCTTCGACTTCTTCTACGCCACAGCCCACACCCCCGCTGCCCTTGCCTCTGCCGCCACTAGCCCCCGAGCTTCAGCCCCGGCTCCTAAGGACGACGTAAGTAGCTCTGCGGCTCGGCTACTGGTACAGCAGAACTACGGCGGCTGGTGAACCCCATTCTGGGGTTCCTAACTGAGACTCGAGTAGAGCTGGTAGATAGACTTGAGGTAAAGCTTGCGAGCTCCCTCCCATTTCCGAGTAGAAAGAGAGGCGAGACATCGACGTTGGTGCCATCCAAAGATTTGTAGATATGTGAGATGTGATTACAATTATACGTAACTTCCAGCTAGGTAAAATAGCGGGTGATGAGTGTGGTCAGAATGTGCACTGTCCTACTGCCGAACTCGGCGCTCACACCTGCATGCATTGTGACATGTAACTGAGCTCATCTTCGGTTCATGGCGACAGCGATTTGTATACATGTTCTTGCAGTCGGAGTGCGGCCTCGTCCCGCGGTCCACATCAGACGCGGTCTCTGAAATGCTGAATTACCCTAAAGGACGAGTGCTATTGCCAGCAAATGTGAGCCACAGGGGATGCAGCCGCAGGGGATGCCAACTGACAGTACTATTCAATACTCATCCCATCAGAAGTGGTGGGCTGGTAAGATTAAACGACGACAGCTGTCTGTCCTGAGCTTCCGGCCATCCAGGCAAAACTGGATGGTGAGGGTGGCGCATCTCTAACATGATCAACGTGACACCGGGCGGTCATGAGACCAATACTACCATCGCATCTGAATCTACACATTGTTAACCGTCAATCGAAGGACTGTCTATGAACAGTTAACCGAGATCTCCTCGACAGCGGAGGTGAGCCGTTCACGCTTTCCAAGGAGCTTCGTAGTAGTCGACCTTCTTCGCCCCACGGCGAGAACGCCTGGATGGCTCGGGGGCGTCCACCGTATCGGTTGTTGGCTCGTCTTCACGATTCAACTTGCGTATAGGTGGACGTCCCCGGACATTCGTCGTCTTCGCTGGCTTTCACCCTTTTACGGCCCGCGACGCTCCCGTTGACGACCCCGTCTCGATTGGAACGGGTGTGGTAGTCGCTGCAAGCGCCTCGCCTCCGTCATCGACCGGCGCCTGCTCCACCGCCCTGGATGTCAGCACAAGTTCAAATCTTACTTCTTGCAACCGGCTTACTTGGTCGGGCACGCTGCAAGGTGTTAGCGGCTTCTGTACGATGTAATACCCCATCCTTGGTCACCTTGAGCTCCCGCCATCCATGCGTCAGGATGACCATCGGCACCTCGGGGAACGCCTTGTCGAGCTCGCGCGGATCTGGGTATGCTCCAGAGTGCAGCATGAGGCGTGAGTTAAAGAATACAAAAGTAGACGTACATTTCCAGCTTCTGGAGAGCAGCGTTGTCCAGCGTGCAGTCGATGCTGCCCTGTCGACTCTTGGGGTCGATGGAGCGCTGCACCTCGCGCCAGACGTAGCGCACCTCGGCCGTGATTGGATAACCGAGATGAGCGGGGAGAACTTGGACTACGCGTTAGCTCCTCGCCACGCGTGGCAGCCCATTAAAGTACTCACCTATTCTCGACATGAGAGTCACGCCCAACTTCTGCTCGTCGTCCAGGTCCTCGGCGTTGGACAAAAAGAAGACGTGCTCGAACGTGGTAATCCGGACGAGGTAACCGGCACGTTCCATGATGAGCTCCATCTCCTGGTACGCTTGGACGAATGCCGCCTGGGTCGCCTCGAGTTGCCGCTGAGTGTGAAACCCAACTTCACCTCCAGACGCCCATTTTGTAAGGTTCAGCGGCGGACGCCCAACGCCATTCTCCAGATCCGCGATATTGACAGGCATCGAGAACAGGAGGAAAGACATCTCCATTTGAGGAGTGTCTATGGCGATGTAAGACATCCGCGGCTGACCTGGTTCCTATGTGACCATTTTGGCCGACAGATTGCCGTTGCTATCCTGCCCGTGCAGGAAGCCGAGGCGCGAACCTGTGGGGTCAGCTTCTCCCCTTCAACGCCACACCTACCGAGTGCAATCCGCAAAAGCCCAATAAGGATCCATGCCCTGTTAACCGGCACGCCGAGGGCAGTGGTGACTGGCTCGATCGGTCGGTCGCTCACGTTCATCATGAGGATGAACGCGTCGTCGTTGACTGCTGTCGCCAGGAACTCGTCGCAAAACTAGGGTTAATACTCATCCGGCCTCTGCACCTACTGCCTGGTACTCTCGAAGGACCTTGGCGAGATCCTTCCACAGGGCCCTCCACGAGTCGTCGTCGGATGGGCGCCGCCGCCTGCTCTCCGAGGCGTGCTTCTGATACGCCCTATTCTGTCAGCTGCATCACATAACTGGGAAACTCACGGCAGCGCGGCCTTCGTCTGTGCCGCGCTCAGACGCGGCAACCCAGCCTCCGCCAGCTTGGCTGCAGTCGCGCTTTCACCATCTGTAGCTTCGATGCCGAGGAGGTTGGCGCCGACCTCCCGCAGCGGGTTGTACGTTGGCGAGGTGCATTCGCCAGACACCAGCAAACCGAAAACTTGAACGTCCAGGCATACGAGCCTGAGAAGCGGGGAGAGTCGGGGGTCGAGGGATGGACCAGCGCCGAGGTTTGGTGCGCTTGTGCGGGCGTTTTGACGCCGACGGGGTTTCGAGGAGGACATGGTTGTTATTAAGGTGTCAATGAGAGAGAGAGAGGAAGGATGAGTGACTGAGAAGGATGAGTGACTGAGAAGGATGAGTGACTGAGAAGGACGAGTTGTTGGTGCGTTGTGTATGTGTGAGAGAGAGACAACGAGGAAAGAAGGTGGGTGACGAGTTGCAAGCGCTCTGGTAAATTTGACAGCGACTCCAGAACAGGCATACCACCAGCTGACGTGTCGTCCTTGGTCCCTTTGGTCCCAGGTTCGCTGATCAGGCCATGGCCTGACAAAAACGAGTGTAGGAGTGATACAGAAGCCAACATGGACGCACGCTCTTGATCACCAGCGGTCGGACATGCGCGGCATGCTTTCAGTCGCATGAGGTTAACAAAATACTAGGTCTACAGTCGTTTTTCTTGAACAATCTATGTTGTTCACCGGAGACAAGTGTCTTGAACTCTCTCTACCGTTAACCGGGTACATGTACAGCTACACAAAAAGCGACTCTTCATCGTCCGGCCTTCACATCTCGCCCTTCCTCCTCTTCGTGCCGCGCGTGTTAGCCGAGGCATCACTGGCGTCCCCGCGGCGTTTGTTCGCCGGAAGGTCGCCCTGTGAGCCAGATGCCGCTGTCGCTGGGGCCGTACTGCTCGATTGACGAGCTGCTTTGTTCAGCATGGATGTAACTTCAATATCCGCAGTGCTTACGCGTCTTGAACAACGCCTTCGTCTGAGCCATTTTCGTCGAGTACCTCGAGGAGCCTGTTATTGTGTTAGCAAAGACGATGGGCACAGACGCCAGTACACACCTTTTGCCTTGGTTGTGGCAACTGGCTCCTCCGTGGCGTTTCCGCTCGACGACGGCTTGGACGTGTTCACTGGCAGTCAGGAGATCATTATTTTCTGGCTCCGTCTCCCTCCACTTACTCGTCTGCTTCGGTGCCGGTCCAGCTTTCGCCTTTGCCCCCTGCGCCTTATAATCGCTCGCATGAACGTAGATCTTCCAGTTCGGAAAATGCGAGTTCCTCGCGAGCGCCGGTGCGGCGGGGGTTTTGGCGTATGCCTCGACGACCTTGCGCCAGAATACGTTCTTCATGGTAAAGGCGGCGAGGTCAACTGTTTTGCCAGAAGCATACTGTGGTCTCAGATCCCACCTCTGTCGGTAGCTGGTTCGCACTCACCGCTGTGTACTCCTGGCACAAAACACGGCCGATCCCGTCGCTGCTCCTCGGCGGTTCCACGAATCGGCAGCGCGAGGCGGGCGCATCGGGACCGGCGCCTGAGGGAACGACCAGATCGAGCGAATTTGCTCGGGCCGTCCAGAGCTCCGACTGTTTTTGTGTTGGGTCGGAAGTCGAGGAAGGTGGCCTTCAAGGCGGCGAACACGCGTCCAAGGATGTATGAACGCTAGGCGTTAGAGATGCATCTATCGTATTGACTCACCGATGAGAATGGCACCGCAAGCTTGGACTGCCAGTCGGTCAGTCCGTGGCTCCAGTGGAAGGTCGCGGGGACCGGCTCGCCGGGCGCTACGGTCTCCGCCGCCTCCTCATACGCGTCTGCGTATTGGATGGCGGCGAGGCACAAGGAAGCAGAAATGAAGAGTTTCTTGCCTTCCTTCTGCTTGACGCGGGCGACGAGGGGGTCGATCGGAATGTCGTGATCCACCAAGACGTGGTGGCTCAGCCCGTTCCGCTCGAACAGAGGCTTGCGGTCGTCGGGGATAGAAATCTTGTCGTAGTTGCCGGAGCTCTCGGCCAGTCGCCAGCGGATCCGCTGGACGGTCCAGAGATCGCGGAGAAGCACCCCAGCGGATATCAGCACGGGAATGGGAAGAGGGATGGTGAGGGCGAACTCGAGGAGCTCATACTTGGGGGCTGTGCTGGGAAGCGAGGAACTTGGGAGTGGGGCATGGTGTGCGTGCGAAAGGTGTTGATAACTTGTGGAAGGATGTAAGGTGAGAAAGAAGGTGGAATGGAGATGAGAAGAGAGAAGGAAGGAGAGAGACAGACGTGTGATATAGGACCGGTAGGGGGTAGGAGGGAAGGCGTAAGTCGCGTGTGCGGTATATGCGTGGGACGCGAGAGCACACCCTTGGTAGAAAAGCAGAATCACACCCTGGTGACTTGTTCTCGCCCTCAAGGCCTACCACAAAACGGAGCTCGTCGACTAAGCCTGAGCCCCGTTCCTTCTCCCGCTGTACTGTGACGACTGGCACTGCGGCTCCCCTTGGCAATGATCCCCCATCCGAGCTCACACACTCACTCTCACTCACTCTCTCGCTCTCTCTCTCTCTCTCACACTGTCTCGCACTTCATGTATCTTACAATTTACTGATTTCTACGGAGGCGAAAAGGAAGTTCACCGAACTGATGCCTTACTCGTCCGCTTCCTTCTGCGGCTCCTCCCAGGCCCTCGCAGAATGAGCGGTCACCAAAGTCGGCGCCGGTGACAGGAACAGGGCTTGGGCTCCTTGGGGCGCTTGCCGATTTGAAGGGAATCCACCGGAAAACCCTCGTCGATGAGCAGGTAATGGAGGATTCCATTGACCGCAAACATCGGATGAAAGTGATCCGGAATGGTCACAGAGTCCCCTCCTTTGGCTGTTGGGGGTTCAGGTGATGCCCTGGGTAACCCAGAAGTCTGCGCAGAGAATACCGAGACTGCGTAGGTCGGCGGGGAGGAAGGGCAGTGTAGTTGCCAGCTCGAGCTGTCCCATGCCCGGTGGCAAAGGAGGGAAGCGAGGGAGGGGGCATGCGTAAGTGTGGCTGGGGAAAAGTGAATGCGAGCAGAACTATGAGATGAGAGATGAAGAGATGAGACAAGAGATATGAAGACATGAGAGATGAAGAGATGAGAGATGAAGAGATGAGACACGAGTGAGGAGGAGAGAGCGTCAGGCAGAGCGGGAGAAACAGAGGGCGGAGGGAAGGCGGTATGTAATTTGGGGACTGCCTCGTTTGAATGCGAGGGAAGACAGTTTGGGGGTGCTCGAGGTGTGGGGCGGGGGGCTGTAGATACTTCTACAGACATTGTCATCATCTGCCTGCACCGGCCTTCTCGACTGATGTATATATATTTACCTGTGGCCGATCTGGTTCCTTTGTGGCACCACATCATATTCTGGCTGCGTCAGTACCTCTAACTGTAATCCTACATATCTCGGGATCATTGGGCATATCGCTCCACTACTCTCAGAGAGCATTCGTTGCATCCATAGGTAACGACTCTGATTTATTTGTCATTTGATCGGTTTGGTGCGGTCGTGCCGTTCTGCTCACAGAACAACGCGCGCAGTCAGTGGTGGGGATCTGGGCGCTACACACCTAAAGGTACCTCTACGGCGGTATATACACATCACACCAGCCACAAAGACGGACGAGAAACTGATGCCTTTACACAGCAACCATCACGACACACTAAAATGCAGTTTGCATCTCTGTATTTGAGGGGTGGGGCCCAGTCTATAGAAACTCAAGTGAGACGGCAAACTAGTACGAGAAGGGAGTCTAGCAGGAACGAGGACGAGAGCCCAAGAGGCTTTGCCAGCCTTTTAACGCTTCTGCCACTTGAGGAAGCGAGCGGCGAGGAGCAGAACACCAATGTTGAACGCAGTGTAGGCAATGAGGATACCAAAGTTGCGCCAGCGGTGGCTGAACTCGATCTGCAGGCCGGCGAAGAAGTTCTGGCCGTACTCGTACTGGCAGTACTGGCACGAGTCGGTCGCGTTGGGGTTGGCAATGTAGGCGCCAACGGTCGCGGCGAACTTGCCGGCGTACTCGGCGCAGGTCTGGCCGGAAGGCGGGGTGAAGAGGTTGTACTCGGACGGGCGGCAGCGGACGGGGACGTCCTGGAGTACGTCCGAGACGAGACCCTCAATGAGGTAGGTGAAGGGGTCGAGGTGGTACATCCACGAGCGCCAGAAGTAAGGCAGGGTGGCGGGAGGAGCGGTGACACCACAGAAGACGGAGAAGAGGACAAGGAGGAAGGGGTTGAAGAGCGCCGCGACGAGAATCGAAGGCGAGAGGGCAGCAACCGCCTGGCCGAGGGTGACCGAGTAGATCTCCGTGATAAGGATCATGATGAAGAAGTAACCCGAGCGCGACGAGGCCGAGGGGAGACCAACACCGTAGTAAACGAGGAGGAAGAAAGCAACAGCGCAGAGAATCGAGTAGGGAGTCTCGGCGATGAGCTGGGTGAGAGCGAAGATCGTGGACGAGTACATCTTCGACGACGCCTCGCGGTTGAAGGTCATGCGCGACATGATGTACTGGGGCTCGATCTGGGCCAGGATAAGGGCGGGGAGAATGGTGGCGAAGAAGACAACGAAGACACGGTACTGGAGCGAGGCAAGCGAGTCGTTGAGCTGCAGGAAGGTAAGAGTGACGACGAGACCGATGGCAAGGTGGGCGAAGAGACGCGTGTACTGGTAGTCGGCGATGCGCCAGAGGGCAACGTTGGTACGGTGCAGAACGGTCTTGAACTGGAACCAGAACGAGGTCGCGTATTCGGTGTTGCGGATGTTCTCCTCCACGGGGACGGCGAGAGCATCGGCCTTGAGCTGGGCAATCTCCTCCTTGACCTTTGTAAACTCGGGCGAGTTGAGCCACTTCTGGTGCCAGTCGCCGCCGACACGCTTGCGCGAACCGGCGCCGATAATGTCGAGCATCTCCTCGGCAGGGTTGCACTTGGGAGGAACCGTGGCGCCGTTAGCCTCAAGGTACTTGATAAGGACGTTCGAGTCCTCTCCGATGTCGCCAAAGTAGACACACTCTCCGCCACGCTGGAGCAGGAGAAGACGGTCGAACGACTGGAAGAGGAGCGAGTTGGGCTGGTGGATGGTGCAGAGAATCTTCTGGCCAGCAGCAGTGAGCTTCTTGAGGAAGCGGACAATGTTGAAAGCGGACTGGGAGTCGAGACCGGAGGTGGGCTCATCCAGGAAGAGGAGGAGCTCGGGCTTGGCGGCGAGTTCGACACCGATGGTGACGCGCTTGCGCGCTTCCACACTCAAGCCGTAACCCGGGAAGCCGATCATGCCGTCTGCGAGGTCCTGGAGTTCCAGGAGCTCGATGATGTCCTCGACGTACGCCTCCTTCTCCGACTGAGGCACGTCCTCAGGCTGGCGGAGCATGGCGGAGAAAAGAAGCGCCTCACGGACCGTAGTGGTCCACTCGTGAACGTCAAGCTGCTCAGCGTATGCACAACCACGGGCGAAAGACTTGTCGATAGGGCGGCCGTTCATGAGAATGTCGCCTTCGATAACACCGATGCTCTTACGAGCAGCGAGGACATCGAGAAGGGTCGTCTTACCGGCACCGGAAGCACCCATAAGCGCAGTCAAGGTTCCGGGCTTGACATAACCGAAAACGTCGTTGAGGAGCACCTTGTGGCCACCGGGGACGGGGACAGTGTAGCGGAGGTTCTCCCAGGTGAAAGGCTGAGGCTTCATCGAAAGGTGCGAAAGGTCCTGGTCGAGCTTGCCGGCGCGGAAAGCCTCGCGGCGCTCCGCCAGACGGGCGTTGAGCGCCTTGAGCTTCTTGTCCTCCTTCTTGAACACAACGATGGCGAGGTGGGCGGCTCCGTGGTTGAGAGTCTCGAGGAAGAAGCCCTGGAGGAACATGAAGAAGATGAAGAAGCCGATGAGGATGCCAAAGTTGCGCCAAATGTGAGCCTTGGAGTAACGGAACGCGGCGTGCATGTAGTCGGTACCCGTCACAAAGTCGTTGCCGGGGATAGCGCCGGGAAGCGAGCACATCTGGTTGGGACCCACGCCGTCGAAGAAGCCCTCAATGACGCCAGGAATGTTGCGGGGAATCACGTAGGCGCCGTTGCACTTGAGAGTGAGGCGGTGGAACTCGTTGGCGAAAATCGCCTCATAACCGTAGTACAACGGGTTGAGGTAAGTCAACCAGAAAAGCCAGCGCTTCATGGCGAATTGAGGCACCATGTAGCCCGTGTACGTGACCATGATGGAGATTAGAACGGACGCGAGGCGCGCGGCGACGTTGTAATCGCGGCAGGAGACACCGAGGGTGCGGAAGAAAGTCGACATGGTCATGAAAGTCAGGAAGACGAAAAGGAAGAAAATCCAAAAGGCCCCGCCCGAGCTGTACAATCCACCCATGAAGTAGGTGACGATACAGAAGACGAAGATGTTGGAAATGTTGTACGGGACATCGGAGAGGACGGCGGCGATGGAGAATGCGGCGGGACGGTAGAAGCGGTAACCAACTTGGCGGAACAGAATAGGACGACCCATCATCTGCGAGGGAAGCTCCGAGAATGACGTCAGGGCGTTGAACAGAAGGGCCAAGAAGAGAAGACCGCCGCGGGTGAATGCACCGGCAGCAGACTCAGGAAGACGGTAGAAGACGGAGCCAACGATAAGAGCGATAGAAATGGAAGTCGAGTAGCCGGAGTAGATGGAGAAACGGTCCTGGAATTTGAGAGTAGTCTGGCGCTTGGTGATCGCCCAGGTCTGTGCGGCGAACGAAACAGTGTAGGGCGACTCCTTGCGGACACCGCGGTGCTTCTGCTCGACAACGGCCTGACGGAACTCGGCGCGGTCCTTCTCGTTGTTCTGCATGAGAGTCTTGTACTCGTCCTTCTCGGCGATCATGCGGCGATAGATGTCGGACTCCTGGAAGGCCTTGGCCATCTCCTCGGGGGTCGAGGGGACGTTGGTCTCGTCGCGGCCCTCCTGGTAGCGGCGCTCGTTGGGGTCGGTGCAGCCCGAAAGGTAGTCGGGCGTGGTCTGACGGGGCATGTCCGCGAAACCGAGCGAGACAAAGTAGGCACGAGCCTCCTCGCAGGGGCCAAAGTAGACGACGTGGCCGTCGTTGAGGACGAGAACCTTGTTGAACTGCTCGTAGATACCCTCGCCAGCCTGGTAGAGGGAGACGAAAGTGGTCTGGTTCATAATGTCCGTGAGAAGGCGGAGCGACTTGGCGTAGTCGAGCGCAGTCGAGGCGTCGAGACCGCGGGTCGAGTTGTCCCACGACGAGAGACATGCGCCCGAGCAGAACTGCTCCGCGATGGAGACACGCTTGCGCTCACCACCGGAGACCTACAAGTCAGCAACAATCCTAATCGAAAAAGTGCCACTCCCAAAAGTGCCACTTCAAAAAGTGCCACTTTCGAACCACTTCGTCTTCCACCTCATCCACCTTTCCACAAACGCTTCAGAAGGGCCAAAGAATGCGTCAGAATAGGAAATATGTACTCACTCCGCGGACAAAGGCGTTGCCGACAATGGTGTTTTCGGTGTGCTTAATGTTGAGCATCGACAGAAGGAGGTTGAGAAGATCTTCGCGGTACTGCGCCGTAGACACCCCCGGGATGCGCTTCTTCGGCGTCTTTAGCTGCAGCGCAAAGCGCAGAGTTTGGCCGACCGTGAGCGTTGGCAGGTGATCGTCGTCTTCTTGGTTGTAGAGGACCTCGCCGGCGTAAAGCTTGTGCATTTCCTCCCAGCCGACACCGGCGTACTCGACATTGCCGTCGACCTTCAAAAATCCGTCACGCTGGTTGGCGATAGTCTTCAGGAACGTGGAGCAGCCGGCGCCGGGGCGGCCGAGAACCAGACACATCTCTCCGGGCTTGAGGACACCAGAGGTCTTGTGAAGAATGGTCCTCGGCTTGGGGGCGAAGGGGTTGTAGCCGAAGAGACCCATGACCTTGATCGGCGGCATGATGAACTGCTCAATAATGGCGTTTGAGAAGTTGCGAATGTGCATCTTCATGCCACCGGCGCCGATGACTTCAAGGTCCTCCCAGATCACGCCGACATTCTTGTGCTTGATACCAGCCTCGTCAGCGGCGTGGCGACCGGTGCGGAGCTCGTCGGCAAGGTTGAACTCGTCGTCCTCCTTCTCGCCAGCGGTGGCCTCAATGTCAGTGGCCTTTGTGGCAGTGCGCTCGGGCTGGCCGCCAAGAACCTGGCGAATAGAGCGGCTGGTGGTGGTGCGGCGGAGCTCAGGCTGCGAGGTCTGCGAGAGGGTCGAGTACTTGCGCTCGAGAGCGGCAAACTCCTCCCTGGCGCGGCGGTACGAGACGTGCTGGTCGCCCATCTCGCCAACGAACGACGAGTTGTTGGAGCGGTTCAGCATCTCCTTGTCCTGGGGAACCTCGAGGGGAGCCGT
>Ga0160505_101147_pt1 | contig 12973 bp, 9 predicted proteins | sample DIDeMG_FD_108225 | JGI IMG/M metagenome (GOLD analysis project Ga0160505, IMG submission 108225) | Enriched chicken feces microbial communities from UW Madison campus, WI, USA - DID2874_E49_Stillage MG | ecosystem: Host-associated > Birds > Digestive system > Large intestine > Fecal ... | reverse complement strand
TTTTTTTTTATTTTTATTTTTTATTATATTTTACTTTTTTTTAATTTATTTAATTTTTTTTTTTTTTTTTCATTTTGGTCTTGGTTTCCATGCATTGAAAAACGGTTTTCTTTTTCAAAATACAAAATTTTTTTTTTGCTTTTTTGCTCTTCGCTCCCACTTTTGCCTTTTGCCTTCTCATTTCTCTAACCTTTTGACCCTGTAAAAACCATGCCTGATCAAGTCCCCGATAACGAACTAGCAATTCTTGAGGCCCTGCTGGACATCCGGTCCCAGTTGCTTGCCATTAAGAAAAACCGGTCTTCCTACATCAAGTCCGACGAAATCACATCGCTTTACAATGCCCTCATTGCTCAAATTGCCGAAATCAACCGTATCCGCACGAGCCCCTCGCTTGAAAACGAGCAGAACCGCCTAGACGTGGTTCTGGATGACGTCTTTCATCTTATTTCGCTTGGATTTATGACGCTTGGTAAAAACCACATGGCTGCCGCCACTTTTGCCTCCCTCGGCACCGTCCACTGCCTGTTGCTACACCTCAAGGAATCACAGGTCTTTTCTGACAATGATACCAAGCCCATCAAAAAGCGGCTAGAGGAGCTCGAGGCCATCATCAAGGCCGATATCGACTCTGTGCCCCCCGAGATTCTCCCGCTCATCCAGAAGAAGGTTGAGATCTGCAACAAGACATTGCGCGAGGTGGAGGAGTCAATGAAGATCGTGGCCCCGGGTCTCACTGACATGTTTAAACGGCTCGTGGCCATTAAGCGCGAGATCCTGTCAATTGGCGCCCACGATACCGAGTCCTATGACCACATCCATGACGAGCTCATCCACATTGAGACTGAGCGCGTCGACGGTGAGTTTGTCTCAGAGGACGGCAACCACGAGGGCCAAGCGCTTCTCAACGGCTTGCTTGAAGAGTGCCACAATCTTTTAGAGGACTTTTCTGCTTCGTCCATTAGCAACAGTCTGCCACAGGGCACGATACAGGAAACCTACAACGATTTGATTGATATGAAACACTCGCTTGAGACGCTGCTAATTACAAAACGCTGGGCGCTGCGTGAGACAGACTTGTTTGTATATCAGAAGCGCTTAAATTCTATTGACAAGGTGGCCCAGGGCGCCGAATTCAACGCTGCTTCGAACAAAGTACAAGCCATTCTGCTCTATTTGCTACGCCGATGCTACGCGATTTTGTACAAGCTGCTCGAGTCAAGCGAGCCCATTTCCGAATCGCTTGTACCAATCCACAATAATTTAAAGACGGTGCGCCGGTGTCTGCTGGAGGTCCAGCGTGTTGGCGGCATCTCGTCGCCACGTGAGCTCTATCCCTACCAGATGAAGCTGACGTCAATAGAAGCCTTGCGGAAGGACGGCAAGTTCGTTGTAGATGGCACCATTCCCGAGGGCCAGGGCATGCTGAATGCGCTCCTGGCAGAGTGTTTTGATATTTGCCAGGAACTCAAGGCTGAAATGCATTAGAGGGGCTTTTTATTATTATTATTATTATTCATTAAATTTTTTTTTTTCTGTTGTGATATGTATACATGTCTTCTACTTCTAATATATCACTATTATTTTCATTTTTATCACTCTTGATAAATCCTAGGATTTTTCCAGTGACCCCGGATCCCGGGTCTCTTATCAGTCCAAATGACAAATCGAGCACTTGTAGAGACTACCGTTTGCATTTTTTTTTTTTAAATTTTCTTTTATTTTGTAATCTGTGACTCTTTTCAGCACCCGCGCCAAAATTGCCAAAAACACAAAAAAAAAAAATCTCGAAAATCAACTGAAAAATTTTGTATTTTAAAAATCGTTAAGTTTCCTCTATTGATCTCAAAAATTTTTTTTTTCTTTCTTTTACTCTTTTTTTTTCTTCTTTCTTCTTCTTCTTTTTCATCACATTCATCCTTTTTCTATACCTTCCCCCCACCTATATACAACTAAACATGTGCGGTATTTGCGCCTTCTTCAGACAGCCTGATGTTCAGGAGTTCAAGGCCCATGGCCTGGAGCTCTCCAAGAGAATTCGCCACAGAGGTCCCGATTGGAGCGGTAACACCATCATGAACAGCACTATCCTGCTCCACGAGCGCCTGTGTATTGTCGGTGTCGACTCTGGTGCCCAGCCCATTACCAACCAAGACGAGACTATTGCGCTGGCCGTCAATGGTGAGATCTACAATCACAGACTGCTGAGAAAGGACTTTAGCGACTACCCCTTTAAGACTCACTCGGACTGTGAGCCAATCATTCCTCTGTATCAAAAGTACGATATCGATGCGCCCAAGCACCTCGACGGTATGTTTGCTTTCGTCCTTTACGATGCCAAGAAGGACCGTGTCATTGCTGCCAGAGACCCTATCGGTATCACCACCCTCTACATGGGCCGCTCAAAGAAGAACCCCGAGACTAGAGCTTTTGCCAGTGAGCTCAAGTGTCTGGTTGACGACTGCGATGAGATCGTCGCCTTCCCCCCCGGCCACGTCTATGACAGTGAAACCGATAAGACAACCAGATACTTTGAGCCTACTTGGTGGGATGAGAGCAAGATTGCTTCTAACCCCATTGACTACACTCTGATTAGAGAGACTCTTGAGAAGTCTGTGCGTAAGAGACTCATGTCCGAGGTCCCCTACGGTGTTTTGCTCTCCGGTGGTCTTGACTCCTCTTTGATTGCCGCTATTGCTGCTCGTGAGACCAGCAAGGCTCTCCCCGAAAACCCCGTTAACCACGACCTTGCCGGTATCGATGAGTCTGGCAAGCTTGTCAACACCTCCGGTTCCAGATTACACTCCTTTGCCGTGGGTCTGCCGGGTGCCCCTGATCTCAAGGCTGCCAAGAAGGTTGCTGAGTACATTGGCACCATCCACCACGAGCACACTTTCACCCTGCAGGAGGGTTTGGATGCGCTCAAGGACGTTATCTGGCATCTGGAGACCTTTGATGTTACCACCATCAGAGCTTCCACTCCCATGTACCTTCTGAGTAGAAAGATCAAAGCCCAGGGTGTCAAGATGGTTCTCTCTGGTGAGGGTTCTGACGAGGTCTTTGGTGGCTACCTTTACTTTGGTGCTGCTCCCAGCCCCGCTGACTTCCACACCGAGTGTGTCAAGCGTGTCAAGAACTTGCACTACGCTGACTGCTTGCGTGCCAACAAGTCCACCATGGCTTGGGGTCTTGAGGCTCGTGTGCCCTTCCTGGATAAGGAGTTCCTTGAGGTCTGCCTCAACATTGATCCCAAAGAGAAGGTTATCACCAAGGAGCGCATTGAGAAGTACATTTTGCGTAAGGCTTTTGACACCAAGGAGGACCCCTACCTCCCCGATGAGATCCTGTGGCGCCAGAAGGAACAGTTCTCCGACGGTGTTGGATACTCCTGGATTGATGGTCTTAAGGATACCGCCGAGGCCACCATCTCGGACGAGCAGTTCAAGATTCACAAGCCCGAGTGGGGCACTGATATCCCCACCACCAAGGAGGCCTACTGGTACAGATGCATGTTTGACGACTTGTTTCCCCAGCCTGCTGCTGCCACTACTGTAATGAGATGGATCCCCAAGGCCGACTGGGGTTGTGCCGAGGACCCCTCTGGCAGATACGTCCAGTCCCACGAAGCCCACGTTGGCAACTAGATTTATTACAAAAGGATTTTTTTTTGAAAAAAAACAAGATAAAAATTCAATAATAAATGTCTTGTGTATATATTAGAATTGTCTATAGCAGTCATTACGAAAAAAATTAAAACTTATTTCAAACAAAAAAAAATTAAACAATGGTACAGCTCAAGGGCAGCCAAAAATGAGATCAAGGCAAAGCTGACTTTGGGAGCGTATGATTCGCCAGCTCATAGCCGAAAAAAGGAAGGCGAAAAAAAAAAAAAAATTAGGCGCTGATAAAAACGGTTTTTTTTTAGTGGGTATTATCCGAAATTTATTTAAATTCTATTTAAACATTATCTAAAATTTATTTAAAAATTTATTTTATCACGACAATGTTTCCATCTCCCTTTGGAATGAAGGCAAAAAAACAACAAACTCGTAAGAAGACCCGGTTCAAGTACCAGAAAAAGACAGCGTCTGCAGCAGTAGATTTACATGCCTCCCCCTCCCCTTAAAATTACCGGTCCCCCCGCTCCAAAACAGAACGGGAGTTTTTATTTTTTTTTATTTATTATCTTTTCTCATCCTCCCGTAAACGTTGCATATATAGAACACTGGCAACCAGTAGAAAACGAGACATTCATCTTTGTGCAAAAATTATCGTGTCATGGGGGTAGGTATTGTGTTGGGTCTCGGGCAGTTCGATATACGAAGGAAAAACTCCGGCTCAAGTAAATAAGACCAAAGTCGACTAATTTGATTTTCTCTCTTTTTGGAGTTAGTTTCTGTCTTACCTATTGTATTCTCATTATTATTTTTATTAATATTATTAATTTTTTTTTTTTGCAATAGAAAGCTATGATGGCCGGAATAGAATTGCTTGATTTGGGGAGCATACACTCACTGTATTTTTATTTACTTATTTAATTTATGAGCTTGGTAACCCTTACCTTGCCGTTGTCGCACTTGGTACCGTTCTTATTTTGTTTTGATTAGGCGGAACATTTAAAAAGTACCCACCAAAAAAAAAATAAAAAGATGGATATATAACTTCAGTACATATCCTAATGGGGGCTGATAGGTAACACTATCAGAGGCGTGTATATAAAAAAGGGGGGAGACAAGGAGGAAGAGCAGACTTGACGTTTTGTAGCACCCAAGTTTAACAAGCAGAGAAATTCATGGGCTCAGGGAAATCTGAGACCCGTGGTAGCTGCCAATACCAAACGTTGATCAACCGGAAAAATCTCAGCATGCCCACCGTGACCCAAGAAACCTATAAGCCAGTAAGGTCAGAACTCAGCCACTGTCGCCAAGAGACTTCCCTTGGCATATCAAAAAGAAAATTGGTAGACAAGTTCCCGGGGAGCGGTGTTCTCTCAGGGTGTTGGAATCGGCAGGACGTAGACCACAACGTCGCTTATAATGGGAGGGACTGACCTGGATTTGGCCACATTAATGGTAGTGGCTTACCTCGATGATGGATGTTCTTTGTGAAAATTAATTTTCATGGGCGCCATGACTAGTGTGGAGCTGGGACAGCTTACTAAGAGTCTTACGAGGTGGTTGGCGCCAAATCCTTCCACGTACTCGGCCTTCTGTGTCAGGGAAAATCGTATGGGATCACCACTCCTGTACTGGACTTGTTATCATCAAGAAAAACTCTGAGTCAAGTTCAAGCTACAGCGAGGGTTCTCTAATGTATATATGCCCCGAGACTCACTGACTGGTCCTTTCTAACGTGGTTGACCAGTTCAGACAGATCACATTCGTAGTGGTGGCTTCTTTCTGAGGCTCTGTTGCAGTAAGACCCCAGACCATACTGTGTTCAGTTCTGAACTGTTTCCCACTCTACCAAAAGTTCAACGGCTCGTTTTCTGTTTTGCCATAATGCTTCAGAGAGGACCATTAGTTGCCAGGACTTCTATATAGTCTATTTCTAGTGCACATTCTGTAAAAGAAGCTGCCGCTGATGTTAGCTTTGTAACTCGATATCGAAACAGATCTGATGTCCAAGATGATCCTCCCCTACGTGCCTCAGTAGCCAACCCATCTGCTGGGGATGATGCAAAAGAAAAAAAAAGAGTAGCTCTAACTGGGCCGTCCCCACGCGCCAATTGCTGCTTCTTAAGCAGCCTTATACACTAGGTACCTTGGATCGATATTTCTAAGCGCTTTTAGAACAGCCCCTACTTGTACAGTTCCTATGCACGTCTACCAAAAGATGGACTACCTTTTGTGTATTAATGCTAATCGCAGTTTTTAAAGACGTTTTCAGTTCTGGGTACATATCTCTATCCCTTTCGTTGGTGTATTTTTTATTTTCATTATTAACATGCTTATGGAGCGGTAAACCACAGGTCTGGTATACCTGTGACGATTTTAAAACCACTTGGTATTATGATTGAAAACGGCTAATTTCTTTCACGCAAATACACAACTATGCCCTGTATTGGGGGGGGACTTGTCAATGCGATAACTTTTTTATTTTTTATTTTTATTTTTTTTTTTTTAATTTTTTAAATTTTTTTTTTCTTTGCGCTAGAGAAACAAGGTGTCACAAGTGCAATTGTACTATAACAGCCGAAACATACCAAAAAAAAAACAGGGGCTTTCAAACCTCATATCTTTCTATTGACCCATGGGTAACAAGTCTAGCGTTTTTTATTATTTATTAACGTCGTGACCATAGTTATATGATTGCACCAAACAATAATTTTATTTTGTTATCGGGGTGGTGATTCATCAACCTTGCTTCCTGCTTATGTTGGTGCTCGATCGAATGGTTACCCACTTACACTCTCTCCTCCCAAACCTCATTTTGTCGGAAAATTTTTTTTTACGTCCCACGCCGTACAACTGGGAAAAGAAATCGCGATATCAATTCTACGCTGCTATTGATGCAAAAGATATTTTTTTTTGTTTTAACCCGATAACTTTTATTTTAAATATTAAACTAAAAAATTACTTGATTTAAGCAGAGAAGTTAGCAATCTTCTCAGCAATGCGGGCCTTGCGCTGCTCAAGAGTAAGCTTGGGAGTCTTCTGGTTCTTCTTGATAGCCTTGTACTCCTCCTTGGTCTTCTTCTGAGTGGGCTTGGCAACGGGGTCCTCTCTGATCTTGGCATGGGCAGCATCGTAGATGTCCTCGATGGCATCAGGCTCAATACCGTCCTCAATGTAGCCCTTGAAGAGCTCACGGAAGCGCTCCTCATCATCATCAGCAAGCTCCTCCATGTACTCAGCGACGTGGCCGGCAACAATGTACTTTCTGAGGACATCAGCATCAAGCTCCTCAGCCTCAATGTCGAAACCGGGGAAACGCTTGGGGGAGTGGGGGACGTAAAGACCACCATCGGAGGCACCCTTAAGGACACCGAAGACACGGGAACCAGTGGTGGTTCTCTGGAGACCAACATCAAGGAAGACCTTGAAGGGACGGGGGGCGTCCTCAACAGCCTCAGTGAGGGAGAACTCACCGGAAGCCTCATCATCACCAGTGTAAGCATCCTCAAGACCAAGCTTGTTAAGAGCACGACGAGCGATCAGGAGACCGGTAGCGTAGGCAGCAGCCCAGTTGGTAAGACCGTGCTTGATACCGTAGCGGGGGAGCTCGTGAGCGTAAGCAGCAGTGAAAACAACATCACCGACGATCTGGGAAGAGACAATCTGGGCAATGATGTCCTTGTTGGTGAAACGAACAACAAGTCTGTACTTGGGGGAGTTGTACTTGGCCTTGTGCTGAGTGACCAATCTCTTACGAGCGTAGTAGTCGGTCTTACCCTCACGACGACGACGGAAGGGAGTCTGGTAACGGGAGTGGTAAGCAGAAGTCTTGGTGACGATCTTGAAAGACATTTTGAAATGAGTTTGCTGGACTATGGAACTGCGAAGAGACAGAGAGTAGAAAAGAAGGAAGAAATTCACTAAAATTTGAAAGGTTTTTGTTAAAAATTTTCCAAAGCAGCAATGAGGGCAAGGGTACCAACGAAGGTTAGAAAAATGAGAAAGTTGGCGCTGGTGACTGGTTTCTGTATTGGGCAACAAAATGTCAAAGCCCTAGACAAATAATTAGGGTAATTTTGAAAAACCCTAGCGCGTATATAAAAGCCACCTCCACGAGGTTCAAAAAACTTTCCCGTGGACAAGAAGATTTCCTTTTCTTCTTCTTTCCCCCCAACTATCGAGCTTTGGTCCTATTTTGAGGATATATCCTTTGGGACCATGCCGTGGAGTTATAAATGAAATGACATTAATGGTATGTTTTTGAACCCGTTTTATTGTGCCCTTGGAACTGGCGTTGTCAGCTTTTATGATGAGATCTTTTGGTCCGTGTTGATGAGAAGGAAGTAAGACCCCTTTAAATGAATACAAACCCATTTTTATCACTTTTTCTGATCTTGAGTTGACAACATTATGTTTTATTCGGCTTTTTGGCTGTTAAAATTATTTACTTTTTACTAACATAGTCTCTCAGATTTATGAATGATTTCATATCTATTTTCATATATATAAAATTAATTTCATTCATTGTCGTTTCTAAATTAATATTTTCTACTTTATGTGGATTTCATACTCGTAATTATTATTGGTGTAGATGCTTTGACTGATCACATTCCTTATATTCTAGCTCAAGCTTACCATATGCCCCACTAGTTAAGGTCAGCACGATACCCTGGCCTTTTGTAAATTTTATGCTTCGATTAAAGGAACAATGGTGACAGCAGTAGTTATCATCTGTTTGACGTTGGCAGCGACTGTCATGGCCAATCCATCTGTGTTCTTGTTCGGTGTGAGGGAAACCATATTGAGACCAAACGCAATAATTCTGTTCAGAATCAGTTTCATAACCAGGGAACTGGAGGGCATCAACTTAGTTAACTAAGCCATCTCTTCTAAGGTTGCCGCTTCTCCGTTGGTAAATTTGTAGATAGTTGATAGACCGTCATTAAGATATGCGTACATCGGTGTCTGGACGAGAGCCAGCGGCAACATTCTATAGAGAAATTCAAGAGTTAAAGCTTTAATCTACTGGTCTGGATTCTATTCGTAATAACTGTTTTCAAAGCAGAGAGGAAGGCGCCAAGCAGCATAAGAAAAAACCCATTAGTTTGAAGTAGTAGTTACCATAGGTAACGAAACCGACGTCAGCGAACACCATCAATGGCGTCAATTAGGCTAATAATGGATAACTCGTTCGGTACAAAACCACATCGAATCCCGATGGAACCAATGATGTAGTTACTCTAATGACTTTGTGAAAGGGAACTGTCTCGAGCTTGAGAGATATATTTCAAATTAGAATGCTGATTGTGTAGAGAAGAGAAAAGACGAACAGCGTTACGTTCTCTCTATCACTGAACTGAGTCAAGAGAAAAGCTCCTCTCCGCCCCAAGATCAAACAGCACAAAATTCCAAAAAGAGTGTGGATCAAAGTCAGAACATAGGAATGGGGCTGTCCCAGGAATAATTTTGTCGAACAATGTCACTGTAAGGCTGGTCTAATGTAATGTAGATAGGGAAATCCAATTTTATTATAGCTACTGGCCAAGGGAACAAGATACCTCTTCCACATGATAGTCACTCTGGTTGTCGCTCAGGTAGGACTTTGGATAGCTTTTTGTGAATCCATAGCTCTGTTTGGCATTGGAGCTGGAGGTGAGGTGGTAGTAGGAGGCACCGTGCCTAGTTCTCAACTGTACCACTCTAGTAAGCATATGACTATTTGCGTTTATCATGGATTTCTGGAGAAGACTGTTATTGCTAGGGTCCCCATATAACCAGATCTGATACACCTTCTGTACAAGCTATATTTGGTTTCGGCGTTGTATCACGATCTCCAGGCAGACATTATCTTGAATTTAATGCTCAATTTGAGACTACTAGTGATCCCAGTTGCTTTCTGAGTTCTCCTGCTCTTAGGTTTTTTTCACGGCGGTCTTCGGTACCAAAAGACTTACTTAGTAACTCGCCCCCAGTCGTCAGTTGCTGCTGCGTAACTAGTCTCATAAACGGGTTTCTTGAATCCACACTACCAAGTGCTTTTAGAGCAGAGCGATTATCAAGCTCTTTTGCTTGCCTGCAAAAACACAGAATTATGATGCCTTGCTGTAGGAGTCATGTCACGTTTGTATTGCTCCTAGAACTTTCCCCAGTACAAGATTATGGACCGCTTCGGGTCTGTCCTTATGGTGGTTTGAGATTCTCTGGTACCACACTGGGTTCGTGTACTCCATAACCAGCCTCACATGTGAGTCATGGACCTGTCCCATAGTCTGGCTGGTGATGGCTTCAAAAAGGCTTCTCAACCTACTTATCGTACTGGTCGCCTTCTTTGGTTTTATAGTATAATTCCACTAGCCAAAAAATCTACTGCCATTGCTGACGGCCTAGCCTTATTGCCTACAAAAATTTGTCAACAAATATGAATGAAAATAAAAATGAAATGAAATAGAAAAATGAAAAAAACCAGATGTACGTAGACTACATGGGGGAATCTAAGCAGCTCATTTATTATTATTCGGTTAAGTTTCATCTAGAAAGAACCCACGATCTTTGTGGAACCTCTTCAGATTTGGTTTTTTTCAGGGAAATAATTTAGATTCAATAGTAAACTTAGTATCTTTTCACAAAAGTTAATCAACTAAAAAAATTGACTTTTAACCATAAACAAGCTTGATACGAAACAAAATGTCTATCTAAATTTTGAAATTGGATCTCTGATAAATGATGGTTCATCTAACAAGATTTTAAGAGCTCTCAGATAGTTGCAGGCAAGGACACCTACCCGTTACGAAAGAAGCAAAGATGCAGTACTTAGATATTGACGTAGATTTGTGTTTGGAATGAAAGCATTGAACCACAGTTATAGGGAATTCATTTAATTTTTGAATTCAGCTGGCTCTAAGAACGTTCATCGGAAGTCAAAGAACACACAATGAAATGGCCTATTTCAAGAAGAGCGTGTAGTATATATCTGTTCATTCTAATAAGATGAAGGAGACTGTGATTATATGACTGCGCACTTGATATTTAATTCTTTTTGGACTTTTCTGGCAATATGCACTTATTCAACAGTGTTTTCTGCTATTTCCCATTAAGGTGGTACATTTTACTTTTCGTGACCAAATTAAATTTAGAATTGGTTGTATTAAATTCTTTTATCAATCTCTTAATTACTCTTTTAGGAAAAAGTACTTTTGACAGTCTGAGTTACCCTCTCTTTGCCCGCCTCTACCCCATCTGGTGAACAAACTCTTCTTGTTCTTCCTTCCACGTTGTTGGCAACCCATATCAAACAGACGTCAAACATGTCAGAAGATCTAGATTCCACTTCACCATGGGACGATGAGGAACGTCCTTCTTCCACAACCCACTCAGATACAACTAAAAAGACCCACAAGGTAAAGGGCAAGCGCTCCGCCATCAAGTCCAGGAATGGCAGAAAGACAAAGGCCACGCCGGCAACTACCGAGACAGCTGATGACGCCCAAAACGTTGACCCGTTAGGACCACTCGGTGCCGCAAGCGGAACCACTGATGCAATTGAGTCCTCAAAGTCTATAATTGCGCCTATCGACGAAGAAAGCGCAAAGATTAGCCAAGAGATTGAAAGCTTTACATTGAACAGCGAGCGACTGAATTTATTTGGCAAGAACTCGTCGTCAGAGGAGAACAGCAGCAACCCAGTAGACGGAGTGCAACAAGGCCTTGAGAATGCTAGTATCAACGACAATGGACAGAGTGTCGGTGGCACTTCACAAGAAAGCAGTGTGGACAGTAAACTGAGCGAACAAGTCCCACAAAGCACTTTTGCTATTACAGTTGGGGACCCCATCAAGGTGAGTGACCTGGCTTCTGCTCACACTGTCTACACAGTGCAGACACAAACCACATCGCCCAACTTTTCCAAAGCCGAAGCTACTGTTACGCGACGGTATCGTGATTTTAGATGGCTGTTTCATGCCCTCGAAAACAATAATCCTGGTGTTATCATCCCGCCACCTCCCGAGAAGCAAGCTGTGGGCAGATTCAAAGACGAGTTTATCGAGGGCAGACGGTTGGCATTGGAGGTTATGCTTAACAAAATTGCTAGACATCAAGTGCTACAAAATGATCCAGACTTCAAGATCTTTCTGGAGTCAGACTCTTTTTCAAGTGATGTCAAATCCTCAGCTGCTGCTAATGCTAGTACCAGTCACGACGAAGAGTCTAAGAGTAGTGGATTTATGGGTTCGTTCGGCTTCTCCTTCTCCAACAAGTTTGTTGAGACTGACCAGTTTTTCACGGACAAAAGAAAGTACATTGACTCGCTTGAATCGCAATTTAAGTATCTGTCAAAGTCATTGGATCTTGTTATTGGACAACGCCAGGAGTTGGGTGATGTAACACAGGAGTTTGCAAACATTTTGGCCACTTTGTCCAAGGTAGAGCTATCCAAGGGATTTTCCGAGGTGATTGAGAACTTCGCAGCAGTCCAAGAGCGCATTCGCGACATTTATTATCGCCAATCGCTGCAAGACACGATGTCTATCTCAACCACCATTGATGAGTACCTGAGACTTATCCATTCTATTAGAAATGTCTTTTCGCAACGCCAAAAGTCCTATTTCACGCTGCACGCTGCGGAGCAGGAGTTGTCTAAGCGCAGACACCAGCTTGAAAAGCTCACCAGAAACAAGACAACCACGCTACTGGATAAAATTAACTCAATTAAGCAGGATGTTGAGACCCAAGAAAAGGTGGTTGTTAACGCAAGAGTTGCATTTGACGACATTAGCACGCGCATTGTCAGGGAGTTGGAGAGATTTGAACGTGAAAAAACTGAAGACTTTAGAGACTCAGTTGAGCTGTTTTTGGAAAACGCCATTGAAGCACAAAAAGAGGCGATTGAGCTATGGGAAACTTTTTACCAGCGCTCAGGCTTCGGTTCTGCTGCTCCCGCCGGTACTGCCTCGGCTAATGTTTCTGTATAAAAAACAACAACAAACAAAACAATAAGAATAATTTACAAGCCTAATTCGTTTTAACAAATAAATTCAATAATATATTCCGAAAGTTACACACACGTAATTTTTTTTATATAAACCAGACAAAATGATTATTAAATTTACTCAAGGTCCTTCTTGAGAGTACCCATGAAAGCGTGCTTCTCAGCAGGAGTCTGGAATCTACCCTTACCGAACTTGGAGGCAGTGTCGATCCACTTAAGCTGAACCTTCTCAAGAGCTCTTCTGGAAGTGTGAACCTTGAGGGACTTTCTGAGGGTAACAACTCTCTTCTTGACACCGGGGATGGAACCCTTGAGGATGACAAAGTCGTTCTTGATCTCACCGTATCTGACGAAACCACCCATGGGGGTG
>Ga0160505_101146_pt1 | contig 12978 bp, 12 predicted proteins | sample DIDeMG_FD_108225 | JGI IMG/M metagenome (GOLD analysis project Ga0160505, IMG submission 108225) | Enriched chicken feces microbial communities from UW Madison campus, WI, USA - DID2874_E49_Stillage MG | ecosystem: Host-associated > Birds > Digestive system > Large intestine > Fecal ... | reverse complement strand
CGATCCAGTCCCACAGCGTCGGAGGAGTCACGTCACGGCCAAGCGAGCCTGCCGATGCCGCCGCTGACGCAGAGGCGCCGCTATCGTTCTTGGAGGCACGGGAGCGGACCCCAATGGCCGTAGGGTCGGCCGCACCCGTGCGCATCGTCGGTTTGCTGTTCGCCATGGTTGTGTGCAATGCGTGCCTATAGATGTGATGCGAGTAGAAGAGTGGTAGAAACGGTGTTGATGGATGCTTTGATGGGGATTTGGCTCTTAAGAAACGAGACGGTTGGGAAAGGGCTATAAATAAAGGTTGTGACGAAGTCCAGCGCGATGGCGAACAGCACGCGTTCTCACGCGGCCGCCGTTGGTCTCAACTTTGCAACCGCAAACACCTCTCCAGCTCTGGCGATGCTGTCGAGACCTTCAGGCTAGTCAATCTGTCGTCAAGCTCATGCATCCACATCACAAGAGTACGTCAGTTGATCAGCTGCTGCTCTAGGTGTGCATGCCTATATACCGTCGCCATGCCTGTGCGTTCTCACCTCCGGCCTGTTGACCGCAGGCAACCACTCACCGTCGGCCACCCAGCCAGGCACCATTGGCTGGCGCCGGCTGGCATGTTCACACTTTGGAATGACGTCATCGCCAGCCTCGACGATCAATCTCGACAGGAGATCACCATTGAAAGCTGGGTTGTGATTCTGCGAGTGCGTCTGAGCGTTGCCTTCGCTCGGCAACAAGGAGCTCGCCAAGTGTAGAGAGCTGGCAGGGCGTAGAAGACCACCCAACGGACGCTCGTTGTAATGTTGGAGGCTCATCGCCCGTGAGTGCCATCAGCGCCTCCTCGGATGAGGAACCCTCAACAGTTAACGCAGCCAAGCTCTCTCGTGGTCCCCAATTTCGTCTCCTTAGGTCAGACTGTGGGGTTCACTCAAAGGGTCAAGTCGCGTTCGAGTGTGCGCGAACGACATTGAATCCGCAGGGCTTGCAGAGATGGTGAGACACAGGTGGCGCATGAAGACAATTGATTCTGCTGTTTAGGCACACAGTTGTCATGCCGTCTTCCTTTCACGGCACCGGTGCGCATTCATGCATCCCAACGAGGGCCCATAAGCCTATGAAGTGTTGAGCGAACACTGTGTTGTCCAAAAATGGAAAGTGTGATGTCCAGCAAGAGCACCTTGGAGTGATATCTCGACCAGAGTCGCTCCTACCAAGTCACTCAGATCAAGTCAGGGCGATGGTGCCGAAGCGGGAAAACGTAACACCATTCAGCAGCCGTTATGAAGGTATGCATACATACAGGTATCTAACACTCACGTCTAAGCTCCAAGAATCTTTCTGCTTCTGCTGAACTACTTATGAACGGTTGGGATCAACTTTGATGACTCGGTGTTTGCGTTTCGACTCGTCTGGCAGCACACTCCAGACGTTGATGTGCGGCGCCTGTTTCCGTGAGACTGCCTTACCCTTCTTACCGACCTCGAGACCGCGCGCGAACAGTTGCTCCCAAGTCATGTCGGGCTGAACGCTGAGAGCAGTTGGGTCCGCAAGAAGGGCTTTGACGGCATTCTCCTCCCAGGTCACACAGTTGAACTTGCCAATCGGACAAGTGCCCTGTGGAACGTCTACGCCCCGCATGAGGTTGTCGAGATGAGCGCGGTCGCCGACCTTGCCAATCTCCAAGTAAGCGATGGTTCCCAGCGCCTTTCTCGTGAGCGACCATGGCTGGGACTGGTACACCCATCGGATGACGTCGTCCGTAATGCCGTCGGCGGCCTTGGGATTGCGAGCATGGTAGCGAGTTGCCGCAGCGGCACCTCCCTCATGCTGCACTATGAGCGACCAGTGATACGCGCTATGTCGTTAGATTCACTCTTGCAGTGCCGTACGTACTTGGGGTCAGGAGCGCCAGTCATGAAGAGACCGATAAACACAGATCCGTCGTCGCCGACGCGTCCAAGTGGTTTGGGAACCTTGCGGAAGTTCTTGGCGGTGATCTTCTTCCCTTTGAGATCTTTGAGATCTTGCTTGGTGTTCTTGCCAAAGCGGGGTTGAAGAGTTGGCGATTCTGGGTCGTCATGGTGATGGCAATCAGTATTATTACTGTTAGAGGGAAGTACCGCGCCATAGGCAGCTTGAAGCAGCACAGTGAAGAGAAGCGCTAAGGTAAGGAAGAATTGATGTCGTTTCATCATGGGGATGAGAGTGAGAATGAGAGTGAGAGTGAGGTTGAAAGTGAGAGCGGAGGGTGGAGGAGAATGAGAGTGAGACGGGGCAGCGGCGAGAACTGACAACAGTTGGGCGTGGAAGCATATATAGACGCCGACTGTTCAACGAATAGTTGTCAACTGTGAGTCATATGCTCTGAGGAGCCACAGTTCCGAGTGCCGTGTGAAGAGGCAAATAGATATGATTGAACCTCCGAGTGCGAACTATCGGCGTGCATCGTAGGTACGATCATTTGTGAAAAGCCGACACGTGCTCGGTGACTTTTCTTGCATCTTGCCGCCCGCCCTCGAGATGGGATCGGAACGTGAAAGTTAAATGACGCGGCCGACGCGGAGACATCAGGGGTCACCGTAGCATGGCCCAGAAGTGCTGTGCGTGTTGAAGCCAAGCACAGCAATGTGAATGTGTTTGCTTGTTGTCCATCCTCCATCTGCTCCTTAAACACTCACATCTCCGCACTGACGGCCTGTTCACCATCTGTTGTCACTTTTCACTCTTTCACACTTTGTCACACCACTATGGGCGCCGCTCTCTCAAATCCAATCTCGAGCGCGTGTTTTGATTTGCCAACCGACGACGAGCCAGCTAAGCCGTCCGTTGACGCTTCGTCACAGTCCACATTGAACGCATCGGATACCTCAGCTGCGACCAGTGCCGTGAAAGACAGCGACAAAGAATCACGCCTTCTCCGACCATGCGGCTGCCATCGCGTGTTTCCTCCCCCATGCACCTCGGCCCCATTTAACGACACCCCGAGAAACCGCGAGACGCTCAAGCGTTGCATCGAGGCACTCGACACATGGCCCAAACTGGACGACCTCTACATGGTTGACGGCGGCCCTGGCAAGATAATCTTTCCATCGCGGAGTGATATCGCCATCAAGATCGCTGACCGCTATGGCTTCGCGGAGGCGAGCACGATGCGATGGGTTGCGAAACACACCTCCGTCCCTGTCCCAAAGGTCATTACAGCGCTCGAGGTCGATGGTACAAAATATATCGTCATGGAACGTCCGCGCGGCAAGCCCCTCGGTGACAGTTTCGAGCGACGGTCGGTAAAGTCCAGGCGGCGGATATACGAACAGCTCAAGGCGATGGTGGACGATATGCGTGCCGCGCCCTGTCCCGCGGGGGTACGCTTTGAAAACGTCGACGGTGGTCCTTTGAACAGCAGAGAAATCAACACCGACGGCGGCCAGGAAATGGCCCCGGGTACGTATGGCCCCTGCTCTACCATTAGCGCTCTGGAGCACCAGCTGTTCCGCGATACGTTGCACAAGGAGCCGTACAACTCAAGTGCGCTCGATGCCGAGGAGCTCGCCAACCCGGATCGCCCGAGGTTGCCATCACCACTCGACGAGATGGCGACATATCCAGACGACCAATGCCCCCCGCCCGTATTCACTCACGGCTACCTCGTGGACCTGAACGTTTGGGTCGACGGAGACCAGATTACCGATATCCTCGGATGGCAGGGTGCCGGTTGGTGGCCTGACTATTGGGAGTACACCCAGGTGAAGCTGTGTTGGTGGCGCTTGAAGGACTGGAAGGCCGAGTTCCCAGAGTATCTGACGCCCTACCCTCGTGGATTGAGACTCTTGTCCTTCCGCGAGAAAAACTACTTTGGGTGTAGTTGTCAGAGAGGGAACGATGACCATCAGCATTAGGCTCTATAGCTCTGTAAGACACGCGATGCGTAAATGTCCAATGTAGTCTGAACCGTGCAGCCATGAGTACCAAGTAGTTAGCTGTGAGAGCTCAACACCAAGGATTAAGCGGGCAAGTCGGCAACGACTATAACTAAGTGGCCCTAACAGCAATGTCGGCACGCTGTATGCTTGCTGAGAGACAAATATATTGGGAGTCATCGTTACTTACAGACCTGCAGACACTGTACGAATGTCGTGTACACGGACCTCGAGGACTCGGCAGTTACACCTGTCAAGCTCCGATCGACGAGTATTGAGTCCGGCTGTTGAGTGGCTGTTTGCAACCGAGTCTCTTCGCTTAGATGCTCATTTGATGTTCTGCGCGTGTTACATGAGCCCAAACTCGGACGCGATGGCCACATTGTTTCCGCAGGGTCCTGGTTTGTTTGGTGAACCAGGCTCAGGCAGGCGAAGATAATAACAACCCTAATGTCCTCCCCCGCTCAATGACCCACCAAGCGATTGTGACGCGTCTAGGCTCTGGGTCCCACGCCCTCTGGCCAGAAAAGGAATGTGCCAAGCATTGGCGAGATGACGCTCATTCGGTGGCCGGAGTCATTTGAGGATAGAGCTTGGCGACAATCGGGGCACAACGCGTGTGTTAAATACTGCCTCGCTCTCTTCGACGGCGAAGATTGTCCTGACGTAACCAGTCCTTCACACTGCACGGGCAGCCTTTCCGTATAACCTCGCAGCGTGCGATTGCACAGTACAGGTTCCTGCCGTTCGAGGCCGTCGGACATACATTTATGTGCTTCGTTTACTGAACTTGAGGTTTTCATAGACGCCTCACTGGGCGTCCTCGGGTCTGGTGCTGTTCAAAGCATCTTGACTCAATGGCGGCGTCCATAAATCAACCCAAAGGTCAGTAGCAGTACGATTGATTATCCGTCGAGGGGTCCGCACTTGGCCGCACTTGTGACGTCCGGCGGCATTTTCCACTACCCACTGCGTTCCGGACGACAGGATAGTCCGTCACATATTGCGCAAAGCAAAGCATACTTCGATCACACTTGATGTAAAGGAGCGCACAGCGGCGAAAGGTGGAACTTAACTTGCCATTTTCTTCCTCCGTTGCTGGGTCAGTGGCGTTTGTGTTCTCGCCTCTGATCCGTTTGACCTCGTACATTGCCTCGGTTAACCGGAGCTTTGAAGGCATGGCACCAACACCATGAACACCACGCACGCGCTGGGGTGTATTGACGAGCTGGCCCTCGCAGGCAAAGCAGCCGCTCATCCACATCATTATGGAGGCTTGATCACCTGTGCAGCGTCGGAGGCATTCCTTAGCACCAGGGCCCACGATAATGGGGGCGATCACTGGATCTGCGCATGTTGGCACGGTCGGGCGCCTCAAGGCCTGGATGGCCCATTTTCCAGAGATGCATTCCTCACGCCCTACACCGAAGGATTGGAACTGTTTATGCTACCGTAAGTAAACTTCCAGGTGAAGAGCATGGGAGGTCTGCTGATGATCAGCAAATATTGAGTTTGCCCTTGATCTTGGTGGCTTCAATTCAGCCACAGCGTTTTGAAGAGCATCAAAACAGCGGACGCACAGTCAACCTGGACTTGTCTTGTGGGCTTTGGGTATCATCATCAATTGCCCAGAATGTTGCTGCCCCTGAAAAGCGTACCCGAGGTCTGCCATGGGAGCGAGGAACCGGACCAAATGGGAGGGAGTGCGAGTGGTCAAGTGCAGATGGACTGTGGAGGAGAGGCATGAGGAACGGGCGTTAGGTACACATTAATATCATAACACTGCTGAGTCACAGGCTGCGCTGTTCATCAGTCAATGTGGAACCAGAATATGGGCAACGAGGCGAGAGTGTGCAAGCGAGAGCGCCACAATCTGACGTGGCGGTCTGCCCGGTCACACGGAGCATGTCAGTGAGACAGTTGACTTCACCCATTTAGCTGTTTTGGCCCAGGAGGAGATCACGTTTGTGTTGCGGCCACATACATGAGGCGTTCAAGGCGTTCTTCGGCATGACCGGAATTGTTGGCACATCGTTTCGTAGCGTCATCAGGCCTTTACTGGCTTCATGTTGTGGTCTCGAACTGCTGCGGAGTGATTCATTCTGAGGCTCGCCATGTCTCGCACATGGTATGGGGGCGTGGGATCGTGGGAAGCATTCAACAGGCGCCACAATTAGTGATGCGCGCTTGGCGCAGAGCGTCGTTTGCACACAGTCTGCTCATTGCAGAGCTGCAGAGCGTTGCCGAACAAGCGGCATGTGGCAGTTCTGGTGCTCTCCTTCCGAGCTCGACAGAGGCATTTTCGAAGGAAGTCGCCTCTGGTTCAGAAACGTACTAAAGCAGTCTGGCGCCCAAGTCGATCCCCATTGATCCCCAAGTTCAAGTCATTTCTTCACCGCTTGTCGTCTCACCTGTATCCAAACACAACCAAACCTCGACTGCAACATGCCCGGCAATCTTGCTCCCGTCCGCCGCTTCCTCGGTGACACTGCGTCGTCGGGTACCGCCGACACGATGATGGTCGTTACTGTTCCTATTGGCTCCTCCGCCACTCCGACGGCGGACGTTGCAGGTACAACGACAGTCGTCGTCCCAACCGAAGGGGTAAGCCATACCGAGCCTGTAGTCCTCGCAGCACATCGCTGACTTTGACAAGAACAGCGGCTCCGGCTCCGGAGGAGGCGCCTCGTCCGCTGCCCCTGCCCCAACCGCCGCACCGTCCTCCGCTGCGTCGCCAAAGTCCCGTGCATGGGGCTCAGCACTTGTGCTCGTCATCGCTACGGCCGTCGCGATCCTCGTCTCCAACTAGCGCGCGATCCCGCGTGTTTGGACGCCGTGTTCTGTGGTTTCCCTTTCCAAGAGTGATCCCGAACGCTTGCCATAGGTGCCGTGTTTTGTTTGTTGACTAGTACAAAACCAAATAACGTACAGCAAAGTAGTAGTTTAAGCAGCAGATTAAGTGTGTCAGCCGTCCGCGGTCATGCGGAACAGGTCGCCGATGAGACGATCGCTCACTTATCAGTCCATTATCAGTCGGAAGTTCTTCATGGTGCTGGATGTTGCGGTCAGGGGGAGCAGCCGCCCGCGATGTCCGCGGAGCTCTGTGCAGTGCTCGCACCTTTCAATCACGTCAAGCGGGTGGGACGTGAGTAATTGACTGATGTACCAGAGCTTTGGTCACCGCCAAGCCACAGGAGAAACAGAAAACAAGACGAGGAGGAGACGATTTCTGACAGGTGGTGGAATCGTGCCATATCAGTACAGGAACAGGCAGGACGACTGGGCCAGTTTAGCCGGCCATCGGGTTTTGACTTTATCCTGGTTCAGCCATGTACCCCATGCGCCGAGCACGTTATCGCCGGTGAGCCTTTCATCGTTTTCGGACTCGCCGATTGCGGGGTGCGGACCCTGAGATGCCGAGTGGAGGATGTCGAACGACAATCTCGTGGCTCGTCGCCGATCGATCATTGGATGAGGTCCGCCGACTCAGGACGTCGAGTCGGAATACAATGCCTGGAAACAGCCGAACCCCTCGTAATAATGGTCGTATCAATTCGCCATAAGACGCAATCACACCATCCATCATTCTCAACTGTTGCCATTTTTGAACATTTTTCTGGCTGTTGTTACTGACATTGTCTACGGATGTACGGCCTCATCAGCGTATCAGCGTATCAGAACGGTGACGCCCAGATGTGTGACGTGCTTGGGATTCATGAGATTGTGAGGCCACAGGACATATAGAACATGGCCAGGTCAGTGTGTTGACGACCGCTCCACCCCAACTCTACACTCACTACACTCACCAAAACAAGATGCCTGGCAAGAGTATCATCTTCGAGTCGGACTACCCGACCCCGTACCTCCCTCGGACGAACGTGTTCGACCGCCTCTTCCCCGAGGAGGGAGGACCGCTGGCGACTTTCAGCCCCAAGCTCCCGGCCTACATTGACGGTCTCGATGGCCGTGTGATCTCCCGCGGCGAGCTAAAGGACCGTGCTCTTCGCGTGGTCACTGGCCTCCGCAAGCTTGGCATCCAGCGCGGAGACACCGCCTGTCTCTGGGGCATCAACTCGCTCGAGTGGGCTACGGCCATCTACGGCCTGTTCGCTGCTGGCGCTGTCGTCTCTCCCGCCAATGTGGCCTAGTAAGTCGAACGAGCACACAGCTGAAGCGGAGTCTGACAGCTGTAGCACGCCAACCGAGATCGCGCACCAGATCAACGACTCTGGCGCCTCGTTCATCCTCATTGACCCTTCTCTCCTTCCGACTCTGGATGAGGCGCGCCCTTTCCTGCGCCGCGCGTTTGCTCCGGAGCGCGTTATCCTCCTCTCCAAGACTCCGGCTGCTGGTTCGACCACCGGCTCGTCTTACAAGACCATCCACGAGCTTCTCAACAACGCCCCCGGTGTCTCCGAGCGCTTCGACGGTGATGCCGCTGACACGACCGCCCTCGTCTGTTACTCGTCCGGAACAACGGGTTTGCCGAAGGGTGTTGAGACGACGCACTACAACATCACTTCTGAGATCCAGTCTCTGAGCACCGGCGCCCGTCACTTACTGAGCGGGTTCGACGTCACTCTCGGCGTCCTCCCCTTCAGCCACATTTACGGCCTCGTCATGCAGTTCCTGCAGCCCATCACCGTCGGCGTTCCCGTTGTCGTCCTCCCCCGCTTCCAGGAGATTCCCGTCCTGGAGGCGATCCAAAAGTACAAGATCACGCACGCCTTCTTCGTTCCCCCGATCTTCATCATTCTCCTCAACTCGAACAACGTGGCCAAGTACGACCTCTCGTCCCTTGCTACCGTCTTCTCCGGCGCCGCCCCGATTGGCGGCGAGGTCTCGGAGGCCTTTGCGAAGAAGCTCGATGTCGTCGTCCTGCAGGCCTACGGCAACACCGAGACGACATCAACGGTTACCGCTGGCCTGACGCACGAGTTCCTCAAACGTCCTGGAGCCATTTCGACTGTCGGCAAGCTCATGCCCACATACCAGGCGCGTCTTGTTGACGAGGACGGCGAGGATCACCCTGAGCGTGGCGAACTCTGGGTCCGCGGTCCCTCGGTCATGAAGGGCCACCTCAACAACCCCGAGGCCACGAAGAAGGCTCTCGCACCAGGTGGATGGTACCGCACGGGCGACGTGTGTGTTCGCTCCGAGGACGGGTGGTACACTGTCGTGGACCGCATCAAGGAGTTGATCAAGTACAAGGGTTTCCAGGTTCCTCCTGCTGAGCTCGAGGCGCTTCTCCTGCAGCACCCCGATGTGCTCGACGCTGGCGTCATTGGCGTGTACGACAAGAGCCAGGCGACCGAACTGCCTCGTGCATACATCGTCGCACGAGGATTCGAGGCCGGCGGCAACGGCGAAGCAGAGCAGAAACTCGGGCGCGAGATTGCCGCTTGGGTCGCTGGGCGAGTCGCACGCCACAAGCGCCTCGTCGGTGGCGTTATCCTCATTCCAGAGATTCCCAAGTCCCCTTCGGGCAAGATTCTCCGCAAGGAACTGAGGGTCCGGGCCGAGAAGGAGATCGAGGCGTACGGACTCCCGCCTGCCCCGGCCCGTCTGTAGAGCAAGTGCGGTGGCGAGGAAGCAGATAGACATAATTGTAGACACACACTAGACCATGGATAGCATATTGTTCACTCGCACCTGACTGCAACACCGTGGCTCTTTGCGCTTGCGGTTGCTTCATCCTCTCTGACACTGACACACACTGCCTCGTGGCGTATTGGGAGGCGAGGACAATGCATGGCGAGTGCGAACGAAGCCCTATTGTCACCCACCTTCCAACGCCATAACAATGGGCGTCGCTGGACATGCTTCTTTTGGGACGCCAGAGGCTGCGGACAAGCCAAACATGTGTGCGTGCGAGTAAGAACAATCGGCGACCATGCACACACTACACGATAGACCTGTGCAGAGTACAAAAGAGTGTTCGCCCTCGCACTTGTCATTGTGCTCTTCGACAGCGAAGACGAGCTCGACTCGACATATATCAACCCCCTCCCAGCTCCCGTTTTCTTGTTCTCCAACCACCTCCATTCCTCAATCGACATCCACCCACACCAGCCCTCACACCAAGCCCCATTCAACAGCGAAGCAGCCATGATCACCAACAACAACACCATCTCCGTCGTTCCGCCGACCGCTACCAACATGTCCTCGGCTCCGATCTGCAAGGGCGACCCCGACGGACGCAACGCCGGCAGTGAGTAGTCACCAGTCTCTGCCTTCCCATTCATGTGCTCACTTTTAGAACCCTGCTACGGCCTCTACCGCTGCAACTTCTGCAACGGTCGCCTGATCTAAGGTGACATCCGCGGCGCCCCGCCCTGGTGGTCCTTTCGGGCATTCGCGTCCCTTCGACTCGTTCGCTGGCCCCCGTGGCTCCGAGCGTCGCCACCCGTCGTTGCTTTCATGAACTTGGCCGTGTAAATCAGTAGACACCCCGTTGTACATAGATCAGTCCTACTGATGCACGTTGTTGATTGTATCTGACTCGTCTCCAAGTCTCCAGCGGTGCTGTGGCCTGTGTCACCTGGTTGTGCTCTTGCAGATCGTCGGTGGCAATCACGATTGTCGTTCGATGGAAGAACCAAAGATCAGCCACCGAAGCAGCAGGAAGCATTGACCGTGAGCGGCTTCGTCCGAAAGGCCACAGACACCGCCACAGTGTCACCAACTGCTGTATTTGAACACGCCACAGCCCAGTCCGCAGTGGACGGTCAGGATACGTCTGTGGGAAGAAGCAGTAGCACGTTTCAGCTTGTCCGTTGCTTTGAGATTGGGTATCCCAGACTGGACATGAGCCCTGCCGCATTGGTTCAAGATCTCAGTATCGCAGCCACAGCCGCCGTGTCGGGGACCGTCGTATATCAGACCCCGAAGGTGCAACCCCCCGATACAAGCAGCAGTATCCCCGATGCACGCTCTGTGCCGCTCTCCCTCCCTGTGCACGCCATGTATCGACATTGGGACCATTATTTCCCTACGAGACCAGACGACACACAGGGGTCGCGTTACATTCGCGTATCCTAAAATATGAATCGAGAGAACAGGAATCGCCAGTCACATTAATGAAGTGACCTTGAGAAGAACGGAGCGTTCCTTGTGGGGACGGGAACCTGAACCGGAGATCTATTACTGGTCTCCCACAGTTCCTAGTACCTCCGGTCGCCACCTCCGTCGGTGACGGGTATCACCAAGGACAGCGCCAAGGACGATGTATCCTCGTTCAGCTTGAGACGGTTCGATTCCCACTGGCATTCCGCTGCCGTTAACGGCCATATTCATCACCACCGTCGCTGCACTAACCAGTCCTGCTGAGTGTGCCGCGTCGGCACGGTGGTGCCTTTTGAGTATAATGCACCGATCCACCGACGTATTGTCAGAGCAACGGATGGCCGGCCCGCCGCGCACCGCCCACAGAAGACATCCACTCGTCACTCCGAAGGAGTGTGCGCGCACATGTGGAAAATGAAAAGCAAAAGCTTGTGACAAACGCACAAGCACAAGGTTGAAAATGCTCAAAGTGTGCCGGCAATTGTCCAAAATTTCCCTTTCGGACCGCCGTTCCCGTTGGTCTCAAGGTTTGGGCACGCACCAAACGAAAGCATTAGAATGCCGCACCGCGCTGCCAAGTCTCTGTTCTACACTGTCGCTGTTCCGCCTTTCCGTTCCCTAGACCCAAAGCTACGATGTCGCCGACAAGTCTTGGCGCGTCTCGATTGTGGACGACGGGCTTCAGGGGGTCTTAGCGTGCAACTCGATCACAGAAGGATCCACCCATAACGATGGTTCGCGAAGGTGTGAAGCTGCTCCTTCATCTGAGCTCAGTCATACTCAGCTTTGGTTACCCATCGAACACAATACACAGCTGACGGTTGCACTGCACTCTTGCTGGCAGGGTCAGTATCAAGATATGAATATCTCTTTCCAGCGTCACGCGAAATAGTAAGAAACCAGGAAACGTCTGCCAGCGGGTAGGTGCCAGCAGGGTAGAAATATGAATGAATAGGATCAACACAGGTTTGCGTCTCATACGAAAGCTTGAATGTCCCAGTGACAAGGGAGACACGATCACAGAACCCGCAATGCACCACCACGCTCGAAAGGCACGCCACCTCGGGGGAAAGGACAGGGGACAACACTGGTCCGGGGATATTTCCCCTTAGCTCTCCGTTCCGTGTTCCATGTGCGCGGATCGTGGGCTGCCGTTGTTCAGCTCATCTCTGCTGTTTACAGCTTGCTGTTCTCCCCCCAGCAAGGAACCAGGAAGGAAAATGCTACGGAAACGATCATATTTTAGACTTGGGCAGTGCCCTGGATGCAACCGTTGCCGCTTGATTGTTGCGGCTGGCTGCAGTTTCAACAAGGCACAAAACCCAAAGTGCGTTCAACCGCGGCACGGTTTGTCGTTCTCTGGGAGAAGGGACAACCACCGACACATGAAACAGAAACTAACGGCATAAACCGTATGTTTATGGCAGGCGGGTTTGCTCGTTAGGTTTGGTCGCCCGTCGTCAAGGCTGGTCGCTACGCGCTTGGAACGAGAGGAATTGCTGTTCGCCTCGGTGAGTTGCGGGTCACAGGCCAATAAACAGTCTCAATCAAGCAGGAAACAGGAAACACTGGCAGAGAGGAAAGTTCCTGAAGTGTTCCTAGTCGGTCACTCTCCCAGCTTTGACATTGTCCACTTCACCAGAGGTATTCAGTTCCAGTAGGAACGTCACCTGTGACGCATCGGCTCTGGCTTTCACCTTGGAGATGGCACGCCCGGACCTAAATCCAACCCAGAATCTTCAGCACCGGCATCAGCACAGAAGACACACCGCAACACAGGTCAAAGCCGGCCAGGACGATAGCGCACAACTGGATGTGTCGTTGAACATGCCGCGCACCTTGAGCTTCGGCGTCGCACGTACTCTTCTGACAGCAGCATACATCCAACTTCCCACCAGTATCTAACCGTTACGGCCAGGGTGATATCGCTTGCTCAATCGTTTGTTCAATCACTCACTATCTTGTCTTTGTACTATATCTCTCGTTCTCGGTCTCGTCGTCGTCGTTG
>Ga0160505_101145_pt1 | contig 12988 bp, 5 predicted proteins | sample DIDeMG_FD_108225 | JGI IMG/M metagenome (GOLD analysis project Ga0160505, IMG submission 108225) | Enriched chicken feces microbial communities from UW Madison campus, WI, USA - DID2874_E49_Stillage MG | ecosystem: Host-associated > Birds > Digestive system > Large intestine > Fecal ... | reverse complement strand
AATTAAATTTATATTATTAAAAAAACTTAGGGCAGCAAAAAATAGGGAAAAAAAAAAAAAAAAAACTTTTTTACAACGCCCCCTTTTTAAATTCACAAATAAAAAAAAAAAAAAAAAAAAAAAAAAACAGAAGCCTGTTATGGGTTTCCAAAAAGGGTTTAGAGAAAAAACCTTATGCCCAATAAAAAAGCAACGACAAAGGGTTGCGGTTGCCACCCCAGACTGGGCTTTGGCTTCCCGACTTTCTGTTGAGACGAATGGGAGGAATTCAATGATAGCCACATTGTTGCACAGGGATGATAAATGGCAAAATTATTATCAGATACTTGTAATATATACCACATATGGCTTAAATGCCGATTCTAAGTAGCCAAACCACAGAGACTCCATATGCAGTACCTGGCAATGGCTGTTTAGGAGGTTTCAAAGTGACCTAATTTTCAACTAATAAAAAAAGTTAAATACAAGCTGTAAAACTACGAGTGACTAATGCGTACAGTGGCTTCAAGCTAATAAATTTGACTGTTGTTGATTGCCCAATACTGAATAATGAGACTAAACAACGCGTGGCTACTGGCCAATGCTGAAACATTTGGAATTGTGCGTACACACATATACAAAACTTGTAAACAATAGGAAACAAATTCAGTGTGCTGATTTGAATTTAGAAAGTACCATCAACAAAATACAATCTTTGTGATGCCAATCCCAAAATGGATGTGAGATTTTAGATCTAGACCCGTTGATAAAACAAAAAATGTTTGCGTTTTGCTAGTTGAGTACACGTAACTTTGGCCCAAAATACACACAGCGCCAACAGAAAAGTAGCTAGTCAAGGGCTGCAAATGGCCAATGAATTTGGGCATTGAATGCACTAGCCCTTTGAAACTAAGCTTGCCCGCCTGGGGGTTCGGTCAATGCTTGCCTAACTTGCGGACTGGGGTTGGTGCGCGTAAAAGTCTCACAGTTATGGGTGCTGTGTGCGGTTTCACTTCATATTGCCGCAAATACGATCAACCTCTGAATGAACCATCACACCCAAATTCAAATTCTGGTAAAAGGGGGTACCCTGGAAACTAAAAAAGACTTGCTGAGAATAAACTAGCCTGTCAATTCGGATGGTTAAAAGGACTATGCAGGCATACGTAGCCCGGAAGTAACGTTACACTTACTGAATAACAATATCTATTACAAACAATTTTTTGAAAGAACATGCATTAACATGACTCTGGCAATGTAGTTTTAACTTGAACACAATGGGTCCTTGATGATAAATCCAAGCCTTTCTTAAACGAACCAAGTTGCTACAGGTTTGAAAGATGGTGCGACTTGTGGTCAAGACCGGGTGCAACTTTTGGTCAAACATTGTTTTGTCAGGGTCTCAGGGGGGCCTTTTCTATAGACTAGCTGATTTTCTATTTGTAGACTTTCACACGCCTAGTGCTAGCAGTAGAACCAGAAAGTCGTCCGAATAAGTCACAGTGTGGTTTAACTTTTGACGTGATCTGAGTCGACCCCATGTAAGATTGCTCGCGTGCTTGACCTACCCATGCCGTTACAACGAGTTTTGTAACTTATGTAGTAATATAGCTAGTTGCAAAATTACAGGGTTGCTGGCCAGCAAAACAGCCTGAATCTGGAGTTTTTCTGCAATATTTTTTCCAGGTTCTAATGTTTATGGCTAACTAAAACTCCGATTCAATACTGTTTTCACCATAAAAGATATATGAAGTAAAATAAAAAAGATTTGAAGTATGTGGAATTACTGTGTTTAGCTGGCGCTCGATAGCCAATCATTCCAAAGTACTGACAGTATGACTGTGCGTTTTTTTTAAATATATCTTATGCTTTTAAAATACATAATTGAACCCAGGCTAGGGTGTTCAGCATTTATAACGGATAAAATAAGAAAAGGGGGGCGCTGATCTAATTATTTGTTTGTCCTAGATTATTGCAACTACAGTAAAGATCTTTCTAGGCTCCATTTCTTTTTTACCAAGTATGAAGGCGTCTGTGATATAATAGTATTTGTGAAGGGGTAAAAGAGTTAAAGCTCAGGCATTTCCATTAGATACCCATCGATACCCGTTGTAAAGGGGGTTGAATCCTAGTCATTTATCCAACAAGGTCTGCTGGCTAAAAGAGCGTACGTCTTTTTTTGCTTGAATCACAGATAATTATAACCGCAAGTAGTGGGCTTTTTGGAGATATTTGGATCTAAAGTACGTGGACATATTATGGTCCTTAACGTTTGAGCAAGATCCAAAAGCTCTATAGCATTAGTTTAGTTATTTCATCGTGATGAAATAAAGGGTCGCAAGGTTTCATTACATGCCAACTCAGGTTTCTAGCTTTGCCACCCTTGACAATAATTTGACTTCCCCACTTCGGCGTAGAGAGAGTTACGTCTATAGAGCAACTAAATTCTGCGTGACAATCACGACGCTAAATATATCAACATATGTGAAGATCTGCTTTTTTTTTTTTTTTTTTTAACCTTATCTGAAAATTTTTATTTGCCAATGTTTTAGATTAGGTCTAAGCGTATTTCTTGGTTAGCGCGAATTATTCTTAGCAGCAGCTGAAAGAAAAAAAAAAGCTAGTGCCATCAATCTGTTAGCTGCATTAAAAGAAGTCATACTAGTAGAATGGCTTAGTTTTAGGTCGACAGAGTAACAATTAAAGCGAGAATTAGACTTCCATAGTTACAACACAGTTGACAAAAAGGGTTCTACTCCTCCGTTTCAATTGTTGTTTTTATGCCAAATGCACTCGTTTTGCCAATACGATGCCACTTTACAAACTCTTTGCCACAGTAGTAACGCCGCAACAAGCACAAGATGGAGCTGAGACTAAACCGACTTTCGACCCGATCTGGCCTACCAAAGGGCCGGGCAAAGCTAAAATGTCACTTTTAAGCTTAGATTTGGCCTCTTTGCATGAGGTACAAGCAACTTTATTAAAAACTTACATGGCAGCCCACCGCATCAAAACAACAAATTTGGAAGAAAATCAAGCTAAACTTAAATAGGGTTGTTTTGTCGAAACCTTAAACTGAGCTCTAAAAAAAACACACACACTTTGTTTAAAAAAAACTACAAAACAAAGAGCTATTGGGAATGACTACTGTTGTAACTATTTTCAAATTATTTTCTGTATATTTTTTGGTTTTTGGTGAATTACAAATTTTGCAAAAAAAAAATTTTTTTGCACGGCAACGATTGTGGTTGTCAAGGGTATGGATGAAAGCTAATGCTTTAGCCGGAATGCATGTTTTTCCGGGTGTATCTGTGCGGGGTGTACGTGATTTGTGGGCGGAATAATAAAAAAAAAAAAAAAAAACAGACCCTTTGAGTTTTGCCGGCCCGCCAGCTACGTTTTTGAAACATTAAACTATTATTGAGTCGATCGAATGCTTGCTTGTTTAGGCCTGATTGCAGAAAAAAAATTCTCCGGATAATAATTCAGCGGGTTTTTTTTTATCCAGCAGTCAAAACAAGGTTTGTACTGTTGCCACGGATTCTTTTTTGCTCATTATAACTACGACTCTACGCTAATAAGCTGTCAGTATATGAGCTTGATGAATTATAAGGCTACATAGACAGAAAAGTCAAATGATTTTTCCGGGGAATGTGATCGCTGATAATTGCTAAAAGAATTTATTTCTTTAAAATATAAACGCTCGAACTTTGTTGCTCAGTTCCGCTGGCTGCCTTTTGCTTTGCAATCTGGATGCGAACCTACACAAAAGGGTTTAAGCAGTGTGCACTAAATTGGGCCTCTGAGCTTTTTTTCTCAAAGTTCAAGTTTTGGAGAGTTGATATATAGCGGCTATTGATAACTGAAACCGGGACAACTTTCGGAAGAAAAAAAGAAAAGCCAAATGTAAATATGAATAGACTAAAGGACCCTAGCGGGACGATATCACGGCTTTATTGACTGATTGATTCTGTACTATCCTTAAATGTTTAAAAAGAGAAGCACGCATATTTGGCTCTACCGGGGTCTCAATAGCAGTTGTCGGTGTAGTTTTTAAGACTCAACAAAAAGAGTAGGGTAGGTGGCAAGTTGATATTACCCTCCACCATGGCGATCTTTGGACCTATATTCTAAAGGTCTAGACGTAAATTAACACTACTGATAAAGCGGTCTCAAGATCACTTGCTGACTAAGTTTCATTTCATGCTGACACAGCCTAGCCGCATGTTTTTTTTTTTTTCGAATACAATGGGGACTTGAAATCAGATCGAACAAACAAAAGATACTTTAAAATAGATTTTACCAGTTGGTAAAAAGAAAGCCAATACGGTGTGCAAGCCGCCCACCATGAATAATTGAAAAGAAAAAAAAAGGTTTTTTTTTCGAAAAACCTGTGAAACTTTTTATTGAGTAGAATACAACTGAATTTTACACAAATTGAAAATTTTTTTTTTCTTTTTGCCCAGCAAAATAAAAACAACACTTTACCAGTAGATCTGTACATATTGGTGCCTTGTATTTTTTTCAATATTTTTTTCAATATTTTTTTTTTTTTTTTTGCAATTACGGCCAACAAAGTTTATTCATGGTGGGCAGTGGTACAAGTTGACATAGTGGTTGAAAACAGCACGCAAAGTTGCAGGGTTTCACAAACAAGCACATACAATCGATGCTAAAAAGTTTTTTTTTTTTTTAAAATAAGGGTTTTCTATCTTTTAACCTTTAAAACGAGGCATCGTTACTGCAGACTGAATTAGTTTGGCCGAACAAGCGTATTTGATTTCTGTTCTTGCAGGCAGGTTTCTCGAAGCTTTGACTCTGAGAGCCTTTGTGAAGCTGCACCATGTTTTAACCAATACAAACAGTTGACAAAATCTATCCACATTGAATATTTGGACTGTACAAGTCATTTTTAGCGACTCCCAAGGTTTATTTTTACTATTGCAAAGTCCGTGTTGAATAATGGTAATATTTCACAATAATATTTTACTAAAAGTGTACGCATACGGAGAAAAAAAATATACACATAGTGGAACTAACTATCTCATTCCAGACCAATGGTACAGGTAACATAATTATCCACTCTGGTGTACAGAAAAAAAGCATGGTGATCAACATCAAGCAATGAGATGGGCTGGCCTCAGCGGCGTCATTTGCAAATCAAGGCCGGACTTGATAAAAGCAATAGATGTCTAGGGTCACGTGTTATATGGCCATAGTTTAAAAGTAGGCGGTTTGACGCTTGGGCGGACCGAATTGATAGTAATAATAATACTAACAGTAACAATAAATAGTAATAAATAATGATAAATAAAAAAAGAGGGGAGATTAATATTTTTACGCCATATCAGAGCTTTGATAAAATGAAACCAGAATGTGAAACCCTTTCAACATGTATCTGGTTAGCTTATATTGTTCGGACCTTGGCATTCCCCTATCCTAGAGTTTACTGAAGGGGTAAAAGGATCCGGATCTTCCCATATATTCAAACCTCCATGTCTTATCTTTTGTCAATGTTATGCGGGGTTCATTAAGATGGCAGGGTGTAAATAATAACAGCGGTTTGGGGGGACCTTTGATGTAGATCTGAGTGGGATGTAGGGTTGCAAGGGAAGTGAGGGGTCGATGGGCAACAAGGCCTGCCTTGTTATGGTACGTACTTATCAGTAGTCCAAACACAAGTATTCGTAATTCTCCGGATTCGGTGGGTTTGTATTTTTAGTCCCTTAATCAACATAGCATTACCTTCACGGCGGTTTGCATTCCACCCTATCAACGCTGTCCAGCCTCGTCTCAAACCTATACCAGTGGAGACAATATTTTATTCATGCATACGCAAGTTCATTATTCTGTCTTGGAGAGTGAAACCACCAATAGCAGGCCTAGATTATAATTTGTAATGCATTACAGCCTATTTAATACTCAGTTGAGGCTTATATGCAACCGTGCGAATGAGCAACCTGGCGTCATTATGGATAATACTGTGTTCTTGGGGGGGTTGCTCGCAGACCCTGCCTCGGCCGAGGGAGCTCTCAACACCACTTTACAAGCTGATGGTACCTGAATGGACTCATTTCAAAGAGCCGCGGGAATTGGCCCTTTGTAAAAAAAAAATATGAGTTGCCAGCAAACCAGCATGACGACAAGAGTAGCTAGTTTTAATCAAGATGATCTCTTAAACTTTAGACCTTTCTAGTATCCAAACTAGCCAGAATAGAGCCAAGAGACCAGCGGCTCGATGAGCCCCGAAGACAATAGTGAACTGTCAAAGATTCCAAAATAAGAATTAACAGCTATACTCATTGTACTTATGAGGGGGACCACGGTGATTATGCTTGAGGCTCATTGCAAACTAGGCTACAAACTTCAATGCGTCAATGTCGCAAATTCTTTTTTTTTTACTGAACCAACACGTGTCAGTAGTTAGAGGGAAATAAAAAAAAAGGATGTAGAAAAGAAATCAAAAAGATCAGGGTCGCAATTTAGAAGTATCATTTGCTTACGACGCTATGCAGGGTTATTAGTGGTCTATTGTGCCTGCATCGTTTTCATCTCCGGCAATCCCCCGTTAGGTTGTTCTTTTGAATGAAGGTGTTTTTACATTTGGTAGTTCCTGGTGTAAGACATGTTGTCAGGCCCTGAGCAAACCCTGGCTTCCACAACAGCCCACAAAATTCAATTACGCCGAGCTGATACCAGAATTTCGACTTGGAGGGGGCCTAGAAAGAGAGGGGAAGAGAATTGGATCCTCGTAAATTTTATCTGGCATAGTTGAACCCTTGACTTAGCCGTATTTGGTATGAGTGCGCAAATCTGATTCTCTTGATAGGACTGCATCTTTGACAATATGGCTTAGCAACTGACACCTAGCTCCTGGTAACTATATTTTATCACTGCAGGTTGAGAAAGTCCATGGGATGAAGCCAAGCCCACGAATCCATACGCCGTTCCAAAGGGTTGGATGACTATTATTGCAATAATCGCAGCAGTTATAGACCCACTAGTGCTATGGTAGGGTCCTTGGCTATGCAATAAGGTATCCATTCACACGCAGCAAATCATGTAGGGACCTTCCATGTCTCTGGGTTGCTAAAACCAAGCTAGGCAAGTGCTCGACCTTGAAAGGTGTGAAACCATATCGATAAGCGCTGCACTATCTTTAGAGGTCTGAACTAATGGGTATTTAGAGTGGTTCTCATGTGGAAAGATAGCATAGATAGTACTTCTCGCGTTATCTTTATGTTGGGACTAAGGTAATGCGTTGAGAGAAAACAAAAATCATTATCTCCGGCTGGGCTTGGTCAGGCTAATGTTGCTGTTTTAGAAATTGAGTTACAAAATAAACTTTGTGTTGGTGAGGCTGTGCTGTGATTGTGCTCAACCTAAATAGGTGACAATAGTTGAGATAAACGCGGTCTTTGATTTCAATTATGTGTATCAATTTGTATTCTATCGGCGATAAACATTTACTCGAAAAAAACTCAAGTCTTAGATATACTGAGTGCATTGTCATAGGTTTGAAACATGGAAATTTAACCATGGTGCACACCGTGATAATGCCATTAATAATCCTAGTGGGCTATATGGTGTAATTAGTTAAACCTGACAGAATTTGCCATTGCTCATTTTAACTATGGTTGGAATGCATGGTAATATTGTGGGCAGTCTTTGCAAAAAATAAGATAATTATTCGTGCAGTTTGTCAGTCCACAATACTATAACAACTCCTGGGAAATAATAATAATAATACGCTGAGTGATTGTGGATCTGTGCCTAGTTGAACTGGCTTACTTCTGTTTGCTGCCCAGAATACCTTCTTTCAACAAAAGGAAAAAAGAAAATGGGGTTATACATTGTTTTGTTTCGGCCATGGCAGTTGAAGCAGTTCTCAGCAATATCCATAAGTTGCTTGCTCTTTTTGCTCACAAAATGGCCCTGCTGTTAAAGGGTTCATTTTTTTCAAAAAAAAAATTCAAATAGATCGGTTTTGACGAGGTTTACTAGGCAAACGTTCAGGTTGTTTGGCTGGGAAAGCCATTCTTGCCGACACTAATCACGCTCATTATCCTGGAGCCTGCGTCATTTCTGGTTCGTAGTGCCAGATCTAATCTTGTAAGAGTTAGCACCTAACCCCGTAATTCATGTCCTTGGTTCAAAATTTTGTTTTTTTAAAAAAAAGAATCTTTTGTGGTTTTGATATGAGATGGAAACCATGCCCTGTTTCAGTTAAACTGATTGCAACAAGTCGCTATTCATTCTTTTTTTGGTGCTATTTCCACAGGGCTCGTAGCAGCAACGTGTTGCCGATACGCTGCCACTTAAAGGAATGTAGTAATGTAGATAAACATAAAACTTTCAAACTTAGTATGGCAGGATAGATAGTTTAAGTCACTCATTACCCCTCCTTTTCGTTTCATTGTTGCCAAATATTACATGTATTAATGGAGGTCGGTACGTGTGGAAAAGAGGATGTAAGCAGCATGGCGGCTTAGTTGTGTGGTAAACTCTCATGTACTGGGGTATACAACTTACTCGAAACTAGGCCGAAAAACCTTTTCTTTTAGAAACTCTTCTTGGCTAACCTTATTTTCCGAAAAAAAAAACTACACTATTTATGGTTGGCCATAACTTGTTCACTATTTGGTGCTTTTTTTTTTGTTGGCCCCTCGCATAGCATTACTAGGGCACAAGGTGTCCCAATAATAAAAAGAAAATGAAAAAAAGGGTTTTGTGAAATACTAATGGACTGTTCAGAACCGCTGTGTTGGCGGACGCTAATTTTAACTGTTGCATTGGTGTACGCACTATCGCCACATTGGCTGCTTTGTTGTGCGCCCTTTATAGTGACGACTAAATTTGAAAATCAACATCAAGAGCTCAGGCATTTTGACTTTGCTGACAATATTTTCTACTACATGGTAATACTGAGGGTTTAAAAACCTCAATTAAAAAAAAAACCGCCAGCTTTTATCTGCTCAACATGCTGTGGCCCACTCATTAAATTGACTTTAAAGGGTCCTACGCAAAGGTACCCTAAGACTCCTCGGTAACTAACACTGTTGTACGTGTACAGCTTTTAGTGTTTTTTTAAAGGCTGGTGGACTGCGGTTCCTGTGCTCGCCGTCGTCCATCGGGCCACGCCAAATTTGCAAAATATGGTGCGAGCACAAGTGTGGTTTATAGGCTCTCGCGACAACTTCACACCGAATTGGCTGATTTTTCCTCATGCATTGTGGTACATGCGCACGTATTGTCCTTGTTGTGCCGTTTCAAGCTTAGACGATTTACATTGTGTGTTGTTCCTATACACACAAAAAAAACCTTGTACAAAAACAAAAGAAACTTACATCCACATTAGTACTGGCTGTGTCTATTTTTTCTCTCTACAGTCAGCCTTTCTGCAAATGGCGTGAAAAAAAAAGAAAAAAAAAGAAAAAAGCTTTGTCATCTCCTGTGTCTAGATTATATCATCAAAGCACCCTAGAATGGGGCTTTTTATTCCGGAGGTGTTTGTACACACATATTATTTCACAAAAACGAGAAAAACTAAAACTTTTTTTTGTGAGTAACATCACCAGTTGGTAAAGGTTTTCTCGCACCGTATTGTATTGCTAGAAACCCTTGACAACCCAATCAAACACATCTCCAGTTTTTTTTTGAAAAATAAAAACCATGGGCCTTGATAGGGTTTGCGGACTGAAGAAAAAATACCGGCCGCTTTGGAGTTAAACATTCAAGCGCAAAGTCCGAAATTTTGAAACCTCTCATAAAAGGGAACGCTGTAAATTTTGTTCAGGTTATCTGGTGTGAGGAAAAAGTACTGCGAATATACCGCAGGAGACGACGCCAGCACTTTCTAGTAGTTGTGATAAAGATAAGGCATTCACGTGACATGTCAAAGCACCCAAGCCATACGAGGCTGACAGCTGCACAAGCAACAGTACGGGCAAGGGTTTTAATGTCACAGGTCAAGAATTGCTGTGGGTGCTTGTGTCGGTCCCCCGTGGGGTTTTACACACTGGTAGGGAACGGCAGCTCCGCATTAATGCTCCTTATCAGCAATTTACACCACATATTCACCCTGTATCTTGATGCACAAGATGTTGTTCTGTTTATCTTTTTGTTGGATTTTGGCATTTGTTTTTAATTTATTTTTTTTGTTTTTATTCACTTTTCTTTTTTGTATCCTTCACCATAATAACGGTTTTTATAATTTCTTTTTCTTGGATTTAATTTTTGTTTTCCATATACTAAGCTGCTTTAGATTTTCTTGGAACATTTCTTTTGAAAGAGCTCTTTTTTTTTTTTGGATGAAAAACTTTGATTAGAGCATTGAGGAAAGTGTTTTTTTCTTTCTTTCACTAGGATTTATATAAACCCAGTTCTCTTCCCGACATTAACTCCAAAAAAAGATTTTCTTCCTTGCTGAGTTCTTCGTACTTTTCTATCCTTTCTACCTATCTTTGGTTTGCTTTCTTTTTTTTTGTCAGTGTCAGTAACCCCGAGGCCTATCTATCATCAGTATGCCTTACATCGCACCTGCCAAGCCTGCACCGCTCAAGAGAAATGAATCTTATCACAGTCTAAAAGGTAACCTTTCAGTCATTACATCTCCCACTACTCCTACCCCCGCCAACGAGCCATCAACATACTCGCCCAACTCAAATACACTCTCTACTAAGTTTCTTACCAAAACACCCCGCGGATATCCAATCAAGTCATGCTCGGCTCTTTCATCACCAACCGAATCTTTCTCATCTGCATCATATGATTCATCTTCAGCATCTTCATCAACTTCATCATTAGATGATGATTTTCAAACCTCGCTTAACGATCTACAGCACGCCGTGAGCAATATAGTCCCCAAGTATGCAAAGCTATCGCCTGCGCTGCCATTTTCTCTTTCTTCTACAGCTACTACGTCGGCCTCTTCTACCACTACAATTAGCACGTCATCATCCATGTCTACTCTCATGCCCCCATCTCCAATTACATCTTCGTCAGAAACTTCACCTATTGTCAGAAAAAAATCTGGTGAGCGCGTCAAGTCCTCTTTGAAGTTGCCAGCTCTTGTTCGTCATCAGAGTATGCCTGCTCAATCTAAGTTCGTCCACTTTGACGTCAATCTTGAACAAGTGCGTCACTTTTTGCATTCAGAAAAACCCGCTGCTGTCAGCTCGCCTACATATGATTATACCAAGCGCCCAGAGTTTCACTGGGGCTCAACAGATTCAGAATCTGAGACCGACTCAGACGAGGAGGAAGATCCTCGTGAGGGTTACCAGCGATATCTCGACCGCACTGAATGGCACATTGCGGTTCCCAACTTTACATCACCGGACATCGCCCATGAATCCCGCATTGTGTACGTTGAAAACATTTTCCTAACCAGTGATAAGACCAAGCTTATCGGGCACGTAGCTGTCAAGAACCTTGCATTTGAAAAGCATGTTTCCATTAAATACACTTTGGACAACTGGAAGACGATAACTGAGTTAACAGCAGAGTACAATGATGATGTGCGTCGCAAGCACCGAGCAGCTGGTTATGATCGGTTTAGCTTTGCCATCACCATGGCTGACCTTCCACAGCAGGCCACTACTGTGACTAAATCACTCTTTTTCTGTGTACGCTATGTTTGCAACAACACTGAGTACTGGGATAACAATCATGGTGCCAACTACCAAGTTGACTTTTCCCGGGTACCCAAGCATAAGACACAATCCACCAGCAATCGTCTTCCCACGCGACCACGCCGGTCCAATTCAGTTGATAACCCCATGCGCATTTATGATGATGTGCTGGAATCCACCAAGAAAAATGAGTTCAACTCGCGCTATGATTTCAACGACTCTATCCTTAAAAAAATTAATTCCGGACCCCAACATGTGGAGAGCAAGCTTGCCTTGAATGCTAAGACCTATCAAGAATTGATTGATAGTTATTGCTTTTTCAAGGGTCCTCAGACTACGCCAACTGTGGCTGCCATGACACCACGCAGCCTGACTCCAGAGCACATGTATGATCATCCACAGTGGAGCAGCGTGCCAGTATAATGAGATTACTTTTATAATGAATTATTTATTTGAATAAACCAAAAGTTACAACATTTAATACAAAACTGCAACATCAAAGTAAATTGTGTAGACTTGTGAGCTTGTCAAGAAAACATTGGTGAGCAAGTTTATGGGAAAGATCAATGAGCCCTATGGCGAAATGTTTATTAAAACCAGCTGGGGATTGTGCACTGTACCTAGAAGTAAGTAAATTTTATGAGTTTGCATTTGATAAATTAGTAATCAATTTATTATTATGTTGTTGTTTGTTTTGTTTCTTTTTTTCTCTCTGATATGATATCGTAGTAGCAGGAGTAGCGACAATAATTCTTAATTTTCCTGTAAAGCTTTGTTGAAAAACAAACAACAATATAATGTAGTAGTTGACTGTAGGTTATGTCTATTCAAGATTGAAAAGAAACAGGCTACAATTGGCTTTGATTTCAAAGGGAATTGTTTTTTTTTTTTTTTTTTTTTTTTTTTTTTTTTTTTTTTTTTTTTTTTTTTTATTTTTTTTTTTTTTTTTTTTTTTTAAATGAGAATTTAGAAGAGAATGATCGTGATGAAAGAAATCTCCAAAAGCAAAGAAGCCCTTGTCCAGAGTTCCTAGCAAGCAATCAGACAGAACATTGATAATTAGCAGGTGTTCCAAGCCCAAATATAGAACAGTACAAACAATGATGAAGGATGAGCATATATATTAACCAGCAGATTGTTGCCGGGTTCCGCCCGTCTGTTACTAGTCAAGTTATTGATAAGCGGACAACTAAAGAACACGACATATTCATAGATATTGAACACCGAAATTAAATTTGCTCACTGTCTTGATAAGAAAAGATTTTGAGGTATAAAGGACTGTTAGCAACCCTGTCATTATCTTTTTTTTTTTTTTTTTTTTTTTTTTTTTTTTTTTTTTTTTTTTTTTTTTTTTTTTTTTTTTTTTTTTTTTTTTT
>Ga0160505_101144_pt1 | contig 13001 bp, 11 predicted proteins | sample DIDeMG_FD_108225 | JGI IMG/M metagenome (GOLD analysis project Ga0160505, IMG submission 108225) | Enriched chicken feces microbial communities from UW Madison campus, WI, USA - DID2874_E49_Stillage MG | ecosystem: Host-associated > Birds > Digestive system > Large intestine > Fecal ... | reverse complement strand
GAACACTCCAATGTTTATTTTTTTTTTTTATGCAACAAAATACAAAAACCAAAAAAAAAAAAAATTCTTATTATCAAATTCGCCGACAACCCCAAAAAGAAATCAGCAACGTGAAAAAAAAAAAAAATTCAAAGCCCAGAATGAAAGAAAGACATAAACAAACGAAGAAACCAAAACAACAAGCAAAAAAAAATTAAACAAACAAGACAGCAGATTTTATCTCCGTGAACAAAAAAGTTCTTTCAGAGACAAAATATTTTTTGGTATTTCCCTTTTGCCGGGGGAGGAAAAGAGGGGTGTGCCTAGAACCCTCATTCGTCACTAGGCCCGCAGGTCTAAGGCATGCAAACGGGGTTCTTAGCAAATGATGCAGCACGATCGGTCTGATTTTTTGCTCGCGCTATTTGAAGCGGCTGCCTTCTCGTTATGGGATGAACTGCTGCGACGCTTTTCGCTGGCTGTGTTGCTTCTGGGGGAGCTGTGATACGCGGTTGTCGGCGTGCCATTTGGATCGTGATGGTTGTCATTATATTTGTGGTCGTTAGTGTCATTATTGGTGTTGCTGCTGTTGCGATTGCTCACAGTGCTGGCGTTGGCACTGGCAGTGGGTGGGTCCTTGTTGAAAATGCGAATCTGCCGAACAAGCTCGTAGAAGGCGTCTTCGACATTCACGCGCTGTTTCGCACTTGTTTCCAGGAATTTGCAGTTACCGAACTGGCGGGCCAGTGAGCGGCCCTCCTCGAGCGACACGGCACGCTCGGTTTCACCAAGATCGCACTTGTTGCCGACCAACACCACGGGGAATGAGTCCTTGTCCTTGACGCGCAGAATCTGCTTGTAGAAACTAACAATTTCTTCAAACGATGAGCGCGAGGTGATCGAATATACCAGTAAAAAGCCTTCGCCTGTGCGCATGTATTGCTCGCGCATTGCGCTATATTCTTCTTGGCCGGCTGTGTCAAGCACGTCCAGCAGTGCGGGCTCGCCGTCAACCAGACAGTTCTTGCGGTAACTGTCCTCAATAGTCGGGTCGTATTCATCAACAAAGTGCGACTGAACCATCTGAATTGTCAGCGCAGATTTGCCCACGCCACCGCCGCCAACGACGACCAGTTTGTACTCCCGAATAACTTGGGCCTGAAGAGTAGTGTTGCTGTTAGACCCAAATATTAGGCTGCGCCGAAAGGAAGTGCTGCTACTTACCATCTTGATGTGTAGTGAAAGTAGTTAGGAGGTTGCTGAGAAATAATGTAGAGCAAAAAAAAAAAAAGATGATAAAATAAGTTCAAGGAGCAAAGGAGAGAGGAAGAGAGGAAAGAAAAAAAAATAGGGAGTAAAGAGATTTATATAACTTTTTCTGCAGTATTTTCCCTGAGATGGTGTAGTTTTTGACAAGACACTTCGATGGCCCTTATGACAACTTTTATTTTTCCAGGGATTTTTTATAGTCGGCGCGTACCATGTTTTGTACCTGCTAGTGCTGCAATCCAGCAACTGATACATAATCCTTTTGGGGGCTAGCTTGCACAAAAATTGGTAAAGCTAAACCAAAACAGGTTAGCTGCACTGCTCAATCTATAGATTATAGCTATCAAAGGTACACATCCACGATGAGGTGAAGACACAAACCTCAGGCGGCACTCAACGGTCGCCCGACCCAGCGTGGAGACGACAACAGCGGACATGAATGCCCAACGTTTGCAGTCGACAAGGCCCGAAGCTAGCAATTTCCAACAAGGCCACATGTTCAGATCTTTTTTTAAACGTTTTAGAATTACTGCTGTCTTGCTGCGTTGTCTGACTGCAAAAATGGGAATCTGCCGCTTTTAATATTCAGTGACACTGCCTGAGTCCCGCGATCTTGTTTAATGATTTCCAATCCCATCTCTCAAATTGCCTATTCTAGAGAATGTGGACTACGTGCACTGCACGCACATTTTATCTAGTTCTAAAAACACTAACGTGCCTGCCTGACTGCCCCGGTTGGGCGGTCAAGGTCATGTCTTTAATCCTCAATACTTTGTACAGAAACTAAGCAAGAAAATCCACTTTTTTTCTGCTAGATTTTCAACCCTTTATGGAAATTTTTAATGCACAGTATTATACTGTACAATTCGCTAATACCGTTTTCACGCAGCAGTTTACATGCATAATTTGACAATAAAAGTACGTCCGTTTCGAAGTTTGTGACAAGTAATTTAAATAAATAAATAATTTTTTTTTTAAAAAAGAAACCTGTACATACACAGCACACACATTTAAGCTATTACAATTTTTTTTTTCCTTTCTTTCTTTTCGTGTCTTGAAAAATTCAGGATCACACACATCACGCATATATGCCTAATGGGTTGTCTAGCATCTTACTATTGGTACCCTGGAACGTTTGCCCTTCCCGCATAATTAACGCGTCTCGGTCGTCCAACGCCTTTTCCAATTCGCCCAAAAATCGCAAGAAGGAGCTGGTTGACCCGCGCTCCTGAACAATCACGATGCTGGTTAAAGTCCCCTTAGTAGCACTATCCCCCCCTCCTAGATACTGCGGCTTGGTATAGTACGATGAACGCACTGAATGCGTCTCAATCTCGATTCGGAATTTGGAACTTCTCAACGAAAGCACGTTTCGCGACGAAATCTTGGCTCGAATAGTTGACGTTGTGGTATCCTCCGAAATGTTTGAAATACCATACCGTTGCCATTCAACGAGAATTTGCACAATCATTCTTCGCAACGTACCTGCAGAATAAGATGAATAATACCCCTTAGTTTCACTGCGTACCGTTTTCAACATCTTCATAAACCAATTCTGTTTTGGCCCTGAATTCTGTTTACTAACCGGCATTTTCAAGACCTCAGGCTGATCATATGTAGGCGCTGATACTGTTGCTGGTGTGCTTGCAGTAGACGTCATTCGCGACGATGCTGTCGACTTCCACGTCGTGCCGCTAGTAGCACGAGTTGTCGTGGTTTTGATTGTCTCTGAATGGCTAATAATCCTAGATTTAGGGGCTGATCCTGAATTGTTACCGATTCTATTGAGATCATCGTAAGTATCTCCCCCTGCCAGCGTCACAGGTTGTTGTGGGTGCCCATTTACAGGTGCAGCTGGAGCTGCTCGTTTCGGCGTTAGAGAGAATTTCCTAAACAGGCTGCTACCCCCCTTACTGCTGTTGAGACCAGCGCCGGACATTTGAGAAGTCAGTAAATGCTGGCCAGTTGCCGGCAACTGTCTAACTCCGGTTGCAGAAGTCGTAGTGCGTTCATATGCAGAGACGGCCCGTAGCTTATTTGGACTGTTGGAACGGCTGTTCACCTCTTGGATCCCTTCCTCGTAACGCCGCGAGTTGTTGTTATTGTTGTTGTTGTTCAGCAAAATGTTGCTTGGGACGCTGTGGCGGGGATTGTTTGAGTTTGTAAGGAGTGTTGCAGATGAAGAGTAGCGGTAGGTAGGCTCCAGAAGCATGCTGCTGCTGTTATGGCCAATACTTGACCGGCTGGGGTAATTAAAGGTAGATGATTCGGAGAACGCCAACATCGACTTGGGTCGCTTTTTGTCTTCATTAATAGTATTAAAACTGTCAGTTTTCAAAAGACTGGAAATGTGGAGTCTGCTATCGCCAGATCTGGTTAGCGACCGTTTAGTAGATGGGTTCTCAGAACTCGGTAGTCTTAAAATATGTTGCTGGAAACCATCATCGGTATCTCTATTAATGATAGGAGTTTCAGGAAAATTCAAGCTCTTGTATAGCTCACTGTTGTCGCCAAACTTGGTTTGACTGAGCATACCTGGTGAGCGAACTCTCTCAAATTCAGACCGGTGCTGTTGTGGTTGCTGTTGTCGTTTCTGAGGTTCTTGGTGTTGTAGTTGCTGTTGATGCAAGTAATGCTGGTGGGTTTTGGTATAATCGAATGATTTCTCCAGATGCAAATCCATTTCCTCTTCTATCGCATCGGCAAAGCGATCCTCTTCCAATTCGATCGGCAGGTATACATCAGAGTTGTTTTTGAGAGGAAGGGTAGTTGTAGAGGCGGCATTCATGATAGGCGGAGTGCCAGGAGGAGGTATTTCTCGTACACTCGAGGTATCAAACGACGAGGAGTATTGATAAGTAGGTGACTTTGTGAGTTTTGGGGGAACATCATGATTGTCATAGTCCTTATGCGGCTCTGAAACAACTCGGCGGTTGGGCTCGGAGTAGGCTGTTGATGCATGATTAATAGGATTAGAAAGGGCACGCGAATTAGCTGCTTGCTTTTTGTCAAAGTTAAAGGCCTGCTCAAGCATTGACACAAAGTCTGACGATTCCTGGTTGTCTGCCTGTTGTTGTCGGAGTTCTGCCTCTACCATTTTAACGGCCTCACTAGGAAGGGGTGGTGGCGGACTACATGACACAATGGATGAATTAGATTTGGTTCTTGTATGTCCATTTGAACCATTACTGCTATGGCGACGGTGAGAAGAACTGGATACTATCGACGACTTTGATGCTGATCGGGTGTGGGGATAAATGATTCTCGAGTGACTGCGGGTACGAGAATGACTGCGACTACGAGAAGCATTTCTTCCTCTCGTGTTGCGCGACTTGGGTCTTCTAACTACTGGAGAACCTCCTGATGACGTGCGTCTATGTTTAGATCGCCTGGGAGACGCATTTGATTGAAGAAGGTAATTGGATGACGTTGAGTTAGACATTTTCTTTTTCTTGGGAGCTGTCGTTGTCTCAGAATGATCATGGCGGTACTTTAGCAACAAACAGTAGAAAGTCTTTTCAGAGTTAGGTTCATCTGAGAGCAGTTTCTGAAGAATAATATCGGTACTGACGCCGTGCCATAGAGTTTGCAAGTTTTTGAGGATTTCCGGATCGACATCAAGCTGGGAATGGACTGGTTTCGCAACAAGTTCAGGGTCAATCGGCACTTTGCTTCTACTGCGGCCATGAGACGACAACTTGGCAGGATATTTTCTCAAAAGCGGGTGCTCGAGAATATCTGACATCATAATGCGGTCTTCCGGCTTGACCTTGAGCATTCTCCAGATGAGATCCTTGGCTTGGGGTGAAAGATCCGGGGGCATATGAAATTTACCCTCCTGGACTTTGTAAAGAAGCTTCCTAATATTGTCGTCATCAAAAGGGAGGTGTCCGGTCAAAAGTGCAAACAAAATAATACCACAGGACCAAATGTCGGAAGGGGCACCATGGTAGGATTTACCGCCCACAATCTCTGGAGAAGCATAATGAGGCGAGCCACAAGAAGTCTCAAGCATACGATCAGAGGTTTCAAGTGCTGCCATGCCAAAGTCAGCAATTTTGATGTTGCGATTCTTGTCAAGAAGCAGATTTTCTGGCTTGAGATCACGGTGACAAATGTTAAATCTGTGGCAGTAGTCAACTCCGTTTATAATTTGACGAAAATAATTAACAGCTTCCTGTTCTTCTAGCCGACCCTTTTTGATCAGGTAGTCAAACAGCTCGCCGCCTTCAATGTACTCTAAAATAAGATATCTGAGTGATGTTAGTCATTAAGTTGAACTTGGTTACCAAACAAATACATACAATTCCCCCTTATTTTCCCAAACATCATATAATGCCATGACATTTGGATGCTCTATTAACTTCATGATGATGACTTCTCGTTCAATTCCATACTTTGGCGACGGAACAACAGACTTGGGAACAATTTTGACAGCCGCTAACTGGCCAGTAGTAGTATTTTTGGCAAGGCGGACTCTTCCAGAAGAGCCACGACCTAAGGTTCTGCCCAGTCTCCAAGGACCGACATGTGCTTTTGTTTTTTTAGAGGAGGTAGTGGAAAGCTGCGATAGGCGCTTGAGTTCTGTCGAGTCTGTCGATAGCCGGTTGGTATTTTGTGCGTTAACCTGCTGTTGATAAGCTGGTTGTGTATTAACATTGCAGAGCTGTGGGTCCCGGAGGTCAGCAGCCATTTCAGCTGGCGACGGGGGTGCGGGTACAGGCATGGTGCTAAGTACTGGAGGGGAGCGTTGATGAGGTATAGATAGAGGAGGCAGAGTGGAAAGAATTGGGAAGGAAGGGAGAAAGAAAGGGAAAAATAAAAAAATAAAAATAAAAAAAAATAAAAAATAAAAAATAAAAAAAATACAAAAATTTCAGTAACAAAAGGAGAGAAACAAGTGCTTCAAGACGTGGAGGTGATGAATTTAGCAGAATTGTAAGAATATCAAGAATGAGGAAGTCAGAAAACAATTTGAATTAAAATAAAGAATTATCCTGAGATAAATAATAACAATAATAATAACAATGATAATAATAATAGTAAGCCTAAATTCAATTGAAACAACCAAGCATACAGGTAAATGCCTGGGCGTACTATTAGTGAATTATCAGTCCATGATGTCAGCTGCCAGAGTAGAAGAGTTAAAACCCTTCATGTCGATGATCTGCCGCTGATCTTTGTCTTTTTTTCTGTTATAGGACAGGAAATCGTCAAATCTGAAATGCATTGGTCACCACTTTACATCCATGACTGCCATCAAGACAGTCATGATGTTAAGTTAATAGTATGTATATATATATTCACGTCACGGTATTAACTCAGGGCTGGCGCGTTAATGGTTTCTTCAGCTGAATTCACGTAGAAAGATATCTTGGAGATTACCTACCCTCCCCCCTTCTTCTGAGCTTACGACTTTACATTTGGATTCAGTGCACTGGTCTTTGTCCTTCATGGTGAAGCCAATAATCTGAAATATTGAAAGAAACTCAATGCTGGTCATATTTGAAATCCTGCGGTGCGCCGCAACTCGTTACGAAGGCACTAAGCCTTGATAAACCAAGCTAGGCAGGAGAAAGTATAATCAATGCTGCATTGAATGGCTCCATCCCTTATTTGGTTGTCTTTGGAATGGGGATGAGATGGCACTGGGCATTGTTTAGGTCTGCAAACAGCCACTAGTTATTCACAGTTGATACACTATCAGATCTCTTATAAATTTATTAGCACACAAAGGGTATTTAAACAAACAACCAAACAAACAAACAACTAAACAAATGAACAAAAAAGATTTTTATTTTTTTTTTAATTATTATTATTATTATTATTATTTTGCATAGAAAACACGAAATGTATACGAAGTTGGCTTTAAACGTGCAGTATATGCAGCTTATGTCATAAAGTAAAATAAAATAAAAAATAAAAAATTTAAAAAATTTAAAATAAAAATTAAAGAAGAATTAAAAAATAAAAATAAATAAAAAATAAATAAAAAAGCTTTGGACGAGACGCGCAACACGTGCATTAAAGGTGGAGCCAAACAATAAAGGCTTTATAAATTGTCTTACAATTCCATAACACTTGGAACTTTAGACATTGACATTATATAATATGTCTTAGACAAATAATTAATACTAAAGTCTATACTTTAAACCCCATTTTTCCATTTGCTATTGCTAACTGGCTTTTTGTTTTTATATGACAGTTGGTAATGTTCTATAATCAATGTTTTATTTCATCTTCCCAGTTTCTTTCTTCTTCCTCTTGTTCAGTTCTATTCCTTCTTTCTGGTAAAAATAAAGCAAATATCATCATCATCATAGAAGGCACCGCCTTCCGTTCATTTATTACCTCGAAATTATCTTTTTCACCAACAAAAACAGAAAATCTAATCTCTCATCTCTCTCTTTTTCTTCCTCTTTTTATTTTTATCTGTTTTCTTAGACCCATCTATAAGGCTTCTTTGTCAGATTTTTTTTTTTTTTATCTCATCGACTGCCAGTTTCTTTTTCTATTTTTGTTCTGCATAGCTCTAGAACTACTCCATCTTTATCTCTATATTGACTCTCTCTCTCTCTCCAACCATGGCCACCTGGAAACTGACTAAAAGTACGTAGTCCACAGACACCCATTTGTTATCGTATTATTAATTTCTTCTAACCACTATCTAGAACTCAAAGACACTCATCTGTCTTCTTTTGGCAGACCATCAGCGGCTTCTACCTCCACCATCACAGCCGCTGACCTCCAAGAGAAGGACAGCAGTAAAAGTCATCTTCAGCTGCCTTCTATTACACCAATACACCATTCTAGTACAACTTCCTCTAGTTCTTTGGCCACAACAACTGCATCTCAGCAACCAATCAAAAAACCAACTCAGCCACCTGTGCAGGCTCAGAATACTTTGTCTGCTTCCACATCTCATAAACGGACGCAGTCAACTTCAAATATTAAGCCAGGTCTACTTGTGGTGAGAGTCGATAATGCTGAAGGCCTCACTCTACCACCCGCATTTCAGTCCAACCCATTTGTCCAGTCGTATCTCTCAAAAGTGCCATCGGCATCAAAGCAGTCGGTGGCACAAAATTCTGTACTTTCTTCTTCGCTGGCCACTGTCTCAGCCGGCGGAGGGTCAACACCCGGCTCTAACATGGACAAAAACAATATTTTAAACTCTCTCAGTCGTCGACGCATGCCTGTTTTTCTTGTTATTGAATTCGATAAGACACAGATAGTTCTTGAATCTACCGGTGGCTCTCTGGAGGGCCCCATTTGGAACATTACTTCACAGTTTGACGTCTCCAGACTGGAAACTCTAAACATGCAAATTTACACCCGAATTCCCATCATTGGTAACTCGAATTCACCAACCCTATCTTCTTCTGCTTCGCAGTCGGGCAATGGCAATGCTAACAGCGCGTCATCGAATGGCCGCCGATATGAAGATATTTTTCTAGGTGCATCCAAAATTTTGATTGATCCTGCAAAAGTTTCTGGTGCATCCACTTTGTTCAACGGTGCCATTCCACTTTCTGGCGGTTCAGGCAAGCTTAATCTTAGAATTGATTACAAGCCAAATAAAAACAAGCCACTCACAATTGACGATTTTGAGCTTTTAACGGTAGTGGGCAAGGGATCGTTTGGAAAGGTCATGCAGGTACGAAAGAAGGACACAAACCAAATCTACGCCCTCAAGACTATTCGCAAAGCTCATATCGTCTCCCGGTCAGAAGTGAACCACACCCTGGCCGAACGCACGGTGTTGGCCCAAATTGACAACCCTTTTATTGTTCCTCTTAAGTTTAGTTTCCAGTCACCAGAGAAACTCTACTTTGTGTTGGCGTTCATTAATGGAGGTGAATTGTTCCACCATCTACAGCGTGAGGGCAAATTCGATTTAAATCGGTCTCGTTTTTACACAGCGGAACTTCTCTGCGCATTGGAGTGCCTTCATGAGCATGACGTTATTTATAGAGATCTCAAGCCAGAAAACATCTTATTAGATTACACTGGTCACATAGCACTGTGTGATTTTGGTCTCTGTAAGCTTAACATGGCGGGTCAGGAACGCACCAACACGTTTTGCGGCACTCCAGAATATTTGGCACCTGAGCTTTTGCTTGCACAAGGCTACACAAAGGTGGTCGATTGGTGGACGCTCGGTGTGCTTTTCTATGAAATGCTTACCGGACTGCCACCATTTTTTGATGAAAACACCAACGATATGTACCGCAAGATTCTGCAGGAGCCTTTGCGGTTTCCCGACGACATGGATCGTGAAGCACGCTCTCTTTTGATTGGACTTTTGGACCGCAATCCAGAGACACGGTTAGGTGTGCACGGTGCTGCAGAGATCAAAGCGCACCCGTTCTTTGCGCAGATTGACTGGCAGCGACTGATGGCCAAAAAGTATGCGGCTCCGTTCAAACCTGCTGTTGAAAATGCGGCCGATACAAGCAACTTTGATCAGGAATTCACCAGTGAAGTGCCTGCAGACAGTGTGGTGGATGATTATCTATCGGAGAGTGTGCAACGGCAATTTGGGGGCTGGACATACTCGGGTGACTCGAAGCTGGCTTCCAGTAACAACAACCGATGGGCTTAGGAAATGGGTATCTATTTAAACGTAAATGAGTTTATGAACTTTTTTTTCTTTACATTTCAAAAAAATCTAGTATTGATTGGAGTTTATTTGCGTTAGTAAGTTTAGAAGAAAAAAAAAAGAATAAAAAACGAAGACAGTATTATTATGTGTAAATGGATTATAAAATTACGTATACATGTATATATATATAAGTTATGCAGTGTTTTCTTCCTCGCTTTTCTTGGGCCCATTACCATATGTGCCGACCTTGAGGAATAGGCAGGCAATGACAGAGCAGCCAGCTACCGCAGCGGCAAAGTAGAAGGCACCATGATAAGACTTGAGAATCTCCTCTTTTGTCAGCGGCTCCTCAAAGGTGGAGGAAATGCCGGAGGCGACGGCCGAGCTTGCAGCGAGACCAATGGCCGTCGACAGCTGCAGGATTGTGTTAAAGACGCCAGCAGCGGATGACTGCATTGACTTGGGCACCGAGGTTAGCGTCATCATGTTGGCAACATTATAACCAACGTCAGCACCAACAACAACGAGGATCATAGCCGGGAAGGGGATGGCCCAGTAAATAATGTCAACTGTAATAAACGCCCATAGTAGCGCCGATGCGAAAAAGGAGAGGGTTGCGATAAGCATGAGGATTTTTCCGGGAATACGGTGCAGCGTCAGCGCCACAATGAAGTTTACAGTCATGCCAGCAATAGCCTGAGGAATCCAGTACGCCGTAGTGAGAATGGGACTGGTGCCGCGGATTACCTGAAAGTAGAGTGTGCCGTAGTATGATAGAGTGCCCGTAAAGTTCATCCAATTGGCAGACATGATTAACATGCACAATGGGAACTGCCACGACGTTGTCCATAGGCTCATGGGCATGAGGGGTTTGGCCGGGACATAAGTCTCATAGACCACAAATAGGGCAATAATCACAACTCCAACAATAAGTAGGGCGATAATATAGGGTGTTTTCCATTGCTGTGGAGCCCCCTCGGCTTGTGAGAGTGCAAACACAAATAATGTAAATCCAGCAATAGCCAGAAACGTGCCGCCATAGTCAATATTGTTGAGACCCTCTAAAATATGTTTTTTCGTCAAGGGGATATCATTTTTGGTTCGTGGTACGACAAACCACGCGATAATGGAAAATATACCCCAAAGGATGGCGTAAAACCAGAGAACCGCGCGAAAGGACAAAAATTCTGTACAGATACCACCGGAGATGATACCAACAATAAATCCAATAGGCGCACCCGCGGCAAAGGTGGCCATTACCTTATTTTTACGCGGGCCAGGCTTGTAGGCGGCGCCCAAAATCCCCACCGCTGCCGGAATTGAAGCCGCGGATGCCATGCCCTGCAGGGCACGGATAATACAAAAGACAATAAAATTCTTCATAAAGCCAGCAATAAGAGAAAAAATGGCATAGAAGATAAAACTAGTGATCAAAACGACGCGGCGACCAAAGATATCAGCGATACCACCGAAGAAGAGGAAAAAGGAGCCGGACGCAAGAGCAAAGGATGAAAGGGCCCAGGATAGCGTGGCAGAGTCGACATCGAACGCCTTGCCAATTTTCTCCAGGCCAATTTGCAGGCCACCAACTGAGGCCGAACTGGCCATGGGCGCCATTGTCAGAATAAGAACACAAATGATTTCCTTTGAAGTCGAAGAGAAAAGATCTGGGCGCTCGTTTGAGTGCTGGTTGTGGAAGTCCTTTTGGTCTTCCTCATATTCGTCATTGTTGCTGTTATATTCGGTTTTGTAGAGGTCACTGCCCACATCTTTCTCAGTGCCAATATACGAGTTATTGACATGTGTAGCATCAACATCAGTCGCTGATACCAGGACTCCCTTGTAAGACTCGTCAGCCATTTATAACAAAACAAACAAAATAGGGTGACTGTACAACAAACACCTATTAATATGGAGATAAGGGCGGAAGTCAATTATAGGACTAAAAAACTATTGTAAAAGATTCTCTCAGCTATTTAGCAAAAGGAAAACAAGGGCAAGGCTAGTATTTATATATGCACAACTTCTAAGAGATTTATGCACCCGAAACCAATTCCAGGACAATTTTTTTTTTTTTTGGAATAAACAGAAAAAGGACCAGAAATTTGCTTAAAGAAGTAAAAAGAAAATAACTGAAACGATAATAGACAAACCTCGAGGGAAACCTGGTTTGAAAGAGTTATGGTTAACACAAGCAGGACTAAAGATTTAAATCATCGTAGGACAGTGTTGGGACTAATTTTTACGGTTAGTGGTAGGTGAAATATACCGTTAACGGAGAAAAAAAAAATTTTTTTTTGTGTAAAAAGATTTAAAAGGATTTATGGTTATATTTGTCGGTAGCACTGCGTTGAAGATCTATAGATTTTCCGCAAGAGGTTGTTTTCTATTCAAGGCTTATCTCAGTCTTGTATTGTTGATGGAACACTCACGACTAAAAGCTAGTGCTGACAACAGAACCGTCAACCAGAAATCACGATAGAGAGAGCTTATCCATGAAATTAATAGAAAAGCCAAGGTGTTTTTGTATTTATTTATGCTGATTCGAATCCTTGGTCAATAACTAGCCCTATATCGAAAAAAAGAAATGTTGTTTTTTTAGTAAAAAATTACAGGTTATTGCTAATTTATATTACCGTGATCATGTTACTAGGAATTCTCAAAAAACATGAGCAACACTCTGAAATCATTTGCAAAGTGTTACATATATAGCACAGCCTTGCCAGCTTGGTCCCGCGCAAGCCTCAATTTGCAACCGCCGGACAGTGGGAAAACATAAAATCTTGCTGTTTCCCCCCATGCTCCTGCTAACCATTTATGAAACGAGTCATCAGGCTTTGTTGATCTTGTTGCTTGGAATTTCAAAGCAATAGTATAGCAACATAACGGATCTTTTGGTGTTGGTTTCTATCTTCTTGTCCAAATCTTTCCCAGTTTTTAAACACCCCGCGTAACAAACCCATGACGGGCCTAAAAATATAGGTCCTAATGTCAATAGAACAAGACAAACATACAAACAGCAATTCATCAAGATGTGAATAGTCGAACCCCCAACCGAAAAAAAAAAAAAAAAAAAAAATTTTTTTTTTCCCCTGTCTGGGTTTGGGAGAAAGCATTATTCTTTTTCTTTTTTTGTTCTGTTTTTTTT
>Ga0160505_101142_pt1 | contig 13005 bp, 9 predicted proteins | sample DIDeMG_FD_108225 | JGI IMG/M metagenome (GOLD analysis project Ga0160505, IMG submission 108225) | Enriched chicken feces microbial communities from UW Madison campus, WI, USA - DID2874_E49_Stillage MG | ecosystem: Host-associated > Birds > Digestive system > Large intestine > Fecal ... | reverse complement strand
TTTTTTTTTTTTTTTAATTTTGTCTATTTGTTTTTCGTCTCATAGATAAAACTCATGTACATAAATCAAAACCTTCCTGTTACAAAAACTTGTTCTCTGTTGCTTTGATTGAGGTGAATTGATTGAACATTCGCTAGTTGTCCTAATATCTAAAAGTTATCTTACAAATAAAATAACATCAGTGTATATATTTATTCAGTTTATTGTTCTTTAAATTGTTATAAAAATTATAAACCAAATGACAAACCAAAAAGACGTAAGATTTAATACATTTTTCTCTATGAAGTTAAAAGGATAGTGGTATCAACATAACATTAGAATATACAAAAAAACCCATTTAATTCATAAACAAATCTCAACGAGACTAATAGAGTAGTTCATACTGTGTGTATTAATGATCAGAAAAACAATTAAGTCAAAAGCTTCATTAAAATTTTTGTTTTCTAAAAAACCTAGAACAAAGGTGCCATGGCTGTGACCAATTTTGAAGAATGTACTCGCAGCATGGCTACATGCACTTTTAAAAAGCTTTCAACTGGCCGGGTATACATTTCCCTTTAAACAAGTGGTGGGAAAACTACCACTCGCTTTGAGGATACAATATTCCGCGTTTGCGCGCTTTTTTCGATAAATAATAATTTCATGTCATCAATTAAGCATTGCTATAGACTAGAGATGACGTCTAAAAGTCGAATAGAGCCCATGCCCATGCGTAGTCTAAAGCTCACAGGGCTTGTCAACAGTTAGGTACAAAAACAGCCTACATGACTTAGAGTTTATGACTTGTAGTGGTTTACATTTAACAATTCATGAGCCAAAACGATCGGAAAAAGTTCGACTTATCTAATTGCTTAATCATAACACGTGATTGCAGGTTTTTTCTTTCTTTTTTTTTTTTTTCTCTCTACCTTCAACTTTTCCTTACTTCTTTTTTTTCCTTCTTTTATCCAATTGCCATCAGCTTCTTAGTATTAACAGCAAGCTTTTACCAGAACCGTCAAGCAACAAACATGGCACAACGGAAACTGCAACAGTAAGTATTTTTGGGGCGGTATATTGCTTAAATAAGATGTTGACTTATACATTGTTTTTTTGTAGAGAGATGGACCGCGTGTTTAAGCGGGTCGCCGAGGGTGTGGCAGCATTTGATGCAATTTATGAAAAAGTGCAAATGTCGTCGAATCACTCGCAAAAGGAAAAGCTGGAGCAGGACCTGAAACGTGAAATCAAAAAACTTCAGCGGCTGCGTGATCAGATTAAAACCTGGATGGGAAGTAACGATATTAAAGATAAGAAAATGCTGACAGAACAGCGAAAACTTATCGAAACTGAGATGGAGCGGTTTAAAGCATGCGAAAAAGAGATGAAGACGAAAGCCTATAGTAAGGAGGGTCTGACAAATTCAATGAAGTTGGATCCGCGAGAAAAGGAAAAAGTCGACACTAGTAATTTCGTTTCGTCAATGCTGGAAGAACTGGAACGTCAAATCGAAGCACTGGAAGCTGAACAAGAAACGTTACAAGCTAAAAAAAGTCGAAAGGATACATCTAAGCAAGAACGACTATCGGAAATTGATGATGCGCTAGAACGGCATAAATGGCATGTCGACAAACTAGAGATCATCCTTCGTAAGCTTGAAAATGGTGAACTGTCTCCCGATGTCATTAACAATATCCAGGATGACATTCGGTATTACGTCGAGTCCAATCAAGACGTTGACTTTGCCGAAGATGAGGAGATTTACGACGAGCTGAACTTAGATTACGAGGAGGATGGTGACCTGGAAAACTATGGCCGTGACGACACGCCGTCATACTCACTAGATGACTTAGCTTCGGAACATAGTACGTCAGCGTCAGTAAAAGAAACCTCCACATCACTAGAATCTGCAGCGCCATCACGGAAAAGCTCGATAGCGGCAAATTCCCCGGTACTGTCTCATAGCAACATTAGCACGAATGTGCCGACGTCAAATACTATACCCTCTGGAATGAAGCCCGCCCCACCACCGGTGCGGTCAACGAGCGAGCTGAAATATGCCTCCGCAGCTGCATCGGGGTCCAACAATCTGCACCCCGCGCTATCGCCTCTACCTCCACCAACGCCATCAACGCCAGTGACTTCGTCACATGCAACACCAGTGACAACCACGTCACAAGCACCAGTTGCTTCCGCGGCCACTTCCACTCCTGCTGCTTCGCATGCTGTTCCCAGTGCTCCAGTTGCTGCCCGCAATAATCAGCAACCGCCGGGGATTACCAAGGCTTCATCGACAACTACGTCGCCAGCAGCCACCAACATCAGCATACCGGTTAGTTCAAACGAAACGTCAACACCTGCTGCGCCAGCTGTCAAGACCGAGAAGAAGCTGAAGGAGGAGAGAAAGGTTACTCTTCCTCCTGGCCTTCAGGATCTTATTGGATCCTTTGACGCTGCGCGGGAACGTATTGGCGCTCCTCCGCCCATTGAGTCTATCGCCAAGCTGTTGGAGAGCTCGTATATTCACTGCCCCAACAGCTTTCTGGCGAACAAGCCCAAGAACTACCAACCGGAAACTCCATATCCTACGCCTTCGTACTACCCTCAGGAACCGCTCTCGTCTCTTGATGAAGAAGCAATGTTTGTTAAGATGGACATTGACACTCTGTTTTACATTTTTTACTACAGACAGGGAACTTACCAGCAGGCTCTGGCCGCCCACGAGCTGAAGAGACGCAGTTGGCGCTTCCACAAACGGTTTTTGACGTGGTTCCAGCGTCATGAGGAGCCCAAGACCATCAATAACGAGTATGAGCAGGGCACTTACCGCTACTTTGATTTCGAAGGCTTATGGCTACAGAGAAGAAAATCCAACTTTAAGTTCGAGTACCAATTTCTGGAAGACGAGGATTTGATCAAATAAATTTATATATTTATTTTGCTTTTTTGTTTTGGAATCTTCTCTTGTTGCTTTATCGTTTTATTTGTACCCTGAGCTTTTATTATTCTTTCTTTTCAATATATGGAGATACTATTATCAACACATTAGTGGGATTACAGAGCATGCGTAAAAAAAAAAAAATTCAAACAAAAGTAGATAAATGATGGTAGCATTGAATGGATATATAGAGATTGTAAATATATATCTAATTATCGCCGAGGACTCTCTTGATAAACACCTCAGAGAAATGAGTGATTTGCTTAAAGTTGACGTCAAATCCATTCTTGCCGCCATAGTAGGGATCCTCGACAATCTTATTAAAAGTAGGGTCTTCTCTGTATTCACCGAAAAGGGCAACTGAATAAAGAGAGTTAGTTTTAAATATCTTATCAGCGAGTATTTGATTTGAGCAACGAAACTAGCATCACATACCTTTAGCTCTAGAGTTGCTGGGATGAATGTATTCGAGATTCTCGTAGTTATCGTGGTCCTATAGAAAAGAGAACAAAAAAGGAAGGAAAACCCCCCACCAAAATGATATCAGTTAGTGTTGCTGACAAGATCAACTGCGAGAGGTGATCACCGCATTCGTAAAAACAAAACATACCATGGCCAGAATGTAGTCAAACTTGTTAAAGTCCTCAGGTCCGATTCTCTGAGCATGATGCGAGATCTCAACACCATTCTCCTTACAGACCTGAACAGAGCGGCGATCCGGGCTCGATCCAACGTGGAAGCCCGATGTGCCGAACGAATCAATTTTATCAAACTTGTCCTGGACCCCCAGTCTCTTGACGGTGTGCTTGAAGATGGCCCTATTGAAATCGTAATAAAAAAATGCATAGAAAGAGAAGGATTTTAGTAAAGCTGTTCTGTGTGCACTGCATGAGTTGGCCTTTGTAGGCGTTGGACTATATATTTTCAATTTTCTGGGGTAAATGCTTACTCGGCCATGGGGGAACGGCAACTATCGAATCACGTCAGTTAGCATACTGCACTACTAGCAAGAGCACGGCTGCAGAGATCGGATTAATATCATTACTCACATGTTACCCAAGCAAACGAAAGCCACGCTGATTCCCTTATTTGATTCGGCAGTCATTGTATGTGTGTGTTTTATTTTCCTTTTTTTTTTGTATAGGCAAATCCCTGAATTTGATATATAGAAACGTAAAAAAAAAAGAGAAGTTGAGAACCTTGGGATGGAAATATAACGTATTTAAATGTATCAAATTTACATGGATAGAAAGATTACATCAGCCAGCGTAATCGAAAGGTACACCTCGTAATTGGCCTAAACCCTAATTCTTGGACGCTTTAGCTTTTGGCCCCCAGTTCTTGGTTGGGTTCTCCTGGTATCGCACAACCTTGGATTTGCGGAACTTCTCCAGTTCAAGTGCGCGTGGGTGGTCTTCAAATGAGATTTTCAGACCAGAAACTGGTTCTAGCGACTTCACAATCTTTGTACCCGGCGATGCCTCCTTGAGGTTCTTGGATGTCTCGCCATTGTGGGCTTCCTTGATCCACTGGCGGAAAATATCCCAGATAACAGTGAATGGCGCATCGGTCTTGATGCCACCGGCCAAAGCATGCGTGAAAGAGACCTGATAGCCGGCGTTACACAGCGCCGAAACAATCTTTCTGTGGGGCGGGGAGGATGATCTCACTATCGATGCAATGTTCTGGGGTGAAAAGTAAAACGGGACGTCGGTCAGTTCATCCTTAGCCAGAGTCAGCATACCCTCTATCCGGGATGTCGTCTTGTACACGTCAGTATCAAAGTCCTTGTACACCTCCAACATCTTGTCGATAAAAGCCTTGTTGTGAATTGGGCCTCCCCACATAGGACCTGCAATGATGTGTAATGAGTCGCAGTGAGCACATCTTTCGGACACAGTAGGGCCGCGGGCGTAGCCGTACTTGAAATTGTTGTTTTTCTGAACGGCCTTGCCAAGGGGCTGCTTAGTGAACGTGCCACAGCCAGTGCACTGGTAGACAATCATTGTGTTGTGGGCGTTCTGCTTGACCTGCAGTGGCGATGTCTTGATTCTAATAAACAGTCTCACATAAAAGTCAATGGACAAACTGAGCAAGGGTTCAATTGACTTGCCGTACTTGGCCGCAGTTGATGCAACCATATTCAGCACCAGTCTGAGCGCAGACTCGTGGCTTGCATCAGAATGGAGCGTCTGGCCACCGTATTGAGAGAAGCATTTCTCGGGGTAGCTGTTGCCCGCAAGAACAGCCAAATCAGTACAAGTAACAAGCATGATACCGCCATCTTTGATACTTTGAACAGCCGCATCCATGAATGGCGTGGCGGAGCCGTAGGGGTCCAGATCCACAACGTGTACAGGCTTATTTTTGTGCTGGTACATTAACACACAAGCATCGCCCTCGTTGGGCTTGACCACAGAATCGGCACCAGAGTACTGAGAATTTTGCTTTATGGATTCAACAGCTGATGCAGAAAAGTCGTTGGCGATGACAGTCTTGATTTTGGGGATTTCAAGCGCGTATCTGATCGCGCGAAGACCAGAAGCAGAGAGAGCCTCAATGATTTCAATGTAGGGCTTGGGCTCATGGGGTTTTGCGACTACCAAATTGGAGCCCACCGCCGTGCTCTCTTCCTGCTGCTTGTCGGCGGACTTTTCTTCAACGGTTTCCGATGTCGCGGGTTCGGCTGCTTCTGACTCGTTAGCTGGCTTGGCTTCTGCAGCAACCTTCTCGTTTTCCGAAACTTTGGTGAACTTGGGGCTTGACTCACTCTCCTTATTGCTGCCCTTTCTTTTGTTGTTATTATTATTCTTCTTGGCCTTCTTGCTCTTCTGCTCGGCCTCAAAGATCTCGCTCCAGGCGCGAATGCCTAAGACACTGATGTCGCGATTGAACTGCTGGATCGGATTGTAAAAGACCTTGTTACCCTTGGGAAACAAGATTGATGCCTTTCCCTCGGTGATCTTGTCGAGGAGGGTCTCGTCGTATGTGGGTTTTTCAGTAGCTTCAGTCATGGTAACGTTGTGACTCTTTCGCGTCGCGGTGCTGGAGAAAGGTTGGGGGGAAACGTCGCGGGTCAAAATTTTTTATCTCCCAAGCGGGCCATCCGCGCGTTATGCCCAACGTTATATCAACGTAAGTTTTATCAACTATAGTTTATGATCTATGATTTAACTTTTATAGTCTATAGTCTATGTTTCAACTGACTCGCTTTTTTTTTTTTTTTTTTTTTTTTTTTTATGTTTTTTTTTTTTTTCACATTTTTTTTTTTCTTTTTTTTTTTTTTTTTTTTTTTTGTTTTTAACGGGGTTTGGTATCTACCACAATAATTAGCGCCGTTGCAATTGCCGCTCCTTATCAGCAAAACGTTACTCAGTTGCCATTGGGCTGTCTATCATTTATCTTCAACTTGGTGGCTTCATGACTTCCACTTGATACACTAATCCACAATACTTGCAAAACGAAACAATGACTCAATCGCAGCCTGCCCCACATATTGATTTTCACGATGTTTGACCAACATCGTCAATATCAGTATTTGGCCATTCTTGCTAATCTGTTTATTTTATTATTTTACTCATGTGCTGAGTCACAGCCGATAAGATCGTGGCTCGTCGCGTCTACTTGACCTATGCAGTCAATTTAATGTCGAGCAAGAACGTGGCAGTGCTACTGCAATCGCACTATAGCAATTACTATGGTACCTTTCTACAGATGCGATGAACTAGATTAAAGTTTTAATTAGCCTTCTCGAGAAAAAAACTTGAACAACAAACCGCTGTCGCGTTCAATTTCGGTTAGCGGACACTTGAGATCTCACATACTAAAGGCACTTGATCCCCCCCGATCAACAAGGTATAAAGCCTAGCCATTGTCTTCTATTCTCACCATATTCATTCAAATTTTTATTATTCTTTTAACTATCATTATTTTACATCTCCCTTAGCAACAGCAATAATGACCCAGCTTTACGCCAAAGATCTTTCTCACCATCTGTCTATTGAGGCAAAGTCTAGAACTGCCGAGCAGATCAAGGCTGCGTTCAAGCACTTCAAGGACCCGAATATTGTTTCCCTTGGTGGCGGTCTGCCCACCCCAGATCTTTTTCCGTTCAACTCTATTGAGGTTAGCTCTCTCGCACCCCCTTTCAAGAATGGCATTGATGTCCTCCCCCAGAGCAACGAGGATCTGCTCAAGATAACCATTGACAAGTACACCCATCCTGACTCCCCCGACTTGCCGCTATCTGTATCTCTTCAATATGGTCCCTCTTTTGGTCATCCTCAAATTATCCAATTTATTAAAGAGCACAATAAGATCATCCATAACCCCAAGTACGAGGACTGGGACGTGATATTGTCGGTCGGAAACACCCAGGCTTGGGATGCCACCCTTCGTACCTTTACTAACCGCGGCGACACGATTTTGGCTGAACAATTCACTTTTTCTTCTTCTGCTGAGTGTGCAAGAGCTCATGGCCTCACTGTTGCCCCTGTTTTGACCGATCTCGAGGGCATTATTCCTGAAGCCCTTGACAAGCAGCTCGAGAACTGGGAGGGCCCCATGCCCAAGCTTCTCTACACGATTCCTACTGGTCAGAACCCCACTGGTGGTACCCTATCCGAAGAGAGACGCCGTGCGGTCTACAAGCTCGCTCAAAAGTACGATTTCATTATTGTTGAGGACGAACCCTACTACTTTTTGCAGATGGACGAATATGTCGAGAAATCTGACCGCACTCCCGACAATTTGGATAAACACAGCTTCATCAAAACATTAGTGTCTTCCTATATCTCGTTGGATACTGAAGGCAGAGTCGTGAGATTAGACTCGTTCTCTAAGGTTCTGGCCCCTGGTGCAAGACTTGGCTGGATTGTTGGTCAGAAGAACCTCCTGGAGAAATACCTTAAGCAGCACGATGTCACCATTCAGATCGCCTCTGGTTTTGCTCAGTCCATCGTCAACGGCTTGCTTCAAAGATGGGGCCAGGAGGGCTACCTGAACTGGCTTCTGGAGCTACGGAGAACATACACCAACAAGAGAAATGCTGCTCTTGATGCTGTTGAAGCATACGTTCCCAAGGAGATTGCTGAATGGATTCCGCCCACTGCCGGCATGTTTTTCTGGATCAAGATCGATGCTAGCAAGCATGCCGATTTTGTTTCCAAGTACGACTCTGATCCAGAGAAGCTTGAGTTGGATATTTATCAGGCTGGCATTGACCACGGTGTGTTGATGATTCCTGGTCACTGGTTTTTGGTCAAGGAGAAGAACCACCCCAAGGGCACTTCTATGTTTTTCAGAGGTACATTTGCTTCCGTCACCGAGGACAAGCTGCAAGTGGGCCTCAAGCTCTTTGGCGAGGTCTTGAGAAAGCAGTTCAATTTGTAATTATGCATTAACTCTTACAGGTTCATAGCCCTATCAATACCATTTTTCATGTTGTTTATTGTGTATAAGAATCAAAGATCTAATTGTGGTCTATCTTTAATGATATAATATAGATGATTTGCCGCACCGGTCTTTATTAAGATTAAATCTAGGTTCCTCGAGTTCCTTAAGTTACTTGTATTTTTAGCTCAGCTAACCCCTGAGATCTGGGGTCTCGCATAAGCCCTGCGGTCAAAACCCATGACAGAAATTCAAAAAAGTAAGTTTTAAGTAATAAAGTAAAAAATCCTTTACATCGGGCTTGAGATTATTCTTGGCTTGACAATCGCGGCTAACCTGTCATAATATTAAGGCATTTAAGCATTTCTTATTATTTTAATAGCAAAATTTGCTTCAAATCTTTATCTTTGCATATTCAAGTGAAATATCATGTTCATATCACATATTTTTGATTACCGCTAATTAAGCAACCTTGATTGTAATGCGCAAAGCAAATGCTATAGGAATTTTTACTTTTATTTTCTGTTTCCATTGGCTGCTAGCCTAACCATCAGCTGAGTGAGTGCAATAGTGAGCCAAGAAACTCAACCATCGCTTCAATGCATTTTCATTATTTCGGAGACCAATTAGATCAAGGTCCAAAGAGGGTTTTCTCTGGTAACTACACCCAGGTTCACAGAAGGTGCAGTCTTTTCAGGATGTGGTCAACCGTTTCAGGCTGACCGTATTTGCAGTTGTGATTCTGGTTTGAGACTACCACCCTCTTGGAGTGAGATCCCAAGCTACTCTGTCCATTTTTAAGCTGCGCTACTATACTAATTCTGTGATCATTTGCTTTTGCCAGGATTTCTGGAGAGGGCTGTTATTACAAGTTTCTCTATATAACCCAAGTCTGGTGTGCTTTCTGTAGAAACCACCTGCATTTCGGCATTATTGCATGTTCTTCAGGCTAATATCATCTCAGCTTTAATGCATAGATTGAGGCTACTAGTGACCTCGGCTGCTTTATAAGTTTCCGTGCTTCTAGGTTTCTTTCAAGGTGGTGGCATAGAGGGAAAGTGAAAAATGATAAATATAAAAGTAATAAATCATGAGTTATAGAAAGAAAAAACATTTATTCAAAACCTTGAGACAAATTAAACATGTAGTAAAAGAGTATTGGTATTGCAATGTTGAAAAGTACTCAGTGGCAACACAAACATTAGTATGTATTGTGTTGATAGTCAAAACTCAGCAATATGTTTGTTATCTAATCTCCCAGTATCTATATAAACCCCTCTACTTTCTCTTTATTTTTTATTTTTAAATAATTAATCAATCTTCTATTTCTTATCTCGCATACATACTTCACGCACCCTACACACTTCCTTCCTTATAGGAAGTGTGTATAGTGGTGGTTAACTCCATATTATAACCAGTTATGAGCCTCTTATGCGTTGCTTGAAGTTCTTTTATAGAATTTTTCAGCCATGCAGAGCCCCTTGAGTCTAACCAGCTACCATGTCCATGTTATGGCATGTTTGCTACCGCCACTTTTCGTGCTGTATTTGATGTTTTTGATGTGTATTTTATTTTTCACTATGCTAGCTACACTTTTGTTTGTCTATGTGTGCGTCTGCATTAAATTCTTTCCTTCTCTCTGCTCTTGCTTGCAGGGTATGTTAGTATACACTGAAGAGAAGTTTTGCATGGCTAGTGCTCTTTAAAAACAACTTCTGTTATTTGTGTGCTACTTGTTCTCGACTTTTATAGCTTCTCTGATCTTTAACGACTTAATCTGATCTTTAACGATTTAATCTGATCTTTCAACCATGAGGGCTTTTGCGTCAATCCCGATGTTCTGCCGACGGCTTACGAACCTATTCCGCCTACACGCAACAATTTTTGCATGTTCGAAAATGTGCTTGTGTGTCATTTACGTTATTGTGAGGTGTTGCATGCTCGTTCCGGGGATTTATGATTTCGATTTAGATCCAGCTGCTCTGGGTTGTTGGTCATGTGCGCTGTCTTCTCTATTGCTTTAGTGTGACAGAGTTAATCTCAACTCGTACTAGCTTTCGCCCACTCTAGTATTCGCTCCATCGGTGAGTGGTTCACCTCGGGTTCGAACCCGCTAACGGATAAGTCATGAAAACCTCTTTACCATTACAAGTTATTGTGTCATGCGGTAAAAATGTTGCTGTGTTTACAACAAATCTATGCTTTCTATCTTGTTGTTGCTACAAGTCAGGTGATTATCTGTTAAGGGGAAGCCATGATCGATTTTTTTTAGATGTCAAGTTTTTTCGACTACTCTTAGGCGCTGTTCCTGAGGTCATTTATTCCATAGGGGAAGACAAGTCTAGTCTCTGCCTGTCGGGTTCTACTTCTGATGATTTCAATATTTGAGAGGAAGAATGTCTACTACCTTAGTGTCTACCTTATATTTGGTACAAATATCTTAAACATTCTTGTCATCGGATTTTCTCTTTGCTACACCTAATGCGTCATCTTATCGCAATAATCATGGTACAAGATCAACTGCTAAAGCGTCCAGATAAAAGTTGATTGATTCCGGCAACAGCCATATTTGAGTTACTGATTCCATCTGTGCAAAGCTACCAGTGCTTTATTTTCTGGATACTCTTGGTACTGTTGTTGTACTCTTTTCTGAAGTATTAGTGCTTTACAGGTTTATGTTTTTCCTGGTCAATATTCATTGATAAAAATCATATTTTATCTTACATAGTTGTTGCGATTGTTCTTCTAAGCAACACCAACTTACTTCAGTAACAGTTTTGGTTCATACAACAATTTATTTTGCTTGGCAAACTCCATTACATGTTACGAATAATATTCCCAAAGGCCTATTTCTATATTGGTCATATCAAGTTTTTATTTCTATAGGCACATTGTTGGTAACATTTAACTCTTGTGGAAAACCTGGTTCCAGCAGACAGGTACATTCAAACTGCTCAGGAATACCTCAATGTATTCAAGCCACTCTGGCCCACGAACTAAGAACATATTTTAATCCTTGTCGTGTGGATGCTTGGTATTTGGGTACTGATGCAGCTGGCCATATCCCTGCTGATAGCATCTGTGATGTACGATTTTTAGTCATCACCATGCACCGTGTACTGCGTACCCTCTATATTGGTGTGAATATTTTATCCACCAGCAGTGCACCGGATGTCTTTTCATTTTATTTTCTCTCCACAAAGGCAAGCTCTATTCCACTTGGTCTGGTATCGAATGCTTGTTAGCTGCAGTCAATAGCAGCGACTTGTGGGAGCTTATTCTCGAGCCATTTATGCCTACAGATTCCCATGCTGTTGTGCCAGTCTCAATGCCAGTTTTTAATTGCTGTATCTGTCTCTATGTGGGATCAGCGACTGGCCCATGCCAGCAAGTCTTACTATAGTAAGCCTGCTGGTCCACTCAAAGTTTCCTCTCGTGAGATTTTTCAAATTTTGTTCTCACTCCTCTTGTATCTCTTGTGTTTAGGAGAAGTCCATTCTTCAGCCTTCAGATTTCTGAAACTTCTTCATACCGATGTTTGTGGACCCGTATGTTCCCAACGTTAACGGTTCCTTTCATTTGTCACTATTGTTGATGACTATTATTGTTCTAATCATGTCCATTGGAAATGTACCAGTATCACATGAGCTTGACAAGTGTATACCTCCACAAGTATTTACTTATCTTCTATCTTTCTAAGTTTTGGAAGGAAGACTAAATAAGATCTAAGAATAAAAATTTAAGAGTTAAGACACAAGTTCTACAAGTTAAAAAGTTTATAATTAAGATTCTTCACAAGTATATAAGCATCTGTATTTTCCTGTTTATATAGATAGATAATCAGTTTATTACTCTTACATCAAATGGTTACATACAAAATTACAAAACAAAACGATATACAAAGAAGACATGAAGTTTCAAAAACATTTGTTTCTATGAGACTGGCAAAGTAGCGGTGTCAGCGCACGCAATAAGTTCAGATGTTTGATGGCTTCCTATTTATATTTTCTATATTTTTTATAACTCATAAATTACCCATAACAAACCAACTACTATTAACGTAAGTGACATACGAAATGGAAATATAAATGAAATGGAAATTTTTCATCATCCCACAACTTTTCCATTTAATCAATTAACAACTTTTTCATTCAATCAATTAATTGTCAACTACGTAAGATGCCACAGACAAATGATGAAGCTAGAATCACTCTAGCCCTTCAAGCCTATAATAATGACCCAAAATTGAGTCTCCGACGCGCCTCAAAGCTCTATCAAGTCAAATACACTACTCTTCACTGCTGACTCAACGGCGTACAAGCTCGAGCTAATACTATCCCCAATTTACGCAAACTATCTAATCTAGAGGAAAAGGTAGTTATTCAGTATATTTTGGACCTAAATTTGCGAGGTTTCCCCCCGCAACTGGGTGGTGTTGAAGAAATGGCCAACCTATTGCTTGCAGACCGCGATGTGTCACCCGTTGGCAAGCACTGGGCTAGAAACTTTTTCAAGCGACACAAAGAGCTTAATACGCGTTTTTTGTTGAAGCTCGCTGACTAAATCCGACATAGTAAGGTAGGAAGTGAAGAGTAAATTAAACAAAGAAGAATAGTAGTTGGTATTATTGTTTGTAATTTATGTGTTATAGAATAAAATAAAATGTGAAATATAATCATGAAAATACAAGTGCTTAT
>Ga0160505_101141_pt1 | contig 13006 bp, 8 predicted proteins | sample DIDeMG_FD_108225 | JGI IMG/M metagenome (GOLD analysis project Ga0160505, IMG submission 108225) | Enriched chicken feces microbial communities from UW Madison campus, WI, USA - DID2874_E49_Stillage MG | ecosystem: Host-associated > Birds > Digestive system > Large intestine > Fecal ... | reverse complement strand
TTCTAAATTTATTTACCTTTTCTTTTTGGGTCTTTTCTTTGTTTTCCTCTTTCTGTTTTTAAAAGACCCTTCTTTTTTTTTTTTTCCTTTTTTTTTTTTTTAAATAAATAATCATTTGATTTCCTCTTTTTTTTTTTTTTTTTTGGTTTTTCGTTTGGCCGTGATCCAAACTGATATCACACACGCGTACAACTCAATCGATTAGTACTTGAATTCTGGTGATTCTGGGTATCTCTCCTCCACAAAAGTTCACTATCTTTTAACGACAACAACAACAACGACAAAATTATGGGTGCATGGAAACCAGCTACCCTCACGGCCAGCTCGCGGCCCACGCTGCTCCCGGGCGAGTCTGAGCTGGCAGTACAGGCCAACGTTGGCCTTTACGAGAACAAGCTCAAGGCTGCGGCCCCGTACCAGGCTGGCCGCGTTTACCTCACCACCCACCGCATTATCTACGTGCCCGACGAGGATAGCAAGCGCCGCGCAATTGAGCTGGCCTTGGCTCGTGTGCAAGGAGTTGAGCTGTTCACGGGATTCATGCGGTCCTCGCCCAAGATTACAATCAGAGTTGCGCCCCTGGAGGCAGCGGAAACTGTGGCGACGACGGCAGCAGGGAAGACAACGCCGGATGCAATGCCAGCACCACTAGAACAGACTGAAAGCACTTGGGTGTGTCCAATTTGCTTCTTTGCAAACACGCTGCCCAAGGGGTTTGATTTTAACCAGCCACTGCCTGTCTGCGTGACATGCGGAATCCCCGCGACCCGCGAGGTGATACAAGAGTCAACCAAGGTTACAACCACATTACCGAAGAAGCCTGCTCCAAGCAGCACTAGCATCAAAACTACCAACAACAATAATAAGAATAATAATAATAATAGCATAAAGACTGGAGAAGTTTCAAAGAGTGACGGCATTGCCTGTCCGCGGTGCACATTTGTCAACCATCCGTCAATGAACATGTGCGAGATCTGCGGGGCGCGCCTGGTCTCCCCCAACCTGCCAGCGCAACTACTGCGCCCGGCGGCTGATCCTGAGGCCGCCAGGTTAGACGCTTTTGGCTACGTGAAAACTCTGCTTCTGCCGAGCGCACAGACAGATTTGGCCACAAGCTACAAGCTCAGCTTTCGGAGTGGGGGTGAGCGCCTAGTATACGAGCAGTTTAAAGCGGCCCTCGCCAAGGTTGCCTGGAAAGTGGATGCATCTTCTTCGTCCTCATCACTCTCATCGTCCACCTCATTAAACAAAAGTGCTTCTTATCACGTTAATGGTAATGGTAACACTGGTAGCAGAGCGAACAGCACCAATGGAAGCCAGATTGCTTTGGGCATTCATGGGCTTCAGCTTTCTACAGAAAACGAGCGGGATCACAACAAGCAAGTGCTGGGGTCTGCTCTTGAGGATTTGAATTCCTTGATGCTGCGGGCACAGGAGGTTGTCCGCCTTGCCGAGAGCTATGCTAAAGTCCTTGATAAGCAGGACACGCCAGAAGCCAGAAAGGCGCGACAAGCGCTCCAGTACTCAACCCAAGCTCTCGGCATTTCATCCATTGACAGCACTACATCAACCGACGATGCCACTTTCCACGCTGAACTTGCGCGCCAAATAGCCGACTTTTTACTTTCTGTTGCACCTTCTCCCTCTGGCAACGCGCGCATGGCTGAGGGGGTGCTAGCCAGTGAGGGTGGAATTATCACACTCATTGACCTTTTTGCTGTATACAACCGCGCGCGTGGCGTCTCGCTAATCTCGCCCACTGACCTCTACCAAGCTTGTCTGCAGTTTGAGAAACTTGGCTTGGGCATTCGAATGCGTACGTTTGTCTCGGGTCTTCGAGTGATCCAAGAGTCCTACCGCACGGAAGAGGTTATTACTCGAAATATACGAGAACTTATTAATAAGCGCAAGATAGCACTACAAGCTGAGTCTGGAAACAACGGCAGCAATGATGAATACTGTGGCATTACGGCTATATACGTTAGTGAGAAGCTTAAGTGGAGTGTTATGATTGCGACCGAAGAGCTCGAGATAGCTGAGCGCAATGGCACACTTTGTCGCGACGACCAGCTCTCCGGCACTACTTTTTACGAAAACGACATCCCCACAACTCCTTGGAACTGGCGTTCTGAACTATTTAACGAGTAACGTAATCATAAAATAGAAAAGAAGTACAGGAACTTCCATTCATGTAGTTTATTTATAATGCAATATTTGCTCATTCAAGTGCACAGGCTCTGAATTCACAACGGGAGCCGGAGCAGTGGGTAAAGGTGTACTCAGTGGGTTAACACTGATACCACTAGCATCGGGCTGATAAGATGTGCCTGTTGACGTGGGCGTCGTGCTGGTAGAGGTTGGAGTTGCTGTGCTCGTCGTACTAGCTGAAGATCCTGGGCTTAAAGGTGTTAGTGTCGAGAGTTTGGAAATAACAAATTTCTTTTCGTCATTAAACTGCTCGTCCTCCTTTTTCTGATCAGGGAATTTGAAGTTGTTCAAAAAGTCAATGAGTTTGACCTGGTTCTTAATAAGTGTGTCTTCAACTGGCCGTGTTTTCTTTGGATTTGCAACAAAAATCTTAAAAATCTGAAAGGCTTCAAACTTAATGTTTTGTGATTTATTGCGCATCAGTGTCATTACTAACCGCAGATTGTTAACGTCGTTGACATAGGTGGTCATAAATGTATAGTTGGAGCGCTGTCGGATAAGCTGTGCAATGAGTTTCAAAGACTGTCGCTTGGTCACGTAGTTGTCGGACTTCATCAGCATATTCATCTTGTCAACAAATTTGGCCTGGTTGTTGGACAGAAATTCACCGGCAATATGCGGGTGAAGCGTCAGTGCATCAGTAATGGTTGAAAAGGCGTCAGTGGCAATTTCAAACGGGGCTTTACTGACAGTGTCAAAGAGCGTCCAGAATGCAGGCGATTTGAGCACCATCTTGACGAGAGCTTCATGTTTAATACAGTCACGCAAGATGATTCCGGCCGTTAATGCGACATCGTAGTTGGAGCATGCAATGATAAGGGCGTCAAACAATTTGGTATTGTTGGAAAGGAAATCGATAGTAGGTGAGTGGTTGCCAATTTGGCGACGCAAAAGGGTGGAAAAGATTACAACGACCTCTTTGCGCGAGTCAAACTCGAGTGAAGGAAGGTTTGCTACTAGCAAAAGGAGGATATCCGATTGATAAGCTTCTTGGGCAAATAGGGCAATCTGATCGGGAATCGGATCAGAATCTATATAAAAGGGTATGTTAATAACTGAAAGTCAAAGAGAGGTGAAACAAAAACAAGACATACCTTGATCTCCACATAAAATCACCTTGATTTGAGCTAAGATTTTTGAGCATTCATCAACTAGCTGAAAAAACAGTTAGTGTTGTTCGCGTAATTAGCTTTGCGGTAACAAGTATACATACTTTTCTCCGATCAGCGTTGCCGCTATCTATCCTGGTTAAAATGTCATTCAAGGTCCGGACAAGCTCCGGAGGAGTTTTTGGCTTTCTGGAAAAGAGAAACGACATACTGGTGGGTTAGAGATATGAACTTAATGCAAAAGAAAAGGTCGAAGGCTGCTATGGAAGGCAAACTGGGAACAATTGATGTTGAACGGAGCGTTCACGGTGAGCAATTTAAAAGTACAAGGTCCAGAGTAAGCACAGTTAATACGGTCGCAACGTTTATTGCTTCAGTAGGAGGCTGACGTGATAATGAAGGTAGAGATGATGGAAGGAAGAGAGGATTAAAGGTAAGAAAAAGCGACAACTTAAAGAATATTCTATCACACAGGCAATGTTGTTCTAGATTCCCTTAGACAATTAAGTTGATCAGAAAAAAATAAACACATTGTTATTACCATAGTTAAGATTAGTAATTATTAGTAATTAATTATGTGATGGTTTATGGGGTGTGTATATGGCTCTTATTTAGCAACCATGAGAAACCTTGAAACTAATGGGTATACACTGCCAAATTTAAAACAAGAAAAACCAAAAAAAAACAGTGTTCGAACGATAAGACCAACAGCAATTCCACCAGTTCACCATCAAATCACATCACCCTAAACTTTTTTTATCTCTTTGTTTAACAAAGACTCATATTTTTATAATATTAGGATAAAAAACAGCCTTTCATTTGTTGGCGGAAGCACCTAAGATATTTATGAACTTCTACTTGATATTTTTGTGAGTTTCCAATTAACCATGGGCGGTTTCACTGCGTCAGTTTGAGGGGGTATTACACATAATATTTAAACTGCATGGCGTATTTCATTGCACAAAATGTTACTACTTGGTTTCATTAATTTATTCATTCATTCAATTATATATAGATTGATGTTTACTAGACGCCTGTTGGTTCATCCATTAATCCACCATTGCGCAGCAGATTCGGTTGCACCTCGCTAACTATAGCGATCAGGGACGTTTGGGAGTTGGTCACCCGCTTTATAGCTTAATACATTGACACATCGGTTTTGGTTCACAGTGCACGTGCCTACAGATATTCACAACCCTAAAAATTAAAACTAGGGCTTCAAAACAATACATGGGACATTCATCCCAAACCAGAAGTTATAAAATACTCATCTTTTGCAGTAGGTTTCAGCACCAGCGTAAAATACAGCACTAATCACTTTTCCTTCCAATTTTCTTTTCCTTTTTGCTTTTGTAAAAAAAATTTGAAAAAAACCTCCTTTGCGACGTGCACCCGACTCGACGACATACACCAAGGTAATTCAAAATGGCTAGAGGACCGTACGTATCATTTTCGATTTTCATGTTGATTTTAGAGATCGTCAACGCTGCTCGTGTTTGGGAAAGATGAAGGAAAGAAAAAAAAATAAAGGATTGGACTGTTGTTGGTGTAGGCTGGTATATTGCTTATGGACCCCCCGGCACCGACACCTTGTTTTATGACCACCTGAACTCCCGGCTCTTTTGACTGATCACGACTATTGGACTTGAGAATATTTTATGCTAACTCATCTTTCAGTAAGAAGCATTTGAAGCGTTTGGCAGCTCCTTCCCACTGGATGCTGGACAAGCTGTCCGGTACTTACGCCCCCAGACCCTCTCCCGGTCCCCACAAGCTTAGAGAGTCTCTCCCTCTCATCATCTTTCTCAGAAACCGTTTGAAGTACGCTCTCAACGGTCGTGAGGTCAAGTCCATCCTCATGCAGAGACTTGTTAAGGTCGACAACAAGGTCAGAACCGACACCACCTACCCCACCGGTTTCATGGATGTCATCTCTCTTGAGAAGACCGGTGAGCACTTCCGTCTTGTCTACGACATCAAGGGTCGCTTTGCCGTCCACAGAATCACTGGCGAGGAGGCTCAGTACAAGCTCGGTAAGGTCAAGCGTGTTCAGCTCGGTAAGAAGGGTGTTCCTTACGTTGTTACCCACGACGGCCGCACCATCCGCTACCCCGACCCCGCCATCAAGGTTAACGATACCGTCAAGATCAACCTTGCTACTGGCAAGATTGAGTCTTTCGTCAAGTTTGACAACGGTAACGTTGTTATGGCTACTGGTGGTCGTAACTTGGGACGTGTTGGTGTTATTGTTCACCGTGAGCGTCACGAGGGTGGCTTCGACATTGTCCACATCAAGGACTCTCTCGACAACACCTTCGTCACTCGTCTCTCTAACGTTTTCGTTATCGGCGAGGGCACCAAGCCTTTGATCTCCCTCCCCAAGGGCAAGGGTATCAAGCTTACTATCGCTGAGGAGAGAGATAGACGTCGTGCCACTGCTTAAGTATAGCTAAACCATCCTGTAATTTTATTTGATATCTTAATGGTGTTTGTTTAAAAAACAAGCTAAAAATTGTTGTTGTAGATGAATTGTTAAAAAAAACCCTGTATTACCACTTGTCTGAAACACAAAAACAGACTGATAATATTCAATTATATGTCGTTATGTATATATGATTTAAACAATGATAATGTTGATATAAATGAAAAAGAGAAAAAGCCTTGACGCTTGCGGCTTACACTGAGTCCAAAAGTGGTAATTTAAAGGCAAAAAAAAAAAAACCCCAAAAAAAACAATAACCTATAGAGCTTTATCTTCCCTGGGTCTTAAGGAAATGCTCAGCACCAACATTAAACTCACCGTTATCCCACTTGCACACTTCCTTTGCTGGCCAGGTCTGATTCACATAATTGGTGAGCAGCTGTACGGTGTTAAGGCCGCCATAAGAGTGCCACTCGTTGACTGGGTAGCCAATCTTGGTAAAGGCGGATAACGCAAAGGGGAGCAAGAAATCGTAAATAACAACGTCGATTTTGGTGTCATCATCAGCGGACTCGGGGATGTTTTGCTCGGACTGGACAGCATTGGGTAAAATGACAAACGGCCAGGGATCGTGGAGAGTGTCGTCACCATCGTCACCATAATCGTCATAAGTCACGTAGCCAGGCTTCAGGCGCTGGTCATGCTGGAGCTTGTCACCAACTGCCGGCTGCTGCGGAGATGATGCTTGAAGGGAATTATAAGACAGGTAGCGTTGCTCAGGGGCTCGCAATATGTTTGCTTCATAGACACTCTGGAGATCTGCTTGATCATTCGTGCCATCTTCTGCCGATGCAAAAATGTAGGGTAGTTTGTTCAGCTCAGGTAGCAGTTTGCGCGCGAATTTTAGAGGAACATCTGGAAAGTATTTCCAATTGTTGGGGAACGGCGAAATGATATATGAGGTGTCAAGCGTGTAGGGCCCCCTGAATAAATCAAATCTAATAGATCCAGTATTAATTATAATATATCTGGGATGGTTAAGAGATCGTTTAACGGGCACCCAAGTACCAATAAGGTTAGGCAGAATTTTTTCAACAAGTAGTGAAAAAAGGTTATCAGGGCCTGGGTACTCTGCCCGACTAGTCAAGAAATTGCGAGGCACGCAACCATAAGGAGTGTCGAGTTCCAAATCACTTCTCATTTTGGCTATTTCCTTGGAAACTGCTTGACCTTCAGGGGTGTGGAAAGGTATCGTGTCTTGTTCATCTTTCTCAAGAGATGTGTTAGTGTGGATTGAGAGGGAGCGCACGTTAAAATCTATGTAACTGCGACTGAATTTGGGGATTGGTAACAGCGACTTGCTGTTGACCTTGTCAATGCTCAGCCAGCCAATTGTTTCAAGAAAGCGGCCACTCTCGAGAGCGGTGGAGCGATCGTCAACAACAGCAAAGTCACGAACATGCGAATGCCCACCCATGAATTGAATAATTGCCAGGGGATGGGCTCGTCTGATTGCATTAATGATAATTTTCATTTCGGGGAATACACGGACGGGAATGTGACTGGCAATTACAAAGACCTCAGTATCCTCATAGGAAAGTGCTTCCAAAAACCAGTCTTCCTTGACCGCGTCAGCGCAGCGGGTCACTCTTGTTCGGGGGTTGTTGCCCTTAAAATCAAACAGGAACCCAAAAGCCACAACCTTGAGTTTCTGGTTCTTAGTTTCAAAACGACGGTATTTGTTACCAATTGGCGTCCATTTGTCTTTCCAGAGCAAATCCACGTTCGAGACAACATAGCGCTCCCCGAAAGCGGGGGCAATAATCTCGTACTCCTGAACGGTGGATTGCCACTGGTAAAGCTCGTGATTGCCAATGGAGACAACGTCATAGTCAAGCTTGGTAAACAGGCGCTCGGTGAGCTCGCCCTTAGGGGAAGTTGCATCGCTGAGACCGTTGCCGTCGTGGCGATCGCCACTATCAACAACTAGGATGTCGACGCCAGCCTCGTCTGCTAAACGCCGGGCATGTTGCGTGAATGAAATCAGGTCGCCCCAATCGGCGCCAAAACTGGGCTCAAGCAAATGACCGGGCAGCCATCCGTGCGTGTCGGTTGTGTGAATGAAGTTCAGCTGGCCCCAGGTTAGGTTTCTTATTGGGTAGGGCACTGATGGGGTCCTGCTGGAGGGCTGTTGAGTAGTCCCAATTACGGCGACCGCTACAGTAGCGTACACCGCAGTTAATGAGATTGTCTTGAAAAGCATGAATAAATCGAGAAAGCAAAGGTCTTACCCAACTTAGGGGGTTGGATTTAGATAAAAAAAGATCTTTTGTCCGGGGGAGGAAAACATAGGAGGCTAGAAAGCAATACGGTTTGCCAGTTTTTATGGCCTCGAGTTTCCGTGTGGCGACAGCCCAAATATTGATAAAGGTATCACACGTGATAGGAAGGCATCGCGAGCGCATAACCGCGAAGGTTTCGAGCCCCTTAGGGTTTGATAGTCAATAACCAACAACGGACTCTGGGATTAGTCAAAACCAATGGCATTGACTGCAAAATAGTCGGAGTTGACAATGGATTTAATGTGGTTGAATCAAGAGGAGGCTTTTGAGACGCTGACGTTATCAGTCGTTATCAACTGGTGCAATTTGCATTTAGAACATGTGCACTTAAAAGGATCTATGAATCATTAAAGGGACTTGGGTTAGTTCGGATCAGACGATTGTAAAAAGGAACATAGCACAGGTAGTCTTCTTGGAATTGGTTGTACTATGAATTTGATCATTCTACAGCTAACAAAGTGAACCCAGCGTGATCAAGACAGTGCAAAAGACAAATTAACACCAACATGAAGATTGAGTAATAGTGATATTTACAATTTCATTTTTCCATTAATTGCTTCCAACGGTTAGAACTCATGCTTCTGATTATAGATTTTGACAAAAGTAAAATGTTAAACTTGTAAGTTGGCTGTAGTTTTGTTCCTGAGCTGAAACTGAATATCAGCTAGGACCTACTATAGGCTATCAAGGCGCCTTACACTTGTGCGACAGTATCACATATATAATACATTAAACAGATCTCACAACCTAGTCAATTACAACCTAGTCAATTACAACCTAGCTAATTACAACCAACTGCTACAGAGCCAGTCTCCGATTAACTACGCGCTTTGCCATTAGCATTGAGCTCAGATATCTCCGGTGTTAAACACAGAGAAGGAAGAAAAGGGTCAGTTATATAAAATGAAATATCCAGGGCTAGGGTTATTATTTTTTGCTGAGTCAGCTGGCGCTGACCAAATCCGTCTACTCTGATTGGTTAAAACCACCCCAATCCGACAAATTTACCAACCACCACAGAGCAAAAGAGATCAATTTTTTCTCTTCCTTCCCTCCTTCTCCTCCAGCTTTTCCAGCCCTAGCACACACACACCCTCCGCCATGTCGTACAACAACATTTACCCCAAGATCCAACTTAGGGAGTACCCCGACTACGTCCCCCACAACACCGTTGAATTGACGCTGAAGACCGCCGCCGTGTCGTTCGGTGCTGGCTTTGCGCTCTCGGCTATCAAGAACTCCTTCATCAACCCCAAGCAGGCCGGTATCTTCCACCCCAAGCTCGGTGCTCACCTGTTTGTTTTCACTGCTGCGGGTTCCGCTTTCACATTTGGACAGTCGGTCTCGGCGAATCTTAGAGAGAAGAACGACGCCTGGAACACCTTTATTGGTGGTGCTGCTGCGGGTGCTATTATTGGTGCTACTTGTATGTGAAAAAAAAGAAGCTATATTTTTCAACAGGAGCGAGGAAGCAAACTGTTGTTAATTTTTATTTTTGTGAACGCCCATTTGCTAACAAATTTTCTTTTATTATAGACAAGACTCTTCCTAAGATCATTGGCTTTGCTACTTTGGTTGGTTCTGCCGTGGGTATTTACGAGTTCTCCGGTGGTCTTGCCGGTTTTGGCCGCGAGAAGGCTCTGTCGGTCACTGGTGAGCTCACTGAGCTTGAGGATGGCCAGAAGCAAGGTTTCTTCGATGTTGTTTCACGGAGACCTCTGTCACAGACTCTTGATGAGCTAGGTGATCTCGTCCGCCCCTTCAAATAAACTTATTATCACTCCTGATAGAGAACGAGAAAAAATCACATCACACGTCACGTCCAATCACTTATATACATCTTTCATCCGCCTCTTTCTTGTCATTTTTCTTCTTGTCTTATTATTCATTTATTATAATCATTTATAACATCGTTGTTTCATTGCAAATATTGGTTTCTTTTACATATACTACTACACAAATTTTTGCAGGGGTTTTGGTTGGCTGGTGAATTATAGGAAGAAAAAAAAAGTATTTTACTCGTTGTATGCTACTGGGGGTCTAGAATCCGAGATCCTGCATCGACTCGAACGCATCTTGCTCAAAGTCCTCTATGTCATGGGGGAGGCCTGTCAGGGTATTTTGCTGCTGCTTTGACTCTGGTTCAACCGGGTTACCTAAAAGCTCTGCCAGCACGTCTTCGTCGGGAATACCGTGAATACTGCCCGTTGCAGTAGCGGGCACGGGAGCTGGCGTCGACTCGGAATCCTTGGATGCATTAAGGAGAGATTCTGCGTGCAGGAACTCGGTCATGTCGTGGTCATCGTCGACAATGTCTTTATCAGACACAGTAGCAGGAGCCACAACCTTGGGCGGAGGTACAGGGGTAGGAGAAAGGAGAGACACTGATCGGGCGCCCAGGAGATCTTCAAGCTCCGCTTCATTGGGCGAGCCTGTTGAGATGGGGACAAACACGCGCTTGAGCCCAGGTTTCGATGGCCCCGAGGCGGTGGTGTCAGGCACCGGAGTTGGCGCTGGAATAGGGTCTTCGTCCCCGCTCCTGTTGTGATTGTCGCCAGGAACACCACCGCGTGCAGGTGGGGTAGTATTGTGAGATTGAGATTCTGTTCTAACAAGTTTGTTCATATCACTAGCCGGAGCGTTACTCGTGGAATCAAGTACCAGCCTAGACTCGGACCGGAGCAACTCATCCATTTCGTCTTCATCAGGAACACCACCTGTCGACGGCTTGGTTGCCTTGGATGTATAGTCTTCGCGAAGGAGCTCATCCATTTCATCTTCATCTGGAACGCTGTCCTTTGAGGCGGCCATAAGCTCGTCCATATCATCATCATCCGGAACGCCTCCCGCGGGCTTTATGATATTATTTTGTGAGTTAGTAGAAGGTGTAATGTCAAGCTCATCATCGTCGTCATCAAAAATGAAAGCGTTACGGGGTCTCGCAGGCCTGGGTTGCGAAGCATTGGGAATTGAATTATCATGTATGCTATCTCTGATGGTATCTGCCACATTGCTACCCGTATTAGAGCTTGTCGCTGGCATACTGTTAGACTTTTCTGTACCATTGGTGTCGTTGAATACATCATCATCAAAGTCGTCATCGAAATCCATCCCATCAAATTCGTCCTCATTCACATGGCCCACAAAGAGATCCCCAGTGTTTGATGATCCAGTTGCATTCGTACTATTACTGGGGTTTCTAGCAGCAGTGGCATTAGTCGAGCCACTCCCTGCTGCCGTTGTATTATCATTTTCAGCACCATCCTTATCCTCACCCTGGACCGCATCAATCCCTAGCTTTTTGGCTTTCTCATCCGAGATCCAGCCCTGACGGAACATGCGCATGCGGGGCGTCTTTCCCGCTGTTCGCGCAATTTGTATAAAGTCGCCAAAGTTGGCTTTGGGGTAAAGTTTATGTGCCCATAGCTGGTAAAACTGAAGGATAGTGGAGAGGTCGCGGAGCTCTTCGCCTTTGCGTTTCTTAAGACGCGGCATCAGGCTAGAAACGACCTTTCTTTGGAGGTAAGGGATACCAATATTCGGATTGATGAGACGGTCGTCGTCAAGCTTAGCCATAGTACGGCGCTTTTTAACCACCACCTCTTCATCGACACCGAGCACATCTGCGTCCGCGTCATCATCGTTGGGCAGAGGCGCGTTATTGCTCCCGCTATTACCATAAGCGCTGGTGGTGCCTTGCGGCGCGCTAAGCCCGCGGTGATCGTTGTCGGGCGACAGATGCACAATATCAAGATCGTTTTCGTCGTCCCAAGACATGCTGCTATTGACGTGGTGTGCGGTTTGTGGTGACAATAAAATGCGTTCTTGCCAGAGACAAGAAGGGAAGAAGAGGCAAGCGAGGTCGAGATGGTTTTTTTTTTTAATTTTATTTATTTATTTTTCGTGTTGTTTTGTACCTGCCGTTGACGCGTCGAGCCAATTTGCCGGATTGGGACGCAAAACGGTCGCGCTTGCGCTTGAACGGGTAATACCCCTGTGGCTACCTTTATATCTCATTAAAACAAGACCTATACATGTGTGTGCTTGAGGGTTTATGGTTTCCTTCTTGTCTCAAAGTTTGGCGTTCGCAATTCCCCGCCTCTGCACAATGGTTCGGCTTCTACCGAACCTCTGAATGCAGTAGCCTTTTCTAAGAGTCGCCCATACAAGCTAACCAAGTCTTCATCTTCTGGTCACCCGATGACGTATATATAAATGACATGTCTGAGAGTTGGCCCAGTGCTGCTCTTTATATTGAGTTTTGGAATCTAAATCGAGCCAACCATTTTCACGCTGGTTTAGATGGTCACGATGGAGTCAGGACTGGGCCTTTGACTTTATATTGAGGGCGAGGTATTTATTCAGCTGACTGAATCCTTTTTTTTCCTTTTGCGTCATCGTGTGTTAGCTACGTTAATAAACACCGGTTGTGAATGTTGCTGCTTTTATTATTTATGTATTGGTGCTGGAATCTGGGGTAGGAAACGCGGTTGAGCGGTGGCTGCAGGACCACCGATAACCTTCATTTATTATGCTGCTGCGTTTGCAAGGCCCAAGGCATTCCCTATCCGACGGTGTCAGATATTCAGCCGCCGCCAACAGTGTCTCAAAGACTTGCAGTTACCGTCAAAAATACGCCAATACTATAAACCTCCCGTCGTGTGATTAGTTTGGTGTCAGGCAGTTAAAACCGTATGGTACTGATTAATAGCCTCAATACCACTGTTCAATGACCCTGCTGTTATATGATTGCAGCCAAAATTAGCAAATCTGACACTGTTGCTGTTTTTTTTTTTTTTTTTTTTTTTTTAAAAAAATCAAAACAACTTTTTAAATTATCTCTCTTTTTATTTTTTACACCCAAAATTTTAATTTTTTACTTTGTGGCTTTTTTTTTTTTTTTTTTTTTTTTTGAAAGAAACTTA
>Ga0160505_101139_pt1 | contig 13031 bp, 7 predicted proteins | sample DIDeMG_FD_108225 | JGI IMG/M metagenome (GOLD analysis project Ga0160505, IMG submission 108225) | Enriched chicken feces microbial communities from UW Madison campus, WI, USA - DID2874_E49_Stillage MG | ecosystem: Host-associated > Birds > Digestive system > Large intestine > Fecal ... | reverse complement strand
TTTTTTTTTTTTTTTTTTTTTTTTTTTTTTTTTTTTTTTTTTTTTTTTTTTTTTTTTTTTTTCCCCAATTGAATAACGCCGTGCCAACATCTATCATTATACAAATGTTTATCTTTCCCCACATATACTTGGGCCCATGTAATCATCATGTATGGCTATATCAACTTTTTATTCTGTTTTTCTTTTAAACAAAAAAAAAGTCAATAAATAAAAGAAAATAATCACAAAAGAAGCTATTGTCATTGTTGTATTGAAGCTCTAATTTTAGTTATAAATTTCGCTTCTGCTCGGTGTCTTTACCGTCGCGCATCGAGGCCCTGTCATCACTTGCGCAAGGTCAGGGTGACGCGGTCTCCTTCGTCCTCTTCATCATCATCGTCATCGTAAACACTTGACAACTTGAACCCCTTGTAGTCTTCAGTATTGAGTCCCTGGGTAATCTCCTGCAATGAACCAAAGTCTCCTGGAGTCATGAGCCCCGCTGCTGCCGCTGCTGTCTTATCGCCATATGGTGAGCCTGGTACGGAAAGGGGCCGCGTGAGCCGCGATGTGTGCTTGTTTCCATTGGCGAAATCAGCAAAAAACGGGTTCTCTTCCTCCTCCTCGGCAAAGCTGGCAGGGTAGGCGCGTTTAAGCGCAAGGTGGCGTGCCTTTACGTACTCAAGACCCATACGGCGCCAGTCGAGCAACTCACTGAGGCGCTCAGTGCGGTTGCGCTGGTTAATACGCTGGCGCCGCGACTTGGTTGTGAAGCCGTACATTGAGTCTGTGAGCTGGTTAAGGGATTCCTCGACGCTCTTCTGGCGCCGGTCAACAATGTAGATACCATAGTCCGAGGCGTTTTCAATCAAATCTTCCATGTAGCACCCAAAGCCTGACAGGTTGGTAGTGATCGATGGTACACCCATAACTGTGCACTCGGCCGGTGTGTATCCCCACGGCTCGTAATACGAGGGGAACACACCAAGATGGCAGCCGCGTACAAAATCATCATAGTCAAGAGACAAAATGGGATTGTTAGAGTTAAGAAATTCTGGATGGAAAACAACCTTAACGCGGTCGCTGGACTGATTGAACAATTGCACGCGACGCAGCTGGTTAAGGATTGGGTCTTTGCTGTCGTCAGTCATGTTATGCGTGACAATTGGGGGCAGCGAGGAGCGCTTAAGCGCAAACACACGGCGCTTGAGCAACACCTTATCTGATGATGTTATTAGCTCATCAAGTTCGGGAATCTCCTTGCCATGCACTGTGCTGCGCGCACAGTGCTCAAAAAGGCGCCGGCCAATGGATTCCTGGATCTCCTGCACGGTGTTATCCAACGCTTTGATAACGGCCTGGCCCTTGAGTGTCTCCAGTGTATACGACTGTGTTGATGCCGGCATGATGATGAAGGCCACCACAGTTTTCTTAGAGCCGGACTCCTTAAGCCTGTAGTTAAGACGCGCAAGCGACTCAATGAACATATCAGCACCCTTATTGCGATACTCGTAACGGCCAGCAATGAAAAAGTAAAGGGTGTTGTCCAGGTCAAAGTCATAGTGGCCGTAAAAGTGGCCACGCACGAAGTTGTTAATCTTCTCCTTTTGGACAGCGTGCAGGTTCTGGAACTCGTGAACAGCAGAAAACTTGATAACGTTGAGACCATTAGGTAGCACACCGTCGGGATTGCGCTTGAGAAGGTGCTCAGCTTCATATGCGGTGATGTGGGACACACTCGTGAAAACGTCACATGAGTGGGCTGCAGAACGCTCAACGCAGTAGCGATGGTAGATACCTCGTTTGCCGGCCTCAGCGTCGACGTCAAACGATTGCAAGTTGTTGTAAAAGTCAGCATCGCTGGCACAGAGGTAACGGCCGAGAAGTGTAGCATGGGTGGTGAAGATAGTGGCCACATCCAGCTGGCGCTTGCGGCAAAGCGGGAGCGCAACACCGGCAAGCCATTCGTGGAAGTGCGCAACGACGGCATGCTCTGTGTCATGCGCTACATACTCGCCGAGAAACCAAGCAACTAGATAACCGAGCACAATTGCATCGTTTGTCTCGGAGTCACCAGCAGGAGTCGGAATTCCGGCGACATTCCAAAGGTCAGTCTTCCATTCCTCAAGATGGTGATAAGCCGAGCCAAGATCAAAAAGCAATACTTTAGGTGCGCCCTCAATTAACCAGCGGCCATAAAGATAGCGCACGCCACGGTCAGCCATATTCTGGAGTGCTCCTTTAAGATGTGGGTTCACAGGCTCAAGCTCCTCAACCTCAATGTCAGCCGACTTTTTGTTGAGCGGGCCTAGCAAGGTATACCTGTCACGGTACTCTTTGACGGTGACAGGAGCTTTGGACTTGATAACAGAGTAAATGCCGCCTACACGGTTCGCAACCTCGGTAGCAACCTCAAATAAGAAGTGGTCTTTAATGTTTCTCATCGTGATAGCAGGCCAGTGGGTTAATAGTGAGAGTATAAAGAATGCATGAGGTGATGAAGATAACGAAGAGAAAGAGTTTATATGAGAAATAAAATAGAATTTAAAACAGCCAAAAACAAAAAAAAAATAGAAAAAAAATAAAAATAAAAAAAGCAGCCAAAATAAGACAAAAGACAATCTATGGAACGGTACGGGACACCGCATGACAACAGGCGAGTAAGCCATCTGACTCCACGCAGTGTGGAGCCGTCGTCACTAAGCCGGCGCTGCACCGGATTATCTAAGAAACACCCACCAGAACAAGAAAAGCAAAATCACTGACACGCCGATAACGGGAATGTACTGGCGGATCAAAGCCTCTAAGTTGATTTTCTTGGCATGACGCTTGTACTTTTTACTCTCGCTGCGCAGCGACGAGGAGAGATCAGACATGCGGTCGAGTGAGTCTCCACGATATAGCAGGTCCTCAATGTTTTTGGTCATCACGCGGGTCACATCCTGCAACTCGGCATTTAGCTTGTCCAGGTTCTGAGTCGCACGCGTGTCTTGGTACAACTTCTTAGTTTGTTGCATAAAGTTGTCAAACTTGACAAATGAGAAAGGGCGCAGGTTGGGTTTGTTGATCTCGGAACCATAGGATTTAGAGAACTCTTTTGAGATCTCATCAAGGTAAGAGAACGCCAGCTTTGCCGGATAGGAGTGGTCGCAAATTGTAAGGTAGATGATGTTGGCCTCATGATCGAGTAGGTAGTGGATGGTGTAGGCGCCACTCTCAATGCTGGCCCTGGGCTCGGAGTTGCTGGTGACCTTGCGAACAATGACCTTAAGCTGTTGCTTCTGCTCGGAGAGCGAGGTGTCCTCGTCAACAGAGGCAGATAGGGGGTTGCCATCGCTAGCGCGGGCAATGTATGTGTGCAGAACCATGGTTGAACTGGGGGGATGGGGTAACAGGGAAAGGCGGGTGTCAGTGAAGAGGACAAGCGCAGAAGAAGTGCTGAGAATGCGCTGATGTGGCAGCAAGTCACGTGGCTGGCAGGTGGCCAGCAGCGCTGTGGCAAAATGGCAGTTCCGAGACAGGACAGTAACAGATGGCCCGAACGATAAATTGCAGAAAGAAAAGAAAAAGACAGTTTGAGTCGAGATCTTAGAGCTTATGCAGCCGGAGCTTCATGAGCTTAGCTTTAACCGTCGTATCTGGCAGACTTGGTCTAGGTAGAACCGGGTCACAATCGCGGAAATCTAATTGGCAGAAAACAATTGTACGGCTGAACGTGGGAAGGGCTTTAATTAGGGTTTTTTTAGCTTTTATTTTTTTTTTTTAATTTTTTTTCATTTTGGTCTTCAGAAATTAAAAAAAGAAACAAACAAAAGGCAGACAAAGCAGCAGCAACAAGACAAAAAACATCAGCCTGAAAGCACCCGCAACTAAAAATATCCACCCGGGAAAAATGAAACAAATGAAAATTTTTTAATAATAATAATCATTAAAGGAGAGGCTAAGCTGCGAATCTGAAAATCCGAAAATCTGGTAATCCAGCTCCATATAAAGGGCTCAAATGTCTCAAAGCTTCAACCTCTGAGGGGTCTTTGAAAGCGGCAAGGTCGTGCCCGTCGCCCCTGATGTGACAAACAATCTCCAGTCGTAAAAATAGCATGGGCCTCTTTGATTCAGCCCTCGTGTATGCGAGATTGGCAGTCACACATACGCATACACACCCCGAGATACTCAACTTGGAAGGTACAGTACATCTTCCCCAGTGACTCTCGCTCGTACACTTCCAGATATGGCGACCTTAATCACTGGGTCCTGTCAAAAATGTCAAGGCTCCCGACAGCATGGAAATGACTATTGTTGTGGAGGTTGCTTTCTGGGGAATGGAGTATTTAATCTCGCTGGATTCCCCACGATTCACTTGCCATTCTTCTATAAAAAAAATTCATAAAAAAAAACTTTTCCTAATTTCTAATATTCTCTCCTCTGTTTTTTCCTGTTTTTTGGTAACTTAATGACCTACAATAACGAATCTTACTTCATTGGTGTCGACGTTGGCACTGGATCTGCCCGCGCCTGCGTTATCGATGCCGCGGGCGAGATTCGTGCAACTCACACGCACCCCATCTCTAAATGGGAACCACGCCCAGACTACTTCAACCAGTCCTCCACTGAAATCTGGGATGCTGTCTGCCTCTGTGTGCGTACTGCCATCGAGGAGGCTGCTGTGGACCCCACCGCCGTCCGCGGCATTGGATTTGATGCCACCTGCTCTCTCGTGGTGCTTGATGAGGAAACTGACGAGCCTATTTCCGTCGGTCCAGACTTTACCAACTCGGACCAAAACATTGTCCTCTGGATGGATCACCGTGCCGGCGAGCAAACCGACGCGATCAATGCCTCTGGTGCTAACCTGCTCAAGTATGTCGGCGGCGGCATGTCTATTGAGATGGAAATTCCCAAAGCCAAATGGCTCAAGGACAACATGCCCGCAGAGCTTTTTGCTCGCGCCAAATTCTATGACCTTCCAGACTTTCTCACTCACAGAGCCACCGGCTCTGAGGCTCGGTCCTTTTGCTCTGTTGTGTGCAAGCAAGGCTACGTCCCCGTTGGCGTCGACGGCTCAAAAGAGGGCTGGTCGCGCAAATTCCTCAACACAATTGGGCTCGGTGAGCTTGCTGAAGATAATTTCCGCAAGCTTGGTGGCGTCGATGGTGCCAATGGGACATTCCTCTCTGCTGGTGAGCCTCTCGGCTTTTTGACCCAGGATGCAGCTGAAAAAATGGGGTTGACTACACAGGTGGCCGTTGGCTCAGCCGTGATTGACTGCTACGCCGGCTGGATTGGCACCATTGCTGCCAGGCCTGATAGCGAGGCGGCCGACAATGCCGATGCCAGTGTTGTGTCGCACCGCCTGGCCGCTGTGGCGGGCACGTCTACCTGTCACCTCGTCATGTCTCAGGAGCCCGTTTTTGTGCCAGGCGTCTGGGGACCTTACCGCGATGTAGTATTTCCTGGCAAGTGGCTTGCTGAGGGTGGCCAGTCTTGCACAGGTGAGCTCCTGCACCACGTACTCACAACTCATCCGTCGTATACAGAAGCCAGCAAGCTCGCGCTCACAGCGCAAATTTCCGTTTTTGAGTGGCTCAACGACCACCTGGAAAAGATGGCAGCAGAGCAGGGTGCTCCTAGTGTAGCTCATCTTGCGCGACACTTTTTCTTTTACGGTGACCTGCACGGCAATCGTTCACCCATTGCCGACCCACGCATGAAGGGTTCTGTCATCGGCCTGGACATGAACTCTGGTGCAGATGACCTTGCCATCAAATATTATGCTGCTGTTGAGTTTATTGGACTTCAGACACGCCATATTATTGACAGTCTCAATAAGGCCGGTCACGCCGTTACACAAATCTATCTCTCAGGAGGACAGTGCCGCAACGGCCTGCTCACCCAAACAATGGCTACCGCAACGGGACTACCGGTTGTCATTCCGCACTACATTGACGCGGCCGTTGTGCTAGGCAGTGCCATGATGGGGGCTCGTGCGGCGTCGGGCGGCACGCTCAACTTGTGGGAAATTATGCGCAGTATGACGCGACCCGGTACAACCATTGCCCCTGAGCCAAAGACCCATGCCACAGCACGCCTACTTAACGCTAAGTATACTGTCTTCTTAGATATGGCACAAAAGCAGCAAGAGTATCGCGCGCTGGTGGACCAGGTTGTCGAGGCCTCAAATTGAGAGACGTCTGTTTCAGGTGTTTTATGAAGTGATTGAAATGACTCCGAGATTGTATAGTTTTAACTCGTAAGTAATGACAATAATAATAGTAATAATAATAAAAATAATGATGATGTTGATAAAAGCCACCACATTCTGTTGATTCTGCGTTCCGTTGCGCAATTGCGACATCACCGTGTGTTCCGTTTCAGGGTTAGGGTAGTCATCATCCTGCACAAAAGTTTTGTCAGATCAACGAAGATGTGACTCGTCCTCCTTTTAAAAACCTCCTCCTCCCTTCAACAGACCCCCGTGTCCTTTATGTTAAGACACACTCGCTTGCTTCATCCGCTTTTTTTTTCCGTCTGCGTCCCTCGCCCCGTTTTCTTCACTGGTTTTAGAATGGCCTCGTCCAAGATTGTGCAGCCCAAGTGGTTTGCTCCCGAAAACAATGACGCCCCGGCACCACTCAAGCTTTACAACTCGCTGACCCGGTCCAAGGAGGTTTTTGTGCCCATGAAGGGCAAAAAGGTCACTTGGTACTCTTGTGGTCCGACCGTCTATGATGCGAGTCATATGGGTCATGCGCGAAACTATGTTTCCACTGATATCAACCGCCGTATCCTCCGCGACTACTTTGGCTACGACGTCTTCTTTGTACAGAACGTCACCGACATTGACGACAAAATTATCATTAGCGCTCGTCAGAACTACCTTTTTGATCAATACAAGGCCGCGAATGTGAGTGCACTCACCCCCGAAGTTGTTGCTAAGGCAACTGCAGCATGGGAGGAGTATGTCGAAAAGAACTTGAGCAAGTTTGGCGCGCCCAGCAAGCTTAACGAATTTGTGGCCTGGGCCAGCGCTGTTGACGTACCCAAGGTCGCTTCTGAAAGCCCCAAGTTCCCCATGCACCTCGAGGCTGCCAAATCTGCGCATACCGCTATCGTTGGCGCTAACTCCGCTAACCCAGAGGCCTTTTTGACTGCTGTCAAGAGTGTCTTGATCCCCGTTCTAGACGCTGAAAAGGGATCCTCCGTCACGGACCCCGCCATCTTCCGCAACCTACCCGCATACTGGGAGAAGAAGTACGACGATGACATGCGCGCGCTTAATGTGCTGCCCAGCACTGTCACCACCCGTGTGTCTGAGTACATTCCTGAGATCATTACGTTTGTTGAGAAGATTGTTAACAATAAGCTTGCTTACCGTACTACTGACGGCAGCGTCTATTTCGATACCAATGCCTTTGATAACGATGGCAAGCATGTCTACGCCAAGCTCCAGCCTTGGAACAAGGGCTCGCAGGAACTCATTGATGAAGGCGAGGGCTCACTCACCACCAGCACTGGCAAGCGCAGCAACAACGACTTTGCGCTGTGGAAGGCCAGTAAGCCTGGTGAGCCCGCATGGACTTCGCCGTGGGGTGAAGGCCGCCCTGGCTGGCACATTGAGTGCTCCGTCATGGCTTCTGAGGTGCTTGGCCAGCAGATTGATATCCATTCCGGTGGTATTGATCTTGCCTTCCCTCATCACGACAATGAGATTGCGCAATCTGAGGCCTGCCATGGCAACCATCAGTGGATCAACTACTTTCTTCACACAGGTCACCTGCACATTGAGGGTCAGAAGATGAGTAAGAGTCTCAAGAATTTCATTACTATCCAAGAGGCGCTGCAAAAGTACACTGCGCGTCAACTCAGATTGGCATTTGCGCTGCAGCAGTGGAACAACCAATTTGATTTCAAGGAAAATTTTACTGAAGTGCGCAACTATGAGAACACTGTCAGCAAGTTTTTCAGCAACATCAAGGCGCTGCTGCGTGAGAACGACGCCGCCATTGCCGGTGGCGCCATCGTTCCCACAAAGATCGGTGAGAATGAGACTAAATTGTTTGCTGCATTAGATGACGCTAAGGTTAGCGTTCACAACGCGTTTGCCGACAACTTAGCTGTCCCCGCTGCTCTCTCTGCAGTTTCGGACCTGATCACAAAGACCAATGTTTATATTACTGATGTGGGTCGCGAGGCCAGAGCTGAGGTGCTCTTTGATGTTGCTACTTGGGTCACCAAGATCTTCCGCATCCTGGGTTTCCATGTCAGTGCTGAAAGCATTGGTTGGGCCAGTGAGGGTCAGGAAAGCTCTGTTCAAGCTGAGGACGTTGCTCAGCCCTACGTCGAGTCGCTTTCGCGCTTCCGCGATCTTGTTCGCGCCAAATCCATTGCGAAGGCACCTTACGCCGAGCTGCTGGCGGCCTGCGACAAGCTCCGTGAGGAGCTCATCGATCTGAGTGTCTCGCTCAACGACCGTGCTGACGGTCCTGCCCTTGTCAAGTTCATCGACGAGCGCGAGAAGGCCGAGCTCATTGCTCAGCGCGAGGAAAAGGAGCGCAACCTTGCTGAGAAGGAAGCCCGTCGCCTTGCCCGCCTGGAGGCTGAGGAGGCCAAGAAGCGCGAGGAAGCCGAGAAGGCTAAGGTCCGCCCGCAAGATCTCTTCCGCTCGCTGCCTGACGTGGCTGAATGGGACGAGAGCGGCATCCCATCCGTGCTTAAGGATGGTACCGCCGTGACCAAGAGCCAGTTCAAGAAGTACAAGAAGCAGCTTGACGCACACACCAAGCTCTACGAAAAGTACAATGGTAGCGCGTAAGGCAGATGGCGAGCGTGACGCCGTTTTTGTAAATTTGTAGTCCGTTTTTGTTATTATTTTTTTAATATAGTTATCTAGTCTTGATTTTGCCATAAAAGCCAGGCCGTTTTGTCTGCGATTGAGTCTGCCCAATGCCCATGTTTTGTATTTGCACTTGCGTACATGCCTGTTTAACCCTCTACTGAAACCAAACGCCCAAAACCTCCTTTTTTTTTTTTTCTTCCTTCCAGCCCACACCAACTTACGCAAGCACCCCCAAGGCACCACCACCATCACCACACGCGGGCCTCGCTCAACACTCGTTTAACCTTCTCGTTGTAAGTCCTTTTTCTTCCTTTATTTCGACGTTTTGGACCCGGCCAAACCTTCGCCGCACTTGCTTCCCAATCCGGATCTCGCTAACCTTTTTTTTTCTTTTTTTTTTTCTCGCTAGCCCGCTAGCTCGTCAGGCTAAACCCAAATCTCTCTCTATGCCCCGACGACGACTAAAGCTCCGCTGCCTGCTTCTGGCAGCGTGCCCGGGTCTCGCGCAGCTCCAGGTAGAGCAGGTGCAGCCCCCAGCCATTGTCAACAATATTGGCCGCATGGGCCTAGCCGGTCAGTACTCCGGCATCTCGCAATATACATATGTAGGCCAACAAGCGCAGACGGACACGACCCCTTATTTCGATTCCATCATTTCGCAGCTAGACTCCGACGAGTTTATCCACCACGGCAAGACGGATGGCCGGGTCACCGACCGCTGCCAGATTAACGAAATGGTCTATCTTACCGGCAACTTCACCAAGGTCGGTAGCACATCCACCCCCGGCGGTCTGCTTGCCTTCAACGCTTCTTCTGGCGAATTTTCTCCAATTGCCAGAAACTTTAACGGTGAAATCTCGACACTCTACTGCGATACTAGCAACAATACTATTTACGCTGGCGGAAATTTTACTTTTCAGAACGCCTCTGGTGTCGCGGTTTTCACTCCAGGGGATAATTCGTGGAGTTTACCAGGGTTTGGAGGTTTTGCGACAGGCGCGCACGTTAACTCCATCACCTACTTCAACGAAAACATTATCTTTGGCGGTCAGTTCAACGGCCTTTCCAACGAATCGTACACTAAACTAGATACCACCACCAACAGTACCACCAATGTTACGACCCAGGACCCCCAGCGTGTGAGTTTCCATGCTGCAGATGTGTTTGGCGGTGGTTCTCTCGAAGGTTCTGACCCACGCAATATTGTGTGTCCCTCGGATACATCAATATGGCGTATGCACCAGGGCAGTGTTGGTTCGTGGAACGCGCTCTGGCCGTATAGCTTTAACCCCACGCGCATTCGTATTTACAACTTGCGCGAGGCCGGTGCCGGCGTCAGCACATTTCGCCTACTTTCCTTCCCCTCAAACGGTATTATGAATCTGACCTTCACCAACTCTTCGCGCCCGGAACCCTACTACTGCGATGCCTGGTGCTCGCTACCCATGAGCAGTGACCAGGAGTACGTAGACTTTGAGTTTGTCAATCCCATCGCCACGCGCGGCCTGCATATTGACGTGCTCGACACATACAACGCCAATGGTGGACTCTCGGGCGTGGAAATCTTCCACGACGACGCTTTCACTTATGCCAACGATACGCTCAACCAAGTTGACTCATGCAGTGGTACTTCAGCATCAGGCAGCTCACAGCTCGTGGGTGACTTTCAGAATCCTGACGTGAGCGGAACCACCTACCTCTCGGTCGACGTGCAGAACGCGGCCCAAAGTGAAGCCATCTCGGTAAAACTAAATCCTAACATTACCCGTGCAGGCAACTACTCCGTGACACTCTACACTCCCGGTTGCGTTCAGGATGGCACCTGTGACCGCCGTGGCGGCGTTAATGTAGTGGTCTACGCGCGTGAGCAAGATGAGCCCAAGACCCTTACGCTTTCCCAAACAAATAACTACGACAAATACGAAGTACTCCATACGGGTTTGTTTGATAAACCCTCTGACAGCTTCACCCCATCAGTTACGATTAAACCCATTACTAACCCGGAATTTCCATTTCGCTTTGTTGCTGATCGCCTGGAAACTGTTCTCCACTCTGTAGCTGTCAAGGACTCACTGACCATTAGAAACTTGTTTGAGTTTGACAGCGCCAACTTTACATCTTTAGATAAGGACAGTCTTCCTGTAGGCAACACAACAATCAACTACGCTGGCGCGCTCCTAAACTCCTCGGATAGCGTGAATGCATTGTTCGTTGAGGATAATAACATTTTCGTGGGCGGTAATTTTAGTGGAAACGGCCCACTGGGTGCCGGTATGTTTAAAATTGGCAAAGATAAACCAGCAGCTGAAACTCTCAACGACACTGGATTCTCAGGCCAAATCAATGGATTCCAAAGCTTTTCGCAGGATAGATTTATTGTATTTGGCAATTTCTCAACCGACAATAAGAGCATCCGCAACGTTGCATTTTACAATATTGCGAACGACTCGTGGAGCCCCATCCAGGGCGGTATTGACGGTGAGGTTACAAACGCGAACGTGCTAAAAATTGCAAACCAGTCGCTAGTGGGCTTTTCTGGTAATTTCACCAATGTCTATACAAATTCCTCGCTCGCGCTTACCTCGAAAAACTCGGCATTCTACTTTCCCGACGAAAGATCATGGTTCCAGGAGTCATCTCTGAACCAGTACTACTTAAAGGCACGACTGTCGCAATGGACATCATACAACAACACGATGATGTATGCCGGTAGCGTTGTCTGGTATGACTCAGCCTCTAGTGGTGCATCGTTTTTGAAGGACGATCTTTCGCTTTCCAGTACCCCTTACACATTTGTTCCCAATCCGGTTATGGGTAATTCTACTAGATTAACTTCACGAAACACCATCTTGCAGTCAAGCGAAAATTCCGTAAATGCTGGCGCTTTTGCCAACTCAACGACAATGATTCTCGCTGGCCATTTTAGTGCAAAATCGCAAAACTCAACCTTTCACAACCTTCTGATGGTTGACAGCGATTCTGGTCAAGTGACAGGCCTTCCTAATGGTACTATTGATTTGACCTCGACATTCCAGGAACTATTTGTACAAGATAACATGTTATACGCCGGTGGTAGTATCACCGGTCAGGTTGCTAACCACCAGGTTTCGGGGCTTGTGTTCTATGATCTTAAACAGGGAGGTTACAGCAGTACGCAACCGCCAGGGCTCACGGGCGATCAGGCCGTTGTGACAAGCGTCGAAGTGCGACCTAACACTAATGATCTTGTTGTGGCGGGCTCGTTTGAGCAAGCCGGCGGTCTTGCCTGCACAAGTTTCTGCATCTTTGATTTAAGTAGCAATCGATGGAAGAGCCCCACCCCGGGGCTTACTGGCCTTGTTTCGTCAATGGCGTTTATCGGAAACGACGTGCTTATTCTTGCTGGCGACCTAACACTTAATAGCACAAACGTTTTTCTGGCACAGTACGATTTTGGTACGATGCAGTACACAACGTTTGAGGGCCAGTCTTCAACCCTGCCGGGCCCAATTAATAGTTTTGTTCTTAACGGTAATGGTGTCGACTCCGTGTTTGCTAGTGGCCTTGATTCGTCAACTGGCAATGCGTACGTGTCGCACTGGAACGGTACGGCATGGAACAGTATTGATAGCGTGATGAAATCCGGCTCCGTCATTACCAAGTTGGTTTTGCTTGAGCTCGCTACCCACCACACTGAGAACAGCGTCCTGGCGGAGAACCAGGTCTTGCTCATGTCCGGTAACATTGAGCTTGATAACTTTGGTAACGCATCTGGCGTGTTTTTTGATGGCACGTCATACCAGGCCGCTTATCTTACAACCACAGACGATGGGCAAAGCGGCGTCATCAACTCATTTTTCTCGCAGCAATCTAAATCATTCAGTCTCATTCCAGGCCAGAATCACATGCGACGCGGAGTCGTAGTGGTGATCTCAATGGCCATTGCATTTGGTCTCATCTTTATGCTGGTTGGACTCGGTTTACTCGTGGCCTTTATCCGACGTCGGAGAGAAGGCTACACGGCGGCTCCTAACCGCGTGTCCGAAACCGAGATGGCTGAGACGATTCCACCAGAAACGCTGTTTGAGGAGCTCAACTCGACCTCACGACAACCACGCCGGCGTGTCTCAGGCATGCTATAGTAGCAGGCATGGGGATTGAGGAACAGTTATCTAACTGAGAAATTAAAATTAAAAAAGATGTACTTGCCTTTTTTTTTTTTTGTGTGTGTGTGTTCAAG
>Ga0160505_101138_pt1 | contig 13034 bp, 7 predicted proteins | sample DIDeMG_FD_108225 | JGI IMG/M metagenome (GOLD analysis project Ga0160505, IMG submission 108225) | Enriched chicken feces microbial communities from UW Madison campus, WI, USA - DID2874_E49_Stillage MG | ecosystem: Host-associated > Birds > Digestive system > Large intestine > Fecal ... | reverse complement strand
GCTTCCAGCTCTTCCATTGCTTCCAGTGCTTCTGGATCTTCAAGTGCTTCTGGATCTGCAAGCTCTTCCATTGCTTCCAGCTCTTCCATTGCTTCCAGTGCTTCTGGATCTGCAAGCTCTTCCATCGCTTCCAGCTCTTCCATTGCTTCCAGTGCTTCTGGATCTTCAAGTGCTTCTGGATCTGCAAGCTCTTCCATTGCTTCCAGCTCTTCCATTGCTTCCAGTGCTTCTGGATCTGCAAGCTCCTCCAGTGCTCCTAGTCATTCTGGACCCTATAGTTCTCATAACTCTCCCCCGGCTACCACGATTACTGTCTCTTCTACATCCGTAATTGCTGAGACTGTGACTGTTCCATGTGAGACCAATGAGACTTCCTTTACCGTTTCCGTCATTTACAAGACCTCTACCGTTGAGTGTGAGACAGTTGTCCCAGTTACTGTGATCACCACGTTCACCACTCAACTTGCCACTGAGACGGTGACTGTGCCTTGTGAGACCAATGCTCATTCCTCTGTCGTTTCAACCATCACGAAAACAAAGTATGTTGAATGCATCACTTCTGTTCCCGTCCTTCCAGTGCAAACATCGACAAGTACATTTACTGTAACAGATATCGTTGTCACCACTGATGTCGTGTATGTTCCGTGCTCCACCAACCCTGCATCGTCTGTCCTCAGCACCGTGGTCACCACCAAGACTGTTGAATACTTGACCACTTCTTGCGTTTATAACGCAGCTACAACTTTCGAAGCCTCCAGTGGAGTCATCACAAAGGCAGTCCCATCTGAATACAAAGATGTGACTGTTACTATCTACCCCACAGTTGTTACTTCGACAGATACTAACGGCCTTCAAACGACTTCTTCAAGTTATGTTACTGCCACTATTGTTTGTGAATCGGGTGATTGCACGACGACTGTGGCTACTGAGACTTCCGAAATCGTGGGTGCCGTCTCTACTGGTGCCGAGGAAACCACGATTGTGATCACGAAGTCCGTTAATTACGGACTGGCCACCACACTTGTCACTTCTGCCACTACTGCCAGTGAGGTGTGCGTTCCAGTGCAGACTTGTGTTGTCAAGGTTGTGGACATCTCGCAATTGGACTACTACAAGAGTTTGGGATGGGGTAATTGAGTGAATGTCTTATTTCTTAACCCTCGCTTATTCATTTCACTCACGACTTTCTTCTTTGTGGCTCTTTTTCTTCAACTTTTACAATTTGATTTTCAGATTGTTCACATTCTTTTGGCATTCAGTTGCATTTGGTGCAACTATGTTTTCAATTCGACACATTCTTATTATCACTGTAGAGAAAGCCGATAAAAAATCACAAGAGCTCCACGATTCACTCAATAGCTTCAAGGTAATCCAAACACAAATTTCAACGTCAATCTTTCAACTTTCAAATTCCTTCACTTCACTATTCTGCCACTGAGCATGCATAGAACATCACTCTAATTCCTAAATAACAAGCCACTGAGTATAGATGACAAAGAAAAAGGAAAGAAAAGAAAGTAAAAATTAAATAAGGGACATAATTGTCTTTCCACCGAATATCCCTCAATTTCTCCTCTTTATTATAATACATCGCCCCTTTGTTCCACAGATTTCCAGTACACCCATACATTCTCACAATCCTACACAATCCATATCCAACACTAGACAAAACCCATGCTCTAGCATGCAAGAGCCGCCGCAAAGACTCCGCGGCGCCATCATCCGGGGCAATCTCCCCATCACCAAAAGGCTATTGGCTCGTTTTCCTGAGCTTTGGCTTAACATTGATCCCAACAACCACGGGTGGTGTAACCTCCATTATGCATCATACCATGGAAACTACTTGGTGTGTTTCCATTTGGTATCGCTTATGAACCGCATGCGTGAATCAGCCAATGTGTGCGATCTCGACTTGATCACATTCGATAATCTCACTGTGCTCCACATGCCTTTGATGAACCATCATTCTCAGACTTTACATTTCCTCCTCCAGGAATTCTCTGGCCACCGTTGGATCAACCACCGGGGCGGCCCACTTTCACGAACACCTCTTCATTACTGCTGCGTACACCAATTTGCCGATGGACTCAAGCTTTTACTCGAGTTTGGTGCCGATTGGACCGCTCAGGACAAAAATGGTGATACTTGTCTTCACCTCTGCTTTGAGTTTGGACACTTGGACGGATTAGAGGAGCTTGTTAAGTTCACAGCCACACGAAGACTCAAGCAGTACTTAAGGGAATCAAGCAGTTCGGACGACGAGAAGGAGGTGAAAGAGAGGGACCTGAAAGAGAGGGAACTGAAAGAGAAAGAATTCAAGGAAAAGGATTTCAAGGAATCCAAAGGTTCAAAAATGTCTAAGGTATCTTCAGATTCTCTGAGCCAGACCAAATGGGCCATTCGAACTGCCGTGCAAGATGAAATCGCCAAGTTTGAGAATATCACCAACAACAAGGGGTGGCGGGCCGAGGATTATTCAGCCACATTCGAAATGGCCAAAAAGTACAATTCGTTGAAGGAAACTTGGATCGACCGTGCCGTCGAGGAGGAATTGGCTCTTCGCCACCTTACAGACTCGGACTCGGCACTGTCAATGTATGTATACGATCCTGTCTACGATCGCCTGGCGAAATTGTCTCTGAACAGTTTGAGTTCGTCGCTTCACGTGGATACGGCCGCCGGAAGCTTAACGAGCTCACTGGCCGGTGATGCCGGAGTGTTAGCAAGCCCTATTCACCTGATAATGCAACCGTTGCTGGCCAGTTCACGTCATGGTTCAATCTTAGAGAATTTGGACAATTCACCTGTCCCCTTTACTTCTAACGATATAACCGAGAAAAAAGGAAGACAGCATTCACGCTCTTTGCCTGGAGCAACACCAGAGCCCATAGCCGAGAGGCCTCCGCAGACTAGAAAACGCTCAAACACGTCGTTTGCGTTTAGCCTGCGTCCTCCACAACTTCTGGCTACCAGAACTCCAGTTTTGGCCTCGGGTTCCATGCCTCCTCCACCAGTAACTCCTTTGCTGATGGAGATGTCTAAGTTGGACTTGTCGAAAACACCTTCGCTCAAGTCGGTCACCATTTCGCCGCTGGTTCGGTACACGAAACGGAGATCAAGCGAAGATCTAGCTAGCGACATCAAGACGGAGCCAAAACTCACCCGATTCTACACCGCAGGTAATCCTACGAGTATACCTACGGCCGTCACTGGCAGCCCTAGCTCAGCCGACACCCCAACATCTACAAGGTCGCCTTTTTCACTTTCTCCACATAAATTAATCCAGAGACAAAGAAGTGCATCCACATCCAATGCACCAAAATCTGACTCCTACATTGCAGCCCGTGCTGCCGCAGAAGCCGCTGTGCGATCTCGAGGATCGCTGTTTCGTCTTCCACATGGCCCTAGTACAGAAAAAGCCTCCAAACATCCACCACTACTTAAACGCAATGCTTCAACGCCTGTGATCAGCAGTTTCACAAACATGGATTATGCATCACGAAGAATGTCCAAACAGAGTATTAGTGACTTATCTAGAGACTCACTTCAAAGCAATATTGTGCTAGAGGCTCTGAGTACTGATGGCTCTCTTGATACAATTGATCTAGCGGCAATGCTGATCGGGGATTCTGCAGATTCATCTCGCTTTGTTCCCCAAGTGAAATCATCAAGCACAACTATATCGCCTGAGAAAAAACTCCAGAGTTCCGTGCTTTTCGATGGAGACAATTCCAACAAATCAGACCTCTTGTTTAAGATTCCTCCTTCTCAGTCCCTAGGACTCTCGAACACTCCAAAGAGACCTTCTTTGAGCCAGCACTCGACCGCTCTGGGAAACAGCAGCAACGAGAAGATTTCCCCTACAAACCGTTCTCTAGCACGGAACGTGAGCAGTATCTCCTTCACGCGAGTGAGAGACGAATAGGCGACTTCAAAATTACTCGAAGCATATTCTTGAATATAGAGACAATTCTCCATGTTGTGCCATGTGGGCGACCGTTGAGTCAAACTCTTGCATCGAAGCAGCGAAATTATAGAAATCAACCCGTCCCTTGTCCTGAACATAGTTATATATGGATGCCTCTACCCCTCCAAGCGGGCCACAATGTTTAATGTGATATCTGATATAATCCATCCACATGTTTGAGGTTCTCAGGAAATAGAAACCACCAAAGATACACATGCAGCAATAGACGAAGATGACACGTAAGGCAAAAGGATGACGTGCTCTCACAAGATCCCCGAGTTCTAAAGGTGCAGAGTAGAGCATTCGGAAGATCGGTATAGGGTAGCCCTTGTATATAGCGAAGCTGAAACTGTTCTCCATTACTGTAAGCAATTCCTCCAATATTTCGTTCTCATTGCTTGTTCGCGAGTTGATCTCTGTGAAACCACTCTTGCTAAAGTAGTAATCGTGAAGTTCCACCCTCAACTGGCCCACCATGGCACTTGGGTAAATCGGAGTTCCCCAAATATGCATTGTCATGTTCTCTATCAACAAGCTTAAGATGCCAGAAAATTGGCGACTTTTCTCGTCTATTAGCTTCCGTATGCTTGCAGAGAAGCTCAATATGTCCAGTGGGGGATCGCCTTCAAAATCCACTACAGGCATGATCAGGTGAGGATGGACACCCAAGAACGCAAATATGAGCGAACTGGAGAAGAAAAACAGCTCCAGTGCAATTTCCAGATTGGAGGATTGCTGCACTGTCTTTGAGAAGTAACGGGCAGTTTGTGAGAAGATATTATCCTTGCCATTATCGAATACTGCCAGGGTTTCGAAAACATGTGAATAGCTGCCATCGAGTTGGGTTTCCATATCTGTCCACTCTATTTTGTCCTGGTCTAGAACACTGTCGACATTTGAGTATTTCCAGAGATTAAGACACGCAAATGCAAAAACAGACTGCCTGACCATATCCAGAGAAGCAAATTCCCTGGGAAGCAACTTTCTCCATGTTCTGTCTGCATCCTTATTGATATTGAAGGAGAAAAGTGGGATGCACGCATCGTTGAAGAATCGTAGTAGTCGATACTCGAATCGAGTTAAGTTCATCTGCGTTGCAAGTGAATTGTACAGATATAACGCTGCACCAGGCACAGATAGTCGGTGTGAGTGATCAGAGCAAGAAACCTTGTCATTGATTTGATTCCAATCGTCAGGACTTGTATCAGGACTCACTGTAGGAGTATCATCAGAGAGATACTCACATTGGCGATTGGTAGCTACACAATATTCACAGGCTGGCTTCGCCTCGTCACACTGCGGTTAGTTACAGATTCAAAGAACAGATATCACGGACGACATACTTTAATCTTGAGCCGTTTGCAGCTTGTGCACCCTTTACGGGATAGTTTTCTTCTGGGCATGGGGTATGACTAGATGGCTAGATAACCTCCTGTAGGTAGATGGTTGTGCTTATTAGAGATGGGTGCGTGAAGAGAAGAAGATACACCATGGAAAAGATAAGATTTTCGGGATTTTTCAAGTTTGATTTGAAATTCTTCTTCTTTTCTTAAGTTGTTTGTAATGTATTTTTGAGTGGCTGAAATATTCATGCAAGTGAATGTGTTTGGATAAATGAAGTAGATCTTGGCGATTACTCAATGCGATAAGCCCATTTTGGATAGACGTCAAGTTAATTCTAGGGCGAAGGGTGTGTATCGCCATTTCGACAGATTTTAACACGGTTTCGTAGGCAACGTAAAGAATCAGATACATTAGGGCCATTTATGGATTTGTGGACTGATAGATTTTAATTTGGTGGGATCTGAACAGGTCGATGCTTCAATAATCAGAAAATAGACATGAGTAGCTATTCCAGGATAAGTTGGAAAGAAAATCTATTTGAAAAAAAAATATAGGCTAATAATGAACATCCTGAGACGGTCTTATGATATATCCTAATATCATATTCCAATATCATATTTCAAATGCAAATCTTACAGCATAATCCAGTGCATATTCCAATAGCAAATCTTCCACCGTACTACACGTTACACGTCTCATACACTACCAAGATCAAGAGGTACTACTGGCTTCATGAAATCTCTTGCCAATAAGAAAAAACAGAGGGCTATCAGCAGTTTCTTCACACCTGCCGCATCCAAACAATCGCATACTCCTCAAACGCCCAGAGTTGACGCCTCCACAAAGAGAAAACTCGACAGTTTTCTGCATGAGAATGATTCGTCTTCTCCAAAGAAATCACGAAGTGAGGGCCAATTGAGGGCCATCCCAACAAAAAAGGTAGTTGAAAAGTCGTCCCATTTCACTCCGAAAAGCATTTCAACCTTCTCTGGACCGTCAAAGACAAAATTGACCCCTTTGGAGAAACAGTTCATCGATCTCAAAAGGCAGCACCAAGACAAGGTTTTGGCAATCCAAGTCGGATACAAGTTCAAGTTTTTCGGACAAGATGCCGTAATAGCGTCCCAGCTACTCAATATTATGCTTATTTCAGGCAATTTGGACCTCGACGACCGCACACATGAGCGATTTGCCTACTGCTCCATTCCAGACAATAGACTCCATATTCATCTTCAGAGATTGCTCAACCATGGACTAAAAGTTGGTGTTGTCAAGCAAACTGAGACTGCAGCCATCAAATCAGTGGAGAGTTCAAACAAAAGTGGACTTTTTGAGAGAAAGGTTACAGGGGTTTATACCAAGTCGACTTATATGGGCGATGAGATTCTCACTGGCGACCCAACGCTCAACAGAAGTGCCAATGTGGAGACTGATGAGGGAAGCACCTTCATACTCTGTATTAACGAACTGAAACATCCGAAGATATCCAGCTTGGTGGCTGTCGACCCAGCGATTGGAGATATCGTTTATGATGAGTTTCCTGATACTTTCACGCGAGATGAGCTAGACACTCGATTGCAATTTTTGAAGCCCAGTGAGGTGATTGTGATTGGGAATGGCGAAAATGTCTCTCCGGAGACGAGAAAAGTGCTACGGTCGAATAATCCCATGGTGAGTATCACATACATTAAGCAGAAAAAAGAGAGCGAAATCCAAGCTGCATTGTCTGATTTCTTTATCGATGTGAACGAAGAGGGTAGTTCAGCGCATTTGGCAGAGTATTATTTTCTCAATTACTCTATCTCCATCCAAAGCTGCATCCACGAACTTATTCAATATCTTGCTGAGTTCAAACTCAGCAATATATTCACCATTGCATCCAATTTCTCCAGTCTAACAGACTCTCGCAAGTGTATGCTATTGCCAGGGAACACTTTAAAAGCATTAGATATATTTGAAGTTCAGGACGAGCCAACTTCCAGAAAAGGCACATTACTTTGGCTTTTAGACCATGCTTACACAAGAAATGGCTCCCGTATGTTGAAAAGATGGATTCATAGACCCTTAGTGTCCAGAGAAGATATCGAGGAACGTCTAAGAGCTGTTGATACTTTCAAACTGGGCGGATTTTCTCACTTGGTGGATGCATTAAAAAGTGCCATCATAAAAATCGGAAAATCAGGCACTGACTTGGACAAACTTCTTATCAAAGTCCACTATTCGGCCACTTACCTATCAGAGAAGATGTCCCGGAAAGACGTGTACATGATGTTAAAGAATTTTCTGGATATTCTTGATGTCTCGAAGAATTTTGGTCAGAAGGGAATCGCCGATTTTGAGGCCACAAATAACTCTCAAATGATATCCGATATTCTTCAGAAGCTACAAAATTTGAGCCAAGAGCCAGTGGTGTCCGATTTATTGGAGATGATCAACGCTAGTGCAGCGTTGAATACAACCAATTTGAACGAGCAGAAGATCCATTTTTTCAACCTCAGCAACCAGAAATTCGATTCAGTAGCCATCCAAATAGACCAAATCGCACTGATCGAATCTGAGCTTCAAGAGGAGCTAGAGAGTATCCGGAAATATCTCAAGAGACCGCAGCTAGCATTTGTTACGAACCTAAAGGATACACATCTCATTGAGGTACGCAATGGAAAGGCCGTGGATGCCTTGCCCTCTGATTGGGTGAAGATCAGTGGCACGAAATCTGTTTCTCGATTCCGGACACCTGCTGTCTCTCGGTTGCACAAACAACTACAGTATCATAACGATATGGTGTTGAAGGCAGCTGATAAGTGCTTCAATGAGTACTTGAAAGAGATCGACTCACACTATGAGTACTTCAACCAAATAGTAACCAGCATTGCAACCTTGGACTGTTTATCGTCGCTAGCGAGAGCAAGTGCATCTCCTGGTCAAAATTATGTCAAGCCATCGTTGGTGGACGAGCAGTTGATCGACATAAAACTGGCCAGCAACCCCATTCTCGCATCATTGTCTCTGGACTACGTTCCAAATGACATTGATATCTCTTACGATGAGAACAGAGTGCTTATTCTCACAGGTCCTAATATGGGAGGAAAATCGTCGTATGTCAAGCAGATAGCGTTGTTGGTGATCATGGCGCAAGTTGGATGCCAACTCCCATGTACCAGTGCCCGAATGGGAATCTTTGACTCTATATTTATTCGCATGGGTGCATCTGATAATATCTTGAGAGGCAAGTCTACGTTCATGGTGGAGATGTTGGAATCTTCAAACATTATACAGAACTACACAGACAAATCACTTATTATACTTGATGAAATCGGACGAGGAACTGGAACAAGTGACGGTATCTCGCTAGCCTATGCGATTCTCAAGTATATCATCGAAGACCCCAAAAAACCGTTGACTCTCTTCATCACTCATTACCCTTCATTACATGTTCTAGACAAGTTCGAGGGGGTCAACAATTATCATATGGCGTTTATTGAGAAGACATTAACAGAAGGAAAGGAAAATGACTGGCCGGAAGTCATTTTCCTCTACAAGTTGGTTCAAGGCGTTGTATCGAACCTGTATGGACTTAACGTTGCCAAGTTGGCAGGAATTGACACGAATATTATAGAAAACGCATACAGAGTTTCCGAGGCCATGAAAAGTCTGGTTGAAAGAAAAACCATATTAGATTCCCTTGGAAACTTAACAAGGGCCAACGCTGGTGAGACACTCGCGGACATTTGTGCCAATATATAACACTTTTCTTTAGTGTTTAATGAAAATCAATGAATTCTATCAACATTTTGTTGAACTCATCTGGGTTATCCAAGTAAATATGATGGCCAGCATCCTTAGCAATCACTAAACTCGAATTCTTATCACCCAATTGTTTTAGTTTCTCCACGCAATATTCTCCGCCCTTCATGTTCATCCAGTCCTTGTCACCATACATCCACAAAGTACTGATATTGTTTTCTGTCAAAAACTTTTCTAATCCACGGTCACACAATGGTAACCGAGCCAAAATCTCGTGGTTGATAAGTTTAGTGATTGCTAGTTCTCCTGAACCCTGGTACTGGTTAAAGATTGAGAAAGAGTACTCGTGAAGTTTTAAGATCAAATCTGTATTGGATTGGGGCCCATCTTCCGAGTTATTGGCCTTGAGGTTCTTGAATCTTTGGAATGACCACAATGACAATATCTTCAGGTACATTGGTCCCAAGTACTGGAGCACCTGGAAGGGCAGCACGTTCCATTCCCATAATTTTCTGAGTAAGGTGTTTTTAGGAAACTTGGGCTTGCCCAATTTCTCCCAGAGAGTATTAAGATCTTCATGCTCAACTTCAAAAGGCTTGAAATCCTGATTGGTGAAAATTTCCTGGAATGGATCTCCTCCAGACTCGTGATGGTTGAATTGTAGATCTTTATGGTTGATTAAGCTCACGTCACTAGATTCTGTGCCCATTGGACTTACCAACACGAACTTATCGACTAATTGCGATCCGTCATTTTGCTTGTTATACTTCAACAAATAGCAAGATGAAAGATATGCTCCCATGGAATGTGCCACAAGCACAAATTTGTCAATGCCCTTCTTGATTCTCCATTGTTCAAAGGTATCGATGAACCAATTTTCCACGCCCATGATCTGTTTAATTTCATCCTGCAACGTGGCGTTTTTAGGTAACTTTATAAGCTCTTTGGGGAACAGCGGACGGGCAGAGTTGCCAAATCCGGGCATGTCGATGGCGTGAACCACCAAATTGCCGTACAGCTTGACTAGAGGCTCGAAATTTTTGACAAAATAGCCCAATGCCGCCATATAGCCATGGATAATCACAATGTGACGCTGTGGAAGCTCTGGGTTTGATTTGTTGCTGATTTCAAACTCGTGAATGAACATTTTCTGGTCCTCGGTAGACAAATCAGTATCCAAGAACCTTCCCACGATTCTATGGTCCGAAGTGTCCGAAATGTCGGATAGCTCCGGTTCCAAAGGATCCACCAAGTAGACTTGCGATGATAAAATGGCCCGAAACAAGCGGAACTCGATGGCAGCGTTTTTGGACCTGGAAGTTACAAATTGTTCCAGCTCGACTGTCTTTTCTGTTGGCCGTTGAAGACTGGACGAGGAATTCCACCAATCTTTGAACGAATGGGAAAAGTTGATGGAAGAGGGCAGTCCGGATACTGTTTGGGTGTTCGGATCACCCATAGTGGCGATGGAGTCCTGAATCAAACTCATGTTGAGGAAGAATTGGAAAAGGTGAATAGATAAGGCCGATAAGTGGATTTGTAAGTGTGTGCAGGATGTGTATGCAAACCCTGATTTTATATTCAGCATGAATAAATCGAAGAAGATGGATTAGAGAGGCGTAAATAAAGTGATGGAGAGACATGATTTTCAAGAAATTTAGAAAGGTTAAATACAAGAGATATGAGTATAATGTAAAAAAAATTCGGGGAGGGAGTCATACGGTAGACAGTAGATAATGAATGCACATGTTAATGTACACATGATGTAAATTCATGTTGATACCAGAATAAATTATAGTACCAGTCGATTCAAGATGTTGACCGATGAAATTTCCAATTTAACCAAGCACACATATCAGTCGTATAGTTTTCCGACTTCTACAGCTGTCCAAATCTCATTAGTCTATTATATAGTATTATACTCTTGCCCTACTTCTGAGGTAATTCTGTGTATGCTGGAGGTGCTCCCAAAGCAGCAGAACTACCCTCCTGAGCCTCGTTAGTGGCTCCATAAGTTGGCGATGTAGGATTCAATGGCTCTGAGTTCACGGTGGTATTGTAGTTGTGTGTATGGTGATGGTGGTGGTGGTGGTTGTGACTTCCGTTGTGACCTCCTCTACCTCTTTCCAAGTCAGATGAATTCTGGTACACATAGTACACCTTGGACTCGTGGTTGATGGTGTAAGGTGGGTACTTGGCGATGATGTACCAAGAGTGGATCAAACCAGGGAAGTATCCGAGAATACAGAGCAAAATATTGATCAAGGAGTCTGATGAACAGATGCCTCTTCTGATCCACACGGGAAGTGGCGGGAAAAGAACAGAGAGAATCACAAGGCAAATGTCTGACATGCATTCACAACAGCAGCAGCACATGGTTGATAATATATTGGGGTATTCAGTAAAGTAAGATGGCGGTGAGGAATTGGGGATTTCGCTTTGAGATATATGAGGAATGACCACGGTCACGTGATAATAATCTTTTGATGAAATCCTTAAAGTATTATGGCAAGGTTTTGATGGATATTTCAAGGAGAAAAAATATTCGGTCTTGAAAGGATTGTTTTCGCCACTTGACTGAAAATTTTAGTTAGGTTTACTTGTTGAAGAAGCGTATGTATTTATATGGTGGTTACGGCGGAGTGCCGGATTGACAGAAAAAATTATGATGAAAATAACGGTGAGCCGTGACAATCAAAAAATAATCCTTGATCTGCGATGGATTTTGATGACATTGATGCAGAAGTCAGAGGAGTTTGAAAAACAATAGTTTAAACAGACTATAGGAGATACATGCCGAAGATTAATTATTAAGTGTTGGAGTGATGGACTTCGAGACTTCGGAAATTTGAGTTTATCTTTAGAACATTGTGTAATATCAGTGAATAATGAGATGAAGGGGGAACCCTATTTGTCCAAACGCCCAATGAGAACGCAACGTTATAATTTTCCTTTTAATAATGTTTGGAGAGATCCGCTAAATTAAGGAACCTGAATTTCGGGAGGTGCCGACTGGTAAGTACATGATTTGATGATGAGAACGTCCCAATAGAAGTTTTCTCAAGTAACCGTAGGAAAATGGAAACAAGGAAAGTAGTAGGAATTCAACTGTCATTACTTAGTTCATATTAGGTTACTTTGAGGTCGGTAATGTTGCATTATTGTTGATGAAAATTGGATTGAATGTCAATGTATCATCTCAGGATGAATCGCTAAATCACTATTGATTTGACACATCCCTTAGGTATGATTAGCTAAAACATTCCTTTTTGACCTTTATCGCAAGATGACATTCTGTGGATCTTCAGTTGTTCTATGGTAGAATAAATCGAAATTCTCATGGATATTTTAGGTTTCTTGCATAACTATAGCAGTTCATTGCAACTAGACTCCATTAATGAAACAGCTTTTGAAAACAACCTTCAATAGTTATGACTGAGTATTCAATAATGTTGAATGGTTGCATTTCTTCGTATCCAGCTCTCTTCTCGTTTACCATTAGACCTTGTTATTATCCCAATTTTGTATCTTTATTCTATTTACGTTTACCTTCTCCTTCTAGCAATCCTCCCAATATGTTCTCTACCCAATGTTTTCCATATATGTTCTCATGGATCTCCTTCATCTTTCATTAAACTTCAAGCGGTCAAGCATCACTTCCTTCCTTTTCCTTATCCTCCTCCACAACCTGACCTGCTCCCCCAAACTTCTCAAAACCACCTCCAAATCTTCAATTTGACTCATTCTTTATCCTTCAATCTTAAACCTTTTAGTCTTTCGTCATGTTCAACTTCCACGTGCATTTTCTACTCCCTCACACTGCTCATAATGTCTCATTCTTCGTTATCAATATCATAACCTTCATTCCGCATTCGTTAACTCCTTTCCCCTATAATGATGAGTAATTACACTTTATAAATATCGGCATTTCTCCTTCGTATACGTAAACTTCTACAAAACTTTTTTTTTTTTAATTTTT
>Ga0160505_101136_pt1 | contig 13058 bp, 3 predicted proteins | sample DIDeMG_FD_108225 | JGI IMG/M metagenome (GOLD analysis project Ga0160505, IMG submission 108225) | Enriched chicken feces microbial communities from UW Madison campus, WI, USA - DID2874_E49_Stillage MG | ecosystem: Host-associated > Birds > Digestive system > Large intestine > Fecal ... | reverse complement strand
CTGTTTTTGTTTTTTTTTTTTTTTTTTTGCGATAAATTGTTTTTTTTTTTTTTTTTTTTTTTTTTTGTTTTTTACAGATTACAGCCTGGGTTGCGCGCGCAGGGCACCGCACCAGCCCAATCACCGCACTCGCTTATGTTTTGCGTATTCCGTATAAGGTATAATCTCTGCTATGCAGTTCACTTGGCCCATAATTATCGCGAGTTCCTCGTTGTGTACGCACCGTATACGGTACTTGCCTAGTCAGGTTCCCGTTGGATGAAAAATAAAAACCTTCCTATAGAGTTAATCCAGGGCAGGGAGTCTTTAAAGCCAAGCGACCACCCCCTGATAAGAAGCGGTCTTAGGGAGATCTAAGCGACGACTGGTTGCTGTTTAGTGTGGGCCCTGTATGCCAATTGAATTGGTGATTGTACCTTTGCTAAAAGAGACAAATGCATGCAAATAGAAGAAACAAACGAGCTAAAAGCTTATTCTAACAACGGTAATATTCAGTTTCCAGACAGCTACACTTGGTTATAAAAGTCACGAAGAAACGGCTGATTCCAATGCTCTGGTTCAAGGTGCTCTCAGCCATCCTGTAGGAATGTTGGTGACGTTTGACAACGGGGTTTAATTCTCAGCTTGAGGCAATTTTCAGACTCCAACGGCTACATGTATTTCCAAAGATCTTTGACATATTCAATAATTACATGCTTCAACAGATTGCCCATCTAATTCCAGATCCCTTGGTTCAGAATGTATATACTGTTTCAGCTGTTGTTGTTGTTGTTTTCTACTGTCGTGTCATGATCATAGGGTTAGGTCTTCTTCCCCTTAAATCCTCCGCCCTGAAATTTAAGGACACTCCGCTTCCTTCCTCCCTCACAGACACCCCTGGCCTAGAAAGTCCCCTTCCTCTCCCACTGGGCTTTCTGTTTTATTTTAATATTTTTTTGGATTTCATTCTTGCTATACTAATACCTCACAATGGCATCATCTACATACGAAATGCGCCGCAAAAAGAACGTCAAAAAGGGCGTTCAGTTCACAATGATGGTTTGTGGCACCTCCGGCACTGGCCGCACCACTTTTGTCAACACCCTCTGTGGTCAGAATGTCCTGGCGCATGAGAGCAGTCCCGCTGGTCAGGCCATTGTGCACTCACGCCGCTCGTCTAACGCTTCTTCCACAGTTGAATCCCTTGCTGGCTTTGAAAAGCCGGTTTTCGATCCGGCCAAGTCCCACGTTGAGCCCGGCATCAACATCATCCCCGTCAACGTTGAGATTGACGAAGATGACGGCACCAGAATCAGCCTGACCGTTGTTGATACCCCCGGGTTTGGCGACAACATTGATAATGAAAAATGCTTTAAGGAGATTGTTGGCTACCTCGAGTGCCAGTACGACGAGATTCTGGCTGAAGAGTCCAGAATCAGACGTAACCCGCGTTTCAAGGATAACCGTGTGCATGTGCTGCTCTACTTTATTGAGCCCACTGGCCACGGTTTGCGCGAGCTCGACGTTGAGCTCATGAAGCGCCTTTCGCTCCGCGTCAACATTATCCCCGTCATTGGTCGCGCCGACTCCATGACCCCCGCTGAACTCGCAGCCACCAAGAAGATGACGATGGAGGACATTGAGCACTACAACATTCCCATTTACAATTTCCCCTATGACGCTGAGGAGGATGACAGCGAGACTATTGATGAGAACTCTCTGCTAAAAAGCATGCTGCCGTTTGCCATTGTCACCTCTAACGAGATTGCCGAAGTCAATGGCCGCAAGTTCCGCGCGCGTCGTTACCCCTGGGGTCTTGTCGACATTGAGAACCCTGATCACTCTGACTTTGTTGCTCTGCGTTCTGCCATTTTGGGCTCGCACATGGCTGATCTTAAGGATCTGACGCATGATTTCTTGTACGAAACGTACCGTACGGAGAAGCTTTCCAAGAATATCCCCGACCCCCGCGAGTCGGCACTGCTCAACCCCGAGGACCTGGCGAACCAGTCCTACTTGCTCAAGGAAGAGCAGCTGCAGCGTGAGGAGGAGAAGCTGCGCGAGATTGAGCTGCGCGTGCAAAAGGAAATCAATGAGAAGCGCATGGAGTTGCTTGCTCGTGAACAGGAACTTCGTGATATTGAGGCAAGAATTGCACGTGAGCGCTCAGCTACCGCTGTGGCCGAGGAACGTGAGGCACTGCAACGTCAAATTGAGGCCCAGAACCAGGAAATACTGAAGCAACAGAGCCACCAGAAAGAGTTACAACCGCAGCAGCCCGAGGACGAGGTTATCCAGCAGTATCCGGGCTCGTCGGATTCGTCCGATGCAGTGTCAAGGCAGGGTACCCCCGTTGCTCCTACCACGGCGGCCCCGGCGCCACCGCAGATGGCAGAGCACCCCTTTAGTAAGATTGCCAACGTGTCGAGCCACACTGAGCACGACCTGGAGAACTAAGCTTATAAACCACAGACGTAGAAGTGCTATAATAATATGCGTTTGAGTATTGACTTGTGTTTTTTTATTTTTTTTTTATTTTTTTTGTTGTAATAAATTTGTCTCTTGTCTAAGTTGATCATTTGGTAAGTACAACTGCCAAGCGACAGTTATCAATGCTTCAGGTTTGCGATAGCGCTTATGTTACGTCCACGCTGGATAACTTTACACGATGAGGGAAATGCTGAAATAACAAACATATCAAAGATTAGTTCAGTATGAAAGATTGGTATCCGCAACAACAGAACAAATAAATCCCATCTCGCAGCTTCAATCAAAAAAACGAAAAAAGAAAACCTATCAATACAGATGCAAGAAAAAAGATATAGCATGCTGATCAAGACCCCGGTGTTACGCAGTATCTGGAGCCCAGGTCTTTTGGTAAAACAATTTTCTTTTTTTTTTAACTAGTCGCACAGTGTATCATTTGAAATACAACCATCTATATACATAGTTTCACCAATTTCAACTTGTAATTTAACAAATTCTTTTTTTTTTAACAAGAGCTATAGAGGTAAATGAAAGCCTTTGTTAATTGTTTTGGTATGGAATTATTGGTACAATGTCAGCTTTACTTTTGAATTATTTTGATTTTTTTATTATTTTATTTCACCTGTTTTATTACGGTTTGGAAAGTTATGGTTTATGTTCTAAGTTTATGTTTTAAGTTTATGGTTCAAGTTATAAAATTTAAAGTCTTTCCACGTGACAGCGCAAGGCTGTCTTTTTGTGGGACTGAAAAAAAAAAAAGAAAAAAATTTCGGGCAAGCGATCACCGCCAGGCGCCGACTGAGCAGATCAAACTCCCCATTATACCCAAGCATTGGCCTAATTTGCCTCCTTCTGTCTCATTCTCCTGTCATATATTTCAATGATAACAATAGATAATTTTTGTTTCAAGATTCTATACCTATTCGAAGATACATACTCCTGCTTCGTTCCCCCCATTAAACAACAATCTTGTTCTTACTCTTACCGTCAGAGTGACCGCTGAACTCAACCTCGTCAGTGGCCTTAACCTTGATGAGCTCCTTGAATCTAAGACCAATGGGTCTCAACTTTTCCAAATCTTTGCTCTTGGTCCAAATGTTGAATCTAATGCCTGCTCTTCTGACGTTGACGAAAACACCGTTGATCTCCTGGTCCTCACGGGCAACGGAGGGGTCCTGAGTGGTGTCCATAGTGCCACCAATGACGCCCAGCAAAACATTCAGCCAAATGTCGTCAATAGGGGCCTTGTTGTCGCGGAATTGGTAAACCCACTTACCACCGCTGGCGTTCTTAACGTCCTCCCACTCGGGGCGCACGTTACTCTTGAACAGCGCGTAATCCGAGCGCAGCGGCAACTCAGACACCTTAGGCAGGTTGTTGTACGCGCCCCAAAACTCTTCGACGCTCGACACGGTCACCACCTCGGTGAGCAGGTCCTTCCAGTCCTCCTTGCTGCCAGAGGGAGGCTTGATGTACCACAGCGTCCACGAGTCGGTCAGCGGGTGAATCACCGAGAAGTCCTCGGTAGACTTGAAAACGGTGGGAGAAACCTCCTCCTTGTCGGCGATCTTAAGATCGGAAACTTGCTGAGCCACTTGTTCTTCGGCAGACATGTTGTATATATGTTTTTGGTGCAGTGGTAGATGGCGATGGATGAGAAGGGAATAGAAGGGGGAGGTGGAAGAAAAAAAAAAGTTTTCTTTTAGGGAAAGGGTAGTGCCTGAACAGGTAGAGATTTAAGCTTTCTGGGTTATGTTTAGTATGGGAGTTTAGTGGTGGTAGTGCATGAAAATTTTGTATTTTTTGGAAAATTTGAAACATGAGCATTTTGAGTCACTACGTTATGGTGTCACCACAACAGAGTCCCCATACTGGTGAATAAGGAGTCTGTAATGGAAAGACAGTGTACAACATAGTCAGTGTTGTGGTTTACACCAAATGTATCAATGCGGTGATTTACACCGTTGCTCCAAAATGTAAAAAAATACACCACATAGCCAATGTAACACCGTTCTGCGCACGTGATGTATATCTACAAGCAGACTATGTATATATCATAATACAAGTAGTATATAATTATATAACTCAGTAGCTACAGAATAGGGGGCCTAGTCGTTGTAGGTTATTTTGGGTCCATTGATCTCCACTTCTACGGGGCAATGCTGGCTGTTTTGTAAACATTGTAGACAAGAGCTAGCACTTGTAGTTTAGAACTTACGGGATTAGTAGTGCTTTATTAGTATGACGACTTATCAGTGCAATCAGTGTTCCAGAACACACGTCTCATTCTACTAGAGTTATAATGCCAAGCTGGAGTCGCATAGAAAAGCCTGTGAATAAACGTTTATAGTTCATGTATTATGGTCTTCAGCTTTGAAAGCTGATTTGAAGTCTTCATTGTGAATCATCTGGCCGTTTCGTTGATTAAGTCCCATAGGTTTTTTATTAAGCTTGACTATCAAACGGGCAGTTAAATGAACTGTTAAACGTCAACATTTCTGTTTGAAGTTCTATCTTACATCTTATTCAGCATTAAAAAACCAAACATGGATCTCTTTTACTTGAGTAAGAGATCTAAAGGTGTGACGTGACAAGATGTCTCTTTGGAAAGCAAGTATCAAGTTCTAAAAGCCAGATACTGAACATGAAAGGTAGTTGAACCCTCGTTTAAACTTATTCTACTTATGATTTATGCAGTGCATATTAATCAACACAAGAGTCTTCTGATGCTTACATCAAAATACATTCAAACTGCGGAAAACATAGTTAGCTAAAACAATGAATGAAATTATAACTGGTCTTTAAAGTGGCCCTTAAGCCATCTACCAAATAAAATTCTTTTACATGATATCTTAAAACTCTTGAATGAACAGTGTTTGGTAGCATTCTCGCTAAATACGTACATACTGGAATTACTGTATGTCCTGCCAGAACCAGCAATCAATTTCGAGACACTCTTCTACCAAGTTTATAGATTTTTTCATTAGCTTATATGAATTGTAAAATTGAGATATTCATATTACAATTAATATCCGTTTGAAAAAGATGGATACGTTCGGGGGATGTTTATTTCAAGAATGATGCTGCTTGTGTTTACCCAATACATAGTACGATCCCGGGGCCTTGAAATGAGAATTAAATCTTCAAAAGATATATAACAAAATAATGATGAGATAGGCTTAATATTTCTGAAATCTATGTATGTAATCTGGTTTCATTATTGCTTTGTTCGCGTTGTATACCGGTTAATGTGGATTGTAAAGTCCCGTACTTCGTCCCTAAATAGGCCTGGAAATTAACTCTCCTAATGAGCACTCGATGGGAATTACTAATCCTATTACAACATGAACCACTCATATCACCATTATCCGCTATTTAGCAAATCTAAACCTATTTTTCTTTTTTAAATATGTTTTTTGTTGTCTTCTATATGCTAATATTTATTTAAAAATATATGATTGATTTGCTGAATAGTATGTGGTGCTCACGCGATGGGATCTTGTGAAAGACTACAACCCAGCTCAACTTATTGTGTATAAATTTCAAAGTTTTTCTTATGACATCAATATTTTATTTATAGGGGTCTGTTTGTATTAAAAAAAAGAATACAGACTTAGACTGTAGCACTAGACTAGTAGGTTTGTGCCAGTTGTTTTTAAATAAATATTCTTTAGTTCTTGTCTCTAGCCTGATTACTTTAATCCACAGATACCTCGATCTAGCTAGGTATAGAAGATGATCTGGCTGTACACTAGTGACAACAAGACCGCAAGATATATTAAAATAAAGTGCAAATAAAGGAGTAATCTAAGAGAAGTACTGGCTACACCCAAATAACACCACAAAAAAACGCAGGTGTGAACGGAAACACTTAATACTTAATACATTATGTTTATCTGTACTCTAAAACTAGACAGAAATGAAATAAATATCAAATTTTCAACTGTTTTTTTAATAAACAAGTTTCAGCACTATGCAATATTATGTATTCTTTTAGCACCTGAAGTCTAGCAATAATCTAGCAGAATCTCTAACTTAACACCAAAACTGATCAAGGTTGATAGAAGTGGCGGGTTTTTATAGTATTCCCAAATGAGGTACATTAGTGAGCAAAATCATGATTGCCAAGGTAGTCAGCTGGAAACGGTTGAGGACATTCTCAAGGAGTGCCATTTGCACCCTGAAGAGTGAGACGTGAGAAATATTTTCCGAGAGTCGATCCCAGGTTGTTTTTGACACTAAGAAGAGTCTTAGAGCGGTAGCCAAGTTCCTAGATCCATTACCATAACTTCTTTGCCAATAGTTTTCCTAATTAGAGCAACTTGTTGAAAATTTATTTAGTGTGAGTCTCTGGTATCGATCTACTGGGTATTATGTACAGCAGGTTTTATTCAATATATAAAATCATTCATGCAAAATTCGGCACCATCTAAAGTCTGAACTTATAATACGCTTTGACAGGTCGATCTTGTCAGTATAATGAAGAAAAATAGTTTGAAATTCATGTACTCATTGGATGCTATCTTGTTTTATAACTTTTACAGCTATTTGATGCAATAATCGTTAACTGACTATCCAACTATTTGATATTGGAATGAATTATCCAACAGGCAAATAATTCTTTTTCAAAAGCTTTTATAAAAAGTACATTTATGTTTGTTACAACTGAATATATCAAAGAAAACTAAGATTAGGGGCAAAAAACGTGTTGATATATCAGGGACTCGTGTATTATTTAGTTGATATTTGAATAATAATAAAAAATAGGGCAAAATATCAGCACTAGAAAGAGAAAAATGAACAAAAGGATTGAACTTTTTTTTATTACAACATTCTAAGCGAAAGATACAAAGAGTGCTTGGAATATATATTGAAGCTTCAGTCAATACATTCGAGCATGTTTATTTTATCTCTATTTTGAACTGACATGATAAAAAGTGAAGAAAATGACACACATTTTGTCAGATTCACCTTACTCAAATGAAAAATCCACACAATAGAAAATCGTTCAAATCAATTATATCATGCTGATTACACTGAGCTATTTGTTAATTTGAAGATTTGACTCTACTGAATTTTTCAAACCTCCATGAAGAAAACTTAAGATATAGAACATTTGAAAGCTTGATATAGGTTAACATTAGAACATTTCAGAAAAGCCTCAACAAACTGCTGTAATCAAACTAACCATCAGCAAAAAATAAAGCCTGAAAACCTGGTTACTGCGAAAATAATTTTCTTGACATTAAAAAAATCTGATCAAGTTCTGCAGAAACTTTTCTCTAGATGTTAAGCTCTGTAGTATGTGGAGCACAATTGTTAAACTTGCACAACTGTTCTAAGTTAGTAGCAATCACGAAAGTCATTTATCTTAGTGATGGATGCCCTTTTGGAAAAATTACCAAAATTACCATGGTCTGTATAAAGCTAAAACAGTTTATTCAGAGAATGGGCGAGATACAGTAATAATAAAGTCTTTCAGTGGAATAGGACAGTAGTGGGTTAGAATACCTGCTTGCTTACATCTTTGTCTGAATAAAAATACTGCATGAATTATGCCATACTTTACATGCTATAAATGAAGAAAGCCATAAAGCCGGTAGGTAGTAACCAATTGATAAGTATGGTGGCCACATTAAGGTTTGAACCCACCATACTGAAGCTAACACATTCAAAGCAGCGATGCGTAAATAAAACTTGTTTATGAAAAAAAAATTCCAAATTCTGTAAACAGGACCAACTTTGGGTTGGGCCTTAAATGTTTACTAGATGATAAGCAAATTATGTAGCTCTTATGTACCCTATGTTTAAGACTCAAGAGAAAAAGAACATATAATTATGTATAGAAAATGAAAAATGTCTATAATCTGTTTGAATGGAGATGCAATGCTAAATTTTTTTTTGAGCCCCTATAAAATGGTGTTAATATAACGAAAATTATGATATTATATAGTCTATATCTATAATACAAAAATAAGTACTTTTTGTAAGAGAACCTTTAAGTTGTCTACCATATAGAATTTAAATTTTTTTTAATAGACCTCAACTATCACGACCATACCAATCCGCTAATACTGACACAAGGGGTACAGTAAACTTATAGATGAGTTTTTATAGATTAAAGAGCTGGACCTGACATGAAAAAAGCAATAGGTCTAATTTCTATGAGTTTCCAATTACAACATTTTATCAATAAGCCGAATTATAGAAAAAAAAAGAAACTACTTTAAAAAGTTTAAAAAAAAACCTCTGTCTATTACCTTGAAGATCTTCTCGCTTATGTGTTTAAGATGGTCTTGACTTACACAAACCTCACACTCAGCATAGCCACAGATGTGAGCAAAAAATAGCATTAGAAGTAGCTGCAGCTTTGAGGTAGATTACTGGATAATTATTTAGTTTCTATCATGCCTGTTTTTCATGTGCAATGTTTAGGTTTGAACAAGATTATAAACCTGTAGCTCATTTTAAAAGGATGTCCAACAATACCAACTGGTTTCAGTGTAAAACTTTTGAAAATTTAAAATAAACATGACCTGGCTGCTTAGTTTTTATGTGTAAGAGTGATGGTAGGTTCATATCATGGTTAATGAAGTTAAAACCTGGAAATTTAGAACTCACTTTAGGTGAATATCACATATCACACTCTTTACTTTGATATTGATACATTCGACATTATAGGATTAAATTAAGTCTAACTCAAACGCCAGTAGGCTCAAATTTTACAGCTTACACGAGTTATCACTCATAATTCGTTCATCAGATTTTACATATTTGTAAAAACCACTAGACAGCAGTATCACCATTTTCAAACACACAATATCAAACCTATGACTTAGAATTGTTAATAAAAGTCAGGCCTTTTAGTTACTGGTGCTAAAATTTTGATCCTTAGATCAAATTTTATTTATATGCTATGGTGACTATAAAAACTTGGATATTACGAGCTACACAAAAAAGTAGTTATCAGTGTACATTTTTAAATGGGTTCCAATGCAATCACAAGGTCGGTTGTCTCAAAAGACTTTTGCGCCATTGTGTACTATTAATAGATAATCAATGGGTTAACTGATTAAAGACTTTCTTATTTTGCAGTTGATGTTGGCCAGATATATGCGACAACACTAATTAATAGATCTACTAATTTAGATAAATTTAGGCTGGAAACAAGCATCCCTGGGCTGGCTTTAGCAGAATTAGCCTAAATGCTACCACTTTATGAAAAGCCAAGTAGCACTTATACCAAGAAGTGATAAATATAACGTTATGAATAAACGAGTCTCTATATGATTCGAGTAATGTATTGTAACGGGTGTGAAAAGAGGCATTTGAACAAAAGAAATATTCTTCCAAATGCCACTTTCTAGAACAACCTTCTTTTATAACTGAGAGTTAAAAACACCCGAATCGGATGCTGCAAATCCTGCATATGATTTTTGCCGGTATATACTTAAGGTCTTTTGCGATATAAAATAACAATAAAAAAATCAAGAAAAAGCACTTTAAAAGCAGTTTACCGAGAGACGTTGAGATTAGAAGAAGAAAGTTGATTGGATATAAATTTACATTCAATTTAATAAGAAGACTACCAAGGACTACCAGCACTAAATACCAAGTATCATAAGGTATCTGTAGACAGAAGGTCTCGTAAGGGGTTCTTAATCATATTTTTCATGAGTTGATGCACAGATTTAGTCAGCTAAGACGATTTCTCGCGTACTGGTGCTAGGAAACAGAAATGGGAAATAGATGTCTACAGAGGAGGGTCCCTAAATTCATGAGCCTGTAGCTTCGCGAACCCGAGGTGCCAGCCGAAGCATCGGCCAAAAAAAAAGAAAATTAGGTTTGAGACACTTCGTAGGCAAATTATCTAGATATCTTCTCGATTTCTGATTTCCTTTTCACATATTCCATCTACAACTTCTGATTCACTCACCTCCGATAAGGACCTCGTATTTATACAGTTGCTAAATTCCTCAGGTTTCTAAACTGACAGTTTCTGATCTCCCTAGCTATGGTGGGCAACAGTACAGATATCGCGACCCGTGTCTTTGTGGTTGCCCTCCAGATGCCAACCAGAGGCTATACACGTTTGGGGAGCAGCTTGGAAAGAGCTTCCCCAAGAGAAGATTCAAGATTGGATAGAAAGAATCCCTGTATATGTCCAAAAAATTCTTGAACTGGAAGGAGGAGATGAAAAGGAAGGCAATAAATAGTCTCATAGTAATTTGTATGTGTAAATGTACTGTATTCTTTGTTTTTTATGTTTTTTAGATTACTGAGGACGATTAGAAAAGTTTTTGGTCAGACTAAAATATGTCTTAAAGAGCTCCTACCATAGCTGATTTGTGTATGTACAGGGTAAGAGTTAGATCTAATTTCTTTTGCTTTTGGTGGTTGTGCTAAACACAAACTTTTCTTATCGTTCTCTGTGTGGCGTATTTTTGAGTGCGGCTCACGAATTTAAGGACAGTCCTCTGTAGACAAACAACTTAATAGAACAAAGTTAAGTATTCTCTAAAGGGGTAGGTAATATGGATCTTTCTGACTTGCTAGATTGTAAACTAAATGAGGCATACGCTAATACTTCTATGAGGCTCTACGGTTAACCTAGAATCATTTATAACATGTTGAAATAGGACCTTAATTGGAATAAAGACCAAAACATGGAAGGTCATTAGTTGTAAAGAATCAATAGAATATGAATAGAAAATATATTACAGACTAGTAGTATTTGTACTTGTGAATTCTACATCGTTACTGACAAAACGACACAGTTTTTAAGATTGTGTTTTTAGCGCGCAATGCAATTCATGTTATAACAAATCACTCTTTTAATATCTATACATGAGATTATCTAAAAGTTATTTGATAGGTTTTGCTATGACTTGAGTGAAACAAAAAAATTACATTAGTAGATAAGAGTTATGATTTAGCTAAGAAAATACATTGTTTTGAGAGAAAGAATTAAAAAAGAATTGAAAGTACCCTAACTACACTATCATCTACAAATTTGAATAAGAAATACAAATGACTGGCTGTTATAAACAAAGTACGGTGCTGGTAACAAATATTCAGTTCAATGAAAAAAATGTTTCGTTGCAAAAATCACATTGTATCCAAATTAACGAAAAAGCAAAAGAACAAGACACAAAACTTTCTTACGGAGATAGTTCTTGTGTTAAAAGCAACGCTAGGACACAAAAACAATCTATTAGACAGCACAGGCGGTTCTCCCGATCTTCCAATGATATTTCATCGTACTGTTGATTCGCTGTCGCCAATTGTTCAAAAATAATAATAAAAAAAGCAAGCCTTCGGCCAAATGCTTGTCAGAGACCGATTTAAATTGACGAAGCTTTTATCACAAAGATTATGCTCTTAACAGGATCAAAGATCTGGCTCCTTTGTTAGCTGGTAAAAAAAGTTTCTACAGAAGGATAAAGTCCATCAAGTCGTTGCAATAGTTTATCAAGGAGTTTGTCTCTACATAAGTCACATATTAAAAAAAAAGGTTTAACTGTCAAGCCGAAGAATTTCTAATCTTTTTAGGCAGCTTAATTTCTAGCCCTCAGTTATATCAAACCCTTCGCGTATCACGCATTGATAGGCCATAATTCCTCCCAAAAAATAATAATATTAATAGGATGGGGTAACATGCGTGTAGCCTAAACAATTCTAGATTCATAACTGATATGTATTTAAGCGCTTTGAGGGTTGAAGATTGTACCCTAGAGTGTACTAACGCACCACACAAAAAAAACAAAAACCCTCGAAAAGAATAAAACGGCCCAAACTCTACATTCTTCCGGTAGCGGCATCGTGTCAAGTTCAACGATAAAAAAAGCGTCGGAGAGCTAGCCGACAATTTGATTTTCTGAACAATAAAATCTTTATAACCCATATTTGGACAATGACGGTTGGAAGAGAAGGTCCTGAAGCCCTGGTTTACTTCTCAAATCTGCGTCGAGATTTGTGCTCTGATTGGAACTGCACCCGGCTATCCTGAATCCAAACGAAGCCAGACTTGCCTGATTTTTGCATTTCTGCTTTTGCATTTTTGCATATTAACCGTCATGGTATTGAAAAGATGGTACAACCCGGGCAAATATATAAAGCTGAGTGACTGTGCATTGTACCGGGTACAGTCTGGCTTTGCCTTGATACAATCCGACTTTACATTGAACTACAGTCAGCTTTCACGAGGGGGTTCAATTTAAGGTATCTCAAAAGTGATGAATATTCAACGGAGAGCAAACATTTACCAACGCTTCAATTGTACCTACCAAGACAGAAAGAATCATTGGGTAAGATCATCTCGCAAAACAATGTAGAGGCTGGATGGTTTTCAACGTTTTTTAACACTCATGTGTATCTAAAAGCTCACAATACAAACCAAAAATGGTTCTCAAGTCAAACTGGATTCCCCTTGATATTGTGTTGTTTGAAAACAGAACATACAGGTGGATTACAGATTTATGAAAGCAGTCAGACTGGGGTCCATTGGGGGCAATTACTTTGACCATTTCAACAGGCGAAAAAAAAAAAAAAAAAAAAAAAAAAAAAAAAAAAAAAAAAAAAAATAAATAAAT
>Ga0160505_101135_pt1 | contig 13059 bp, 7 predicted proteins | sample DIDeMG_FD_108225 | JGI IMG/M metagenome (GOLD analysis project Ga0160505, IMG submission 108225) | Enriched chicken feces microbial communities from UW Madison campus, WI, USA - DID2874_E49_Stillage MG | ecosystem: Host-associated > Birds > Digestive system > Large intestine > Fecal ... | reverse complement strand
TTTTTTTTTTTTTTTTTTTTTTTTTTTTTTTTTTTTTTTTTTTTTTTTTATTTTTTTTTTTTTTTTTTTTTTTTTTTTTTTTTTTTTTTTTTTTTTTTTTGATTAGGCATGCCCAAGGAAACACAAATTGGGTGCATTTGGACTCTTGAATGCGGGACTTATTGACTAAACGGGCAAGTTAGAGTAATCTCACTCTTTGCTTTGAATTGATTGTTCACAATCCTGAGTTTCTCCCGAAATACAGAAAAATTTAATCATTTCAATTGCTTGATTTAATTTTGCTGATTTTTCGTTAAAATTTGAATCGGCTTGATTGAAAGCTTAGGGGTCTTATTCTTTTGATTAGAGAATTAATTATTCAAATGCCAGAAAAAACAGACTCACCTCTCTCAGCTCAAGAGTGCATACAAAAAAGAAGAGAACCCGGCTGTTCTGTTCATAGTTTTTGATAGAGAGTCTAAGGACAAAAAATTGTAAAGTTCTTAAGGATCAAGACTGTTTGTTCTAGATCATACAGTTCGACCTTGATTATCACTTTCATGTACATTTTCTCAAAACAACCCTTGTTTAGACAATATATCAACTACCTTTTAGCCATTAAGATATTACTTAGAGCTTTAGTTTAAAGTAATAAGCCACAAAGTCTAAACCACTCATTTTCAAACTTCCCAAACAGAATCGCCAAAGTGCTTCCTTACATCTCTCCCATACACTGTAAACATAAAACACAACCATAACAATAACTTTTCCTGAGCTTCATTATGAGTCGTCTTTATCCAAAGAGCACGTTTAAGAGGTCTATAAAAGAATACAGTGATGGTGCGCCTTTGACTAAAAATGCTGATGCCTTGGTATGCTGACCTAAAGAAGTCAAGGTGATAGATTTGTTTACTCAATGCTAACGGGACCTCTAGCTCTACCTAGATTATGTTCTTTTCCTTAAATCGTATGTTTTTTCTAATACATATTTTAAATGGTATCAATTCTAACATCATTTTTTAGACTCATCCAAAAGGCAGAAGAAGAGGCTGCTGACTCTAATGAAAAGCAAATATCTCGAAGGCACATCGAGAAGCATATTCAGGTCAGTTTGTCAAAGAATTTACTATCATTTGCTGTTCTTCTAACGATTTTTACATGATTATAGGATACTTTAAGAGAGTTCAAAGGGTGATAATTACATTTCATTTGTTTACATTTTCAATTTTTTGATAGTTTATTCATGGGGCTTGACTTCTTTTTACAGTTTGCATATCGATTATAAAGTTACCGACCCAAACATCATTTACATAACCTACACGACTAGAGCAATACTAGACGACTCCGAGAGCAAGAGAATAACAAGCAGAGATTTTCTTGTTATAGCAAATCACTTAAGAAGCGATCTTTTGCTTGGAAGATACTATGAGACCTTTGTTAACGATCTCTTTCCTATGCAACTGGAATGATGATATGAGAAGATTGAAGTTAGTTTGTACATTACCAGGGAACATCTTAATGTTATGTACAGCGTTAAAATAACTGATCCTTTTAATGATACCCTCAAAAGTCTTTAAGCTTTCACTTTTCTTTGAAAGTATCTTGACTAAATTGATTCCGATAAGGAAAGCTTACTCTACATGGACTTCACTGATTCTGAAGACTGGTGGTGATCGTAGCCTTCAAAATAAAGTAGGATTGGGAAATACTGGAAACACATTTTATCTCAACTCTTGAATTTTTTTTTTTTGGATATATCCGCTGAGGGATGTTATAATCATGTATTTCTATGATTATGAACAGGTTCCGTCATCTGAACTCGAAAACGACAAAAGTAGTTATAAGAGCTGTCAACTTGAATGACTACAGGCGCTCATGTGTGTGTGTGTGTGTGTGTGTGTGTGTGTGTGTGTGTGTGTGTGTTTTCTTATGAACTTTTCTCCCACATGGTTAATACCAACCTTAAGGTAATGATACCTAACAAAGCTTTGGTCTTTCTTATCTTATATCATTCGCACAAAAGTGAGCATGATGTTATGTCTAAACTCTCATTTATTAATGTAAAGGGAATGGATGAGGCAGGTATAGACGATAATGACAATAGTTCCTATAATGAATCTTTTTTAAGAAATGCAAATGATGGATCTGAACAATCTACCAGAGCCCTGTTTGTTTTATCTGACCACATTTTGACTGAAAAGATCAAAGCTCATATCTCAATTTTCTTTAAACCTCAAATTATCAGAAAGCTGGTTCAAGATAAGTTAGATTTAGATGGAAGCCTTTTTGACACTCGGCAAGACTTTTCTGAGAGTATTAAGAATATCATGCTCCATATTGGTGTTTCTTGTGAACATCTCTAAAGTGGTCACGACAATGAGTACGGTAGTTTTCACAAGGATTTGGTTTATGGAAAAATTAAACAGACGTTAGATTTTGACCTTTTATTTAAAAGAAGGAGTTAGTATATAAGATCAAGTCCTTAACTTGTTTGATGATTGGTGTTTCTGAAGGCCCCAAAACTATTTCTAATGCCTTCAATGCCTTTTTTTCAGACAGAAACTGTTATTGCCGATGATATGGAGGTTTTGCAAAATATTTTTACTTAAAAGCTCCCTCCTGCACTACAAATTCAGATTCAGTGTACACAGCACAACGTTATAAAATATTGTGCTTATAAACTCATTGCTTGTTTGGATTTTGAGAAGGCTTTGTATATGGACGACTACTAGGATTTGAATGATGATAAAGCAATTGATAGGAGAAGAAAGTACAACTTTTGGGAGGAGGAACTCGAAATCTACAAAAACACTACTCGAAAGGGTTTGAAGTATTAGTGTAAATATGGAAGGCTCTTGTTTCAAGATTTTTTCTGCTAACGTCGCTTCCAAGGTGATCACATTCATATATTAGTAAATATTTTGAGTGAAGTTGATAGCAACGTTCGCAATACATACTTTCTGGGATTTCCTATAAATTTGGGATACTAATAAAATGTTGTAGCATGTGAATAGAATATCAACTATTTAATCCACCGACGCAAGAAATACCAGTCTAAACCCTGGAGAATTCCCTGAAAACCTATTTTATATTTGTTCACAACGGTCAAATTGATTTTGATCGTTATTGGGGTTATACCAAGGACTACCACCCAGTAATTTCATTACACCATGTTAATTGATGTATATTAGCTAGAAACATACGAATATTCTTATAAATTCTGAAGGTAACTAAAAATAGGATATGAAAATGCTGGCTTTGATTTATTCAGTAAGAGTATTTAAAAGAATTATGTAGCTTGAAGCTTATAAGTATGTGTAACTGGCCTTTATTCCAATGTGTGTAACTATAATAGCTGACCGGTCTCTAACAAATGCAAGTTAAAAAAGAATGAAAATAAAAAAGAACAAAATAATTACTCCAAGATGCCTCCGTATAGAAAAGTATCTTGCTCAGTCCAAACTACTTCGTTCTCTATCCATCGTAACAACTGGGCTCCGTATACTTTAGGTGGTGGCTGACTGACTTTGGTGACTAGAAAAGCGGCACTCGCTTGGGCAATACCGTAAATCAACACCCTGCTTACCATGGGAAGATTTTTGACCAGCCAATAAAATGCCATACCAAAACCAAACATGATTCCTTCACGGGTTCGTAGCCAATGTGTCTTGTCTGTTTTCGAAAATGGAACTCTAGTAAAGAAAGGAGAAAGAAGATCATTCATAAGACTTCTCGAAGCCCAAAACGAAGAGAGAATCAAGATAGACTGATTTCTATCAAGAAAAGTTATGCTGGAGATGAATAGTGTAAATGCAACGGGAGCGCCCATAATCTTATGTGTGCTGACGAGGATTATTGCCGGGATGACAAACGGGCCAATAATGGGAATAAACGAGAGGACAAAACAAGAAAGAGTTAATGCAGATCGTTTAAGATTTTTAGTCAGAAACAGTTTGAATCGTCTATTTTCTTTGACTTGATCCAGTATCAGGAGGGCGTTGTATTCACTGGCGCTAGATACTTGAGGCTGGTCTGTGAAGAATCTTTCTGGGAACTCTTCAGAATCCTTGATGCTGTAGTAGCTTTTTTGTAGCGACTCGTAGTATTGGGGATTGCTGTATTGCAGAGCAACGAGAAAAAGATCATCAAGGTGCGTGCCCATGAACCGGATACTTGAGATCAAGATAAACCCAATATCAAATACAGACGAAGCAACGAAGTATAAACTCTGAACTATCTGTTTCATAGAATCTGGCTGTGAAGCAAAAAATTGCTGTATAAGCCATACCATACAACTTAGCCACCAAACTGGTAGCATGATCATGAGCTGTATGAGTAGGGATAAAAATATGGCCTTGAATAGCAGTCTGATTTGTTTCGAAGTGTAGAATTGGTTATTGCGGAACGCTCGAAAGCTACCAAGTAAGCTGAGTTGGGCTCCTCTAAGGACTGCTATAGCTGAGAAGCCAACCGGCGGTCGCGACATGAAAATTGGTGATGGCATGGCAAGGAACAGATATTTTGGCTTCAAGTTTTGTATTTATCGAAAGAGAAGACGAAGAAAACAAAGAAAAACAAAGAAAAAAGAAAAGGATACTTTGATATATAAAAGAATTGGCATTAAAAGGAGCCTATTCTGACCTGGTTTCATTGCCATCCTCAGCAAGGGCGTAATCTGTCCATATTGGGAACAAATGGGAAAGAGGAAGATGTTTAAACTTTTCCGGATTATTCTGAACCATGTGATTGCGATAAAACGATTTGCCCAGAATTATGGTTTATATAACATGTGTAAAGTTATATATATCCTATTGTTTTATATGTACTGTTATGTAATGCACGCGTCGTTATTCCAAAATAGTAATTAAGAGACGCGTTGAAATAGATACATTCAACTTTTTTATTTTATTTTCTCCCATTCTTTTTACACGCTCTGCTCGTCAATACTATTATTATTGATCCCCATAATCCCAAGTATGCCAGAAGTTAAGGAATCATACTATGATATCAACAAAACACTGACGGAATCGAGGCACTTTAATCATCCCTACAAGCCTTATGATATTCAACTCGATTTTATGAAGACTCTGTACTCAACCCTGGAGTCTAAGAAGGTTGGCATTTTTGAGAGCCCGACAGGTACAGGGAAAACACTTTCTCTTATATGTGGATCCATGTCTTGGCTTCGCGATCACAATAGAGGTGAATTTGAAAAGTCTTTGGATGATTTGAATAAGGATGACAATGACCACGAACCTGCTTGGGTCCGTGAACATACGCGCAAGATCAAAGAGGACGAGATGTTGGAGCGAATAAAAGAGTTTGAAGAAAAACTAGAACGTGTGAGAGAAAAAGAACGAAAAGTATCTCGGCTCAATGCAATGAATGGACAGCCACGACGCGTCAAGCGCCAGAACATCGTAGTTGAAAACGAAAAACTTGATGATGATGACTTTTATCTTTTAAAGGATGACGACGAAAATCTTACATTGGCACTTGATCCGGCAACTTCTGCCTTGCTTGCGTCTCTAGATGATCCAATTCCTGATAACGATTTAGCGCCACCTAAAGAAAAGGTTAAAATCTACTTTGCATCCCGAACCCATTCTCAACTTTCACAATTTGTGGGACAACTAAGATTACCAGAGTTTCCGCCTTCCGTCAATTCTAAATTGGTGCCACGAGAATCTACAAAGGAAGTCTCGTTATCATCGCGTAAGCACTTATGCATTCATTCAAAAGTCTCAAAGTACAATAGTGTGTCGCAGATGAACGATGCGTGCCACGATATGGCTAAAAAATCTACCACAAGATGCAAGTTCCATCTAAACATGCATGAATTAAAAGATCAAGTTTTGCAGCGAGAGTTCCAGAACAAGGCACTTGCAGAAATCAAGGATATTGAAGATTTGGCGGACCTAGGCCGAGAGCTTCATGTATGTCCTTACTATGCTACGAGAGAGGTGGCTGACTGGTGTGATGTGATTGCATTGCCTTATCAGTTATTACTTCAGAAGGAGGCAAGAGAATCTCTAAAAATTTCTCTTGAAAACTCCATTGTTGTGATTGACGAAGCCCATAACCTTCTTGATGTTATTTCTTCTTTACACTCAATTTCTATTACACACACAGAAATCAAACGATCACTACTGGGTCTCCAAACTTATTACAACAAGTTTTCCAAACGGCTGGGCCGAAACAATCTTGTCAATCTATCAAAACTAATACAGGCTGTCAAAGCTTTGGAGAACTTTATGACCAAGTCACTGGAAAAGCCGCGTAATCAGATTGCACCTGGCAAAGAGATCAAGCTATCTGAGTTCTTTTCAAAGTCCCATTCTCTGGATATGATTAATTCTTTTGAGATGGAAAAATTCATCAAGAAGACCAAGCTTGTTTTTAAGATTGAAAGCTACCTCGACAAGCTGGCTGTAGAAGAAAAGAAATCTATATCCAATTTGGTTTTAAGCAAAACTATGTCATTCCTGTCAGCCCTTGGGAATCCATCCTGGGAGGGAAAGTTTTCATATGGCTGGAGTTCTGACAAAACCTTACAACTAGAGTACATCTTGTTAGACCCTAGCTTTCCATTTAAGGAGATTATTACCAAAGCCAGGTGCACAATTTTGGCAGGAGGTACCATGAAGCCTATGGATGACTACTTAAACTATTTGTTTCCTTATCTTGAACAGTCTCAGATCACACAGTTTTCCTGCGATCATATCATCCCTGATGAAAATCTAGTTGTTTTGCCAATAGCTGAATCCGCCACTGGACAAAAGTTTAGTTTTACTTTTGCAGAACGAAATTCCAAGCCCATGATTCAAGAACTGGGTCTTACGATTCTTAGTATGATAAAGGAGATCCCGCATGGCGTGGTAATCTTTTTTCCCAGTTACTCTTATATGAATTCGGTAGTGCAGATATGGCAAAGCCAGCTCACTCTCCGGGGTCATTCAATTTACGAGGAAATCAATAATTTGAAGAAGGTGTTCTCTGAGCCTCAAACTTCTTCTATATCAGTTGAAGAAGTTCTTGATCAGTTTGGCACAGAAATTCAAGCCTGCAAGGATGCGAACGATTTAGCCCACACAGGGGCAATTCTCTTTTCAGTAGTTGGTGGAAAAATGTCTGAAGGAATCAACTTTTCAGATGATTTAGCTAGAGGTGTGATAATGATTGGATTACCCTTCCCGAATGCGTTCTCTGCTGAGATGGTTGCCAAGAGAGAGTATGTCGAGAATAAAGTTCTTGAAACTGGCGGAACGAGGGACGAAGCCCGCGCAAAGGCTCGAGATTTTTACGAAAATATTTGCATGAGAGCTGTTAACCAATGCGTAGGTCGTGCTGTAAGACATGCCCTGGACTATTCATCTATTATTCTTATTGATGCCAGATACCAGAACAAGCCTATACAAGAAAAGCTGTCGTTCTGGGTCCAAAAGAGAATATGTCAGGTCGCCAATGTTGGAAATGCCAATAATATCTTAAAACGGTTTTTTGTAACCAAGAAATAAATTGAGAATAGTTACCCGGATTTTGCATTTTTTCACATTTTTATATTATATATACGCTTTTTTTTAATTTTCTGCCAAACCTTTAAACATCCCAATTGTTTTGCTGTGATCAATTTTTTTTCTCACTAGTGTAAACACAACGTGAAACAAACACAAGACAACGACTATGCCTGCTGCTGTTATTGACACAACTACAGCGACAAGCAATTCATTCAAGTTGGACCCTTCAGCATCTGTTTTGCTGTCGGAATTGGGTGAATCATCCCGCAATTTACCCAACTCTTCGTCAGCTTTGGGGGCTATCCAACTTGGCTTGAATGAAATCAGCAAACGCGCTCATCAGCTACGAAAAGACCTGCCCGTTGACAACAACACAAAAGCGTAAGTGAATACTGATTTATCGATTTTTATCACTCTTTATTCTAACTTTTCATTTTTATTAGGCACTACTTGTTGGCTGGAAGTGGTGTTGATGCTGAAAACATTAAATCTGAGCTTCAGTCTATAAACCTTTACCAACATGCTGATAGCTCAGAACGTTCAACTTCAGAAATTGATATTGACAGTTACCTCAGATCCAGAAAAGAGGACAGTATAATTCTTTCTATTGAGGATTCAATTCGATCTACTTCACTTGACTTTGACAATTTCATCAACCAGACTGTTTCCTTTGACTGGAAAACACGAAAAGAGCAAATCTGCCAGTCTTTCGGTCTTTCATCGATTAAAAATAGACCTACCACAAACGATAAATCTACTCAGTTCAATAGTACATCTTCGATTATTCCCAAGTGGACCAAGGGATCACTCGGCAGATCAGTTCTGGGTACTTACTCAACGACAGAGGATTTCACAGATGTCGAAGCTCCCCAATTGCTGCCAGGTCAGATTGTTGGCCCCAAGCTACCCGTCTACTCTCAAGAAAATGCCCACAAATACATTTCCATTATTCAGGATCTTAACAAATATCGCCAAATCAGCAAGCCTTACCCTATTTCACAACAGTTCCACGAAGTCTCTAAGAGCTTAGGTTCCGATATCAGGTCAGTGCAAATGCAGGATGTTTGGAATATCATTAAAGAAATTACTGGCGAGTCTCTTAACGAGTTCATTCCCGAACGTAAATATGCCCATGGCTATTTAAACTCTGGAGAAACCTCTCCTGAGTCTTCGAATTTACGACGACGCATCATTCATGGGACTAAACGATTCCTAGAAAAGCAGTTTCTAGCACAGATCGAAAACAACATTTCACGAAACCCTATTGAGGCACAGCTTGGTGGTGTGCCGTCAGTATACAACAAGATCAGAGCAGCACTGAATCTCAAGTTTTCAGAAAACGGCAAATGGGTTCATCCTACCCTTGAAATTGTCAACAATGTTCCAATCTGGGCCCTTATTTATTTCATGATTAGATCCGGTTGCCTCAAGGACGCTTTAGAGTTCACTATTGCTAACAGAGAAGCCTTCGAAAAGCTGGGCTCATCATTTCCCATTTATCTCAAGGCCTATGTCGAATCTCCGAGCCATACTCTGACCAACAACTTACTAGACAGCATTAGAAAAGAGTTTAACGAGCAACTGCGGTTTTTTGACGAAAGCAACTCTGATCCTTACAAATACGCATTATTTAAGATCATCGGCAGATGTGAACTTTTAAAGAAGACGTTTCCTGGTGTTGTTGAGACTACTGAGGACTGGCTCTGGATTCACTTTTCTCTTATTTCCGAAGGATCTGACGAAATCAGCACTGTCTTCGACAAGTACACCTTAAAAGATCTACAAGCTACGATTACCAAGTTTGGTCCCGACTACTTTGATCCTGAACGCAAGAGCCCTGGTTTATATACTCAAGTTCTGGTAATGAGTGGTTTGTTTGAAAAGGCAGTTTACTACGCATACAAGTTTTCCAAGATTGATGCGGTGCATTTTGCAATTGCTTTGACCTACCATGGCTTGCTTCGTCCATTTTCACAGACCACCAAGCTACATACACATCTTCTAGAGACTGTATCAGAGAAAGATGAGCTCAACTTTGCGAGACTTGTTGGTACGTTTACCAAGGAATTTAGGCGCACCTCTTCAGTTGATGCTGTTGAATATTTGGTTTTGATTTGTTTAAATAAGGATTTGAATGGTGATAAGGGCAAGGAACAGCTGAATCTTTGTCATGAGGCATTGAAGGAACTGGTGCTTGATACCAGAGACTTTTCCAAGATTCTTGGTGATATTAGAATGGATGGCACGAGAATCTCTGGTGCGATTGAACAGAGGCTGAGCCTGATTGCTCTGGATAGCCTTGATCAATATCTCCAAGTCATTGCTGAACAGGCTGCTACCAGAGCGGAAGAGGAGGGCAGAATTGCGGATGCTGTTCTATTATACCAGCTTTCTGAGGACTTTGACACTGTTATTACCATTATCAATAAGTCTCTGGGTGAATTGCTCAGCGTTTCACAGTTGGGTCAGCCTCTGACACCTGTTAGCATCGACGGCACTCCGTTGATTACCAATACAACTGAAGACCCGGCTCAGCTAGCCAGACACATTATGACAGTTTACCGGGGCAATATTGGCATGTTCCACAAGGTAAAGCCCAAAAACCGTGACACTTGTGCCAAGTTGTTGGGCATTGTTGATGCCTGGAATTCATTTGCCAAGGGCGCAGTTGAACAATGTCTGAAGGAAGTTAACGAACTTAACATTTTAATGCTGGATCCAAGCGCTGATGTTGGCATGGTCCGAACCCGGGCCCAACAGTTTCCTACTCTTCATCAGTCTGTGGCCCGCAACGTCCCTACCCTGTTGGTGATGGTGATGCGATGCTGCACCTTGATTTGCGAGCAGCTGAATACCTCGTTTTATCACAATGAGGGCAGACACGCGCAGATGATTGAAATGCAGGGAATTTCGCGCAATTGTATGATTTACGCCGGCATGATCCAATACAAAATGCCCCACGAAGTGTTTATGGAATTAACTAGACTGGAAATTAAGATTTAATATTATTGGAGGAATTTTACATAGTTTTAATAAACATGAAACCTTTTATCAAAAAAAAAAAAAATTAATGATATTTTTTTTAAAAAAAAAAAAGTTCTTTGATTTGTATGAGCTTTAATAAATAAAGAAGTGGACGAGTCAAGACTCAAGTCCTGGAAAAGCGTAGCATAGCCCAGTGGGGTTAAGGGTTAATTAATCGGTGAAGAAGAAAGCAATAGAAACAATAAGGTATGAGCCGATCAACATGATACCCTCAAGCCAGTTTGACTCGCCGTCATTGACAATGTAGTAGAGGATCATGACGGAGATGAAGAGCACACAAGTCTCAAAGGTGGTAAAAAGCAGGGACATGGGTTGTCCGAGAACCCAGCCGAGAATGACCATAAAAGGGGTCATAAAGAGAGCAATTTGCATCGACGAACCAATCGAAACGCCAACGGCCATGTCCATTTTATCCTTCATGGCGCAAAGCACAGCAGTGGCATGTTCAGCGGCGTTTCCGACAATGGGAATCAGGATAATGCCAATAAACGTTTTAGACATGCCCGTGGATTCGACAATAGGGTTTACGGCAACCACAAGGTAGTCGGCACAAAAGGTGACAACGACAGTGACTAGGAGAAGCAGCACAACAGCCTCAATCTTGGTAAGGTTTACCGCCTCTGCGTCGGAGGCTTGTACAGAGCCAGATACTCCCGTATAATCTTCAGCTCCAAGGGTAGAGGTTTCAATACCCGCTTCCAGGTCGTCGCAGGCACTGCCATTTTCTAGTGCTGCTGTTTCGTGGTCTTGGCGTTGTTCAAGCTCAGCGGTCACATCGGCCTTGGCCTGCTCGTTTTGGGCTTCAAAGTAATTTGCGTGCGTGCGCAACTGAAACACAAGATAGCAGACGTAGACTATCAGCAGGACAACAGAGGTTCCCCGAGAAAGCGCCAGCACCGACTCGAAATTATCCGGGTGCGCTGCGTTGAAGGCAGCTGGAATAAGCAGGGAGGAGGTCGCCAGCGCCATAAGTGCCGCCATAGTCTGCGCTACGGTCACATTGAAACGCTGTTGTACACGACCCAACCCCCCGAAAAAAAACGAGCAACCTAATACAAGGAGAATGTTGGATAGAATTGAACCCATCATTGAAGCCTGGACCAGCCGGATTTCACCGCGTGCAAGGGCAACAACGGCCACAATCAACTCAACGGCATTACCAAAGCTTGCGTTAATAAGACCACCCACCGTCTCTCCAACATGCTCAGCGAGCTCCTCCGTGGCATACGAAAGTAGCGAAGCCAGCGGGATTATGGCAAAAAAGTTTATCGTAAATACCACTACTGGCGGCCATAGGAGGAAATGACTCAGAATGCCCAGGGGGGCAAGTAGCAGCAGAATATGCAGATAGGAGGAGCAGAGCACCTGCTTCGACTTCGATAACGGGCTAGATGGGGTATGATACTGCAGTTTGTGAATTTCCGTTGGTATGAGCAATGGCGTATACTCTGTAGTCATTTTGATGGAAATGGGCTTTATTTGGGAACTTGATGTGGGATCTGGGGAGAAAATGGGTTAAAGAAATTGTCGATGTAGTTGATGTCAAAACAATCGATGGTTGGCCAAGACAGAATATAGTGGTTTCAGATCAAAGGGAAAAAAAATAGCTTGGTAAGTGAAAAAAATAAAACTAAGAAAAAAAACTAAGAAAAAAAAACAAGTGAAAGAAATTTAGAAAGAAGACAAAAGCTAGATGTTTATAAAGACTTGAAACAAACAGGTCTCAGATAATGTTTTTGCTGTCATTGTTTGTTGCTCTATTTGTTTAGTTTTTTTTTACTTGCTGCGGGCTAGCATAGCCTTAACAGGACCTCTTTAGGTACACATGCATGATCAGCCGTGCCTTCCCCATCGCTTTTTTATTTTTTAAGGAACAATAGCGCCAACCTTTTGACTACAGTAAAATTGAAGAAAAAAAATTAAAACAAAAACAAAACCAAGCGTGGACTTGCTTGGCCAACAGCCTTGAAAATCTATTAACAGTTTATGAGAAAAAAAAGGGTATTTCTAAATCGTGATAGATGACTGCTTAGCAACACACTTGGCATGTCACAAGTTTTGGTACAAAAGTGTCGTCACCCTTTTAGAGGCTATTGCTTTGCATGATAGGCTGTAGCGATCGTTCAGTTGCAATTAATTACTCCCACGAGGTAGAAAACAAGAGACCTTGTGAGGCCGTCAGTATAGCTGATCGGTTTTATTTTTCTTTTTGGCCGCCACATTGGAGCTGCGCCCACCTTGAACCTGGTAATAGCGCGGTGAGCGGTTTACCATAGCTTAGGAACGGCATCCGGGGGCTTTGTGCAACAAACCTGGCTTGTGGCCTTAGAAAACCAGTTGATCCATGTGAAAAATGATGAAAAAAACGCTTGTAGTCTCAAAAGTCTTTTGGTGGGCCATCTCACAATACCCGCTATCTGAAACGTGGGTCTGATTGTTCAACCAGTACATTAACCAAAAAAAAAAAAAAAAAAAAAAAAAAAATTTTTTTTTTTTTTTTTTTTTTTTTTTAAATTTT
>Ga0160505_101134_pt1 | contig 13073 bp, 6 predicted proteins | sample DIDeMG_FD_108225 | JGI IMG/M metagenome (GOLD analysis project Ga0160505, IMG submission 108225) | Enriched chicken feces microbial communities from UW Madison campus, WI, USA - DID2874_E49_Stillage MG | ecosystem: Host-associated > Birds > Digestive system > Large intestine > Fecal ... | reverse complement strand
TAGGAGAAATCATTTTGTCCCCCGTTTTTATCACCCCCACCCTTTCCCCTGGGGGGCTTTTTTCTTTACCAAAGCCTTGGGTTTTTTTTTCTTTTTTTTTTTTTTTTTTTTTTTTGTTAAAAAAAAAAAAAAAGCAAGGCCAAGACTAACAGGTACACCCAAATACAGAACGTGGACTCCGAAAATGTCGTCATGGTGGGCGATTCCATTGATGACATGCTCGCTGGGTATCGCGCTGGCGCTGCGACCGTTTTAGTAAGCTCAGACGTGAACGGGCACATTGAGGATGCCCCCGAAACCGACGTGGTGGTCAAAACGTGAGTACCGAAAAAGAAAAAAAAGCCATGCCTGTGGACAATTCCAGACGTTAAATGTTGACACAAGAGTCTTCTGCTAACTCTTTTTTTTTACAGGTTGGGGGAGTTGATCAAGGTCCTCGAAGAAGGTATCGAACTCAAGCCTAAAGCAAAAGAGGAAGACCCGCTTGCCTAGCTCATTAGGAATCAGAATGCGGTACTATACCTACAATATAATTGAATTTACACTGCTATATATATAGCTACAAATTGATCAGATCGTATTGCTTTTGGAGCCTCCCCTAGAAAGTATTTTTTTTTTATATATTAAGGCTGGCGCATCCTATATTAACTCTTTGAACAAGAGGTGTCTAAGGCTTGCCGGCATGTAATAGTGGGCTTTACCTATACATGTACTTCCTCCCTTCATAGAGACTGTGGCTTTACTATTACCAGCTGTCGGTAAGTGCATCCCTCCTCTATCGCACAATATAATCTCCAGTCAGCGTGATGTAGCGCACACCCTTGAATGGCTTAACGCCATCAGCTGAGCGCCGTGCGTTCTTAATCTTTAGGGCCTGGACTTTAAGCCCACTCGGCACCTGCCCAATGGCCTTGTAAGATACCGAAAAGTGTGTGGGGAAAATGCTATTATCCACTGGCGCCGGCTTTTTGATCGATGTTTGCGATACCAAGGATATACTGTCACCGCTACTGTTATTGTCATTGTCAATTAGGGATGCCGTCTTCTTGGACTTCTTCTTTTTCGTTTTGGCCACGGCGGGATCGCCGCTGCTGCTACTGTGCTTTTTGGATTTACTCTTTTTGGGGACGTACTCGTCAAGAGATGGTGAGGGCGAGGCTTGTGATTGTGTCTGCTCTTCTTCGTATGCAGGATCACCAGAGTTGTCGTCTCCCTGCAGTAGCACGCCGCGCAGCGTGGCATTCCAGCCCAATGGTGTCTTTCCCGCAAAGCGCCACTCTCCAGCACCTGCGCCTGTGGACACAAAGTCACCCGTCGACACGCGCAGCGTCTTGATGGCCTTAGTACGACTGCTATCGCACACAATTTGCACGCTCAGTCCCTCCACGTTTTCAGTCTCGCGTGACATGGCAGTCCACACGCGTACCTCAAACTCCGTCTTGGTTGCGCCGAGACCTGTGCGCAGTTCCGCCTGGACAAGACTAGGCTCAACGCCCTCGATCGAGTAGCTGCCCAGTAGAAACTTGCCATCCGGTGGGATAAACGAGTAAGAACTTGTAGGGCTGCCACCCTGACCAACATCAGACTCATCTGTGCGCACGCATGGGTGGAATGTGGGATATTCAAGCACACGCTTGCCAGTTGCTAGCACGAGGTTAATGTCCGGAACGCCTGAGAGATGCGAGTTGATAAAGATGCGGCCATCAACCCGTGCAACAAGCGGCTTTCCCCGGGCAGCTGGCTGCGGCTGGTGGTTGGTGTAGAAAGCTGACGAAGACGACACCGAGCCTGCATACTGCGCACCAGCACGCCGGGTAGGAGGAATAATTAAATTTATGGTCTCAACAATGTCTACAAACAATTCGTTTTTAGTATATCGTACATTCGACCGCCGCCATGGTGTTTGGTCTGCATCAAGGTCAATGCTGTTGATAGACGATGCCCCTGCGAGCAAGCCACCACTACCGCCGGGTGCTGATCCCGAGGGCGATGATTGCCAATTGGGCGCTGATGACAAGAACTTTGCAATGGCACCGGCTGGCTGCACATACTCACGGACCATGTCTGGCTCGGTCTGGTATGGGGCCCCGCCATCGAGCATCTCGCTAAGAATGAGCGAGACGGTAGCGTAATTCATCTCAATCTTGGTCGGGATCAATGGCGCAGTGAGATAGGCCTCGAGCACATCAACAAAGCGCGCCAAAAACTCAAACGGAAGCAATGCCGGTGTTGTTGACGAGCAGGGGAGTAGAAAGATTATGTTGCCGTGCTTCTGATGAAAGAGGAGCCGTGAGGAGAGCTCGATAATGGGTGGTTGAAGCTGCGATGCCACAGGCAATGCACCAGTTGCGGAAATAACAGATACAGCAGTAGCCATATCCTTGCTAGGACTTAAAACTGATCCATCCTCCGAGCTGATGACATACGGGATCAGCGTGTTGATGTCGGGCGGCGTGGCAGACGTTGGGTAGTCTAGTACTACCTGTCTACACAAAGCGCACGTGTGTTAGCACCAGAAACAAAAAAAAAATATATGGAAGCAAAAGGAGGTTGAAAAACTCAAAACAGTATCTACACACAAGCAAATACCGTAGCATATACCTACCCATTGATATCTATAATGTAAACGGCCTCTATGGTAGTCATTTGTGTTGATGATCGAGAGGATGTTAGTGCTGGCGAAGATAGTTTGACAAAGAGGAAATGGAAAACCAGAAACAAAAAGAGCCACACAGGGTAAGGGCAAATCGCCAACTCCAACCGGGCAGGAATTGAATACAAGGACCCGACAAAGAACAACAGAACCTATACCCGATGAATCAAAAAGAAAAAGAACTTGATTACACTAATAAAATCTATACTAAATACAGAACAAAAAAAAGGAAAGAATATATATAAAGAAACAATAAAAAAGTATCACACATAACATCGTCTTAATGCTTACAGGCCAGTCGCAACAGGCGTCAGCACGTCGAACGAACCGGTACCAACCTTTGACAGCTTACCCAGCACAATTCTGGAACTGGGTGACACGAGGTTGTCGACATCAGACTCGAGAACTGCCTTGGTCAAGAACTGACAGGTAGTCTCGAAAGACATCTTCATGAATGGCGAGGTACCAGAGTCAACACCCTGTCTGTTGAAGGGCAAGTAGGTACCTTCACGCGTCATCATATCGGCAATCAAATCCAAATGTCTAGAGTTGACGGAAATAGCGTACGTTTGGAAAACATTGTTAATTTCGCGCACAATAGTGTTGCGGGCAGCCTCGACACCATAGGTTTTAAGAACAGCGACAACATCGTTGGCAGTGAGGGCGTTGACATCGATAAAGGAATCCTCCTCCCACATGGAGTGGAAGTTGACACCCTCGGTGACCAAGACGCGCTTACCACCATGTTGCTCAGGGGCGGGATGCAGACATCTACCAATGCCGGGAATCTGGCGGACAACAACCTTGCGGCAAATGTTCTCAATGATGTTAACCATGAGAATCTTGCTAACGTCGGAGCGGTACTCAAGTCTCAAATCACAAGACTCACCATCAACGTCATCAAAGGCAAACTTGGTGCAGGTACTGTACTTGCCGATAACACTCTGCTCTCTGTGCTTGGCACTGGTGTTATCCATCTCGACATCACTGTCAGAGTCAGAGCTGTCCGAGTCAGAATCAGAGTCTTCCTCATCAGAAGTACGCTGAGCCTTCTCCATAATCTCAATTTCCTCGTCATCAGGACCATCATAAGAGACAGACTGCTTAGTGTTGGACTTGGCCTTCTCATCATCAGCATCCTCCTCATCGTCAGAGTCGTCGTCGACAGCAGCCTTGCTGGTAATACTGTCAAGGGCGGGGAGAGCCTGGCCAACATTAACAGTGTTAGACTTTCTAATCTCCTTACCAACAGCACTGATCAGTTCGCCGAGGAAGCTGGAAGTGAGACAGTTCTCGAGCTGGGCCTGAGAGATATCGTACTCAGACTCGTACTCTTCACGAGTGTAGAACTTCAGCTTGATATCGTAAGCTCTAGTAGGGCCAGTCTTGTTGGAACCAGCACTCTCAGTGACAATAACTTTGTCGACAATCTCAGAAAGGGTGATCTTGGCAACGTTCTTGCAGAAAACATCAGCTTGGCTATCGTTAATGTCGTCCTTAATAGGCAATGTCATTTGAGGAGTCTTGATATTGGCACTGGCAGTCATAATAATTTCTCTCATACGTGGGATACCGAGAGTGACGTTAGCGGCACCGTGACCAGCGAAATGGAAAGTGTTCAGGGTCATCTGAGTAGAAGGCTCACCAATAGACTCTGACGCAATAATTCCGACAGCCTCACCAGGATCAACAGTGGACTGCATGTACTTGAGATGCATGAGGGAACGGAAATGCTTCTCAAGAACACCCTTAGCACCAGCCTTGGCCTCCTTCTTGGAGATAAAGGCCTGTGGGTTACTCTTGATAAACTCCTCGAGCTTTTGATCAAACACTTCGGAGACACTACCAAGACATCTGGCGGGGTTGAACTTGGAAACAACAGGATCATACTTGGCCGACTGAACGTAATGTGGCTCTTCAGCATGCTTCTTGTTGTACTTCTTAACCTTCTTGTTGTACTCAATAGCAGAGTCAATATCAAGGTTCTCAGCAAGCTCACCAGGCTGGTGCTTCTGCAAAAGAGACTCGTAGTTGTTGAGACAGAACTGGAACTTAGTCAAGTGCGACTCTCTGATAACATCGACGGCATCACCACCATACATGAACTGAATCAGGGTACCATCAGAATCACGAACAGAGTTGTCATAGTTGACTTGCACACCCTCGAGCTGTTTAATCAAACATCTCTGCAGGTAACCAGATCTAGACGTCTTGACAGCAGTATCAATCAGACCTTCACGACCAGCCATACAATGGAAGTAGTACTCCTGAGGCTTGATACCAGAAAAGAAACGACCAGAAATGTAACCACCAGCGCGAGCCTGAGTATCAAAAGGCTTGAACGAAGGCAAAGTCTTACCAGAAACCATAACAGGGACACGACGGCCCTCCAGGGCCTGCTGTCCGAGCAAACACATAATTTGGGAAACGTTAACGTTGGAACCCTTGGCACCAGACAGGGCCATGGACTGCATAGAGTTGACAGGGAAACGCTTCTCAGTACCACCGGGGACACACTTAGACACAACGCTAGAAGCAACAGCGTTGACCTTAGACTGAGTAATAGCATCAAGAATAGCAAGCTTGTTGTCATCACGGAGAATCTCTTCAAGACGCTTTCTGAACTCAGGGTCAGTTTCCTTGACATCAGGATCCAAGTTGGTAACCTCAGCAGCAGCCTTGCGACCAACATCGGCAGCGGTAGAAAGAATTTCTCTTCTCCATCTATCACCCTCAGCAGTCAGATGAAGATCATCCATACCACAGGTGAAACCAATAGAAGTAGTGTAGCGAGTGAAAAGACGACCAAGAACAGAAAGGAAAGAACCAGCACTATGAGCACCGTAGATTTCATGAATGGAGTGGACAAGACCGTAGTCTGCCGCACCATATTGTGACTTATCCAGGATACCACAAACAAGCTCACCATTTCTGAAAATGACGTCATTTTCAGTAGAGTGGGGGCCCCAGTAGTCGTTCTTAATCTTGTTCTTAGACTGCAAGTTAAGACCTTCTCTATCAAGAGGCTTAATGTTGAGAAGAGCTGTGGTAATAACCTGCTTACCAGTCCACATTGGCACAGGCTTCATAATAGCAGGGGGGATAGTGATAATCTTACCAGAAGTGGTGTGACCATCCTCAGGGCGCAGACAACCATAGACGAGCTGCTGGTACTTTTCACGGGTGAAGAAAGTATCCTTGCTGGTCAAAAGAACACCAGCAGAGATATGATCCTGAATAAGACCACGAAGAGGTTTACCAGAAGTAGGAGTGAGGTACTGAGAGTCGGTGTTGGCAATCAACAAAGCTTCGGCTCTAGCAGTCTCATTCTGGGGAAAATGCATGTTCATTTCATCACCATCGAAATCGGCATTGTAAGCACCAGTGTTAGCGTAATGCAGGCGGAGAGTCTTCTCTCCAGGAAGGACGCGGACCTTGTGACCCATCATGGAAGCCTTATGCAAAGTGGGCTGACGGTTCATGAGAACAACATCATGGTTGCGAATATGACGGTAGACCTTCTTGTTGACAACGCTGTAGCCACTAGTGGGGGTCAGGAGCTGGTTAGCCAATGCAGTTCTCTTGTCCAAAGGCATACGAGAGAGGTCAACCATGGAACCATCCTCATTCTTGATGGAAACAGCACCAGGCCAAACGGTGGGACCGTTGATGACAGCTTGACGCATTTCATGGAAGTTAAAAGAGGTGACGGGTTCAGGGTAGGTCAGACCGACAGCAAACACAGGAGGAATACCAATCTCGTTTGTTTCAATGTTGGGATCAGGAGAAATGACGGAACGGGCAGCGTAGTTAACACGCTTACCCATCATGTTCTTTCTGAAAAGACCTTCCTTCTTTTCGAGGGCTTGCTTAATACCGGGGAGAGGGTTGTTGCCGGCGCTGTTGGGGGCCTTTGTGGAATCAATGAATGCGTTGACGTTTCCTTGAATGGTGACCAGAGCATTCATCAGGTAGGAGAAGGCCAGCTTTCTTTCCTCGCCACGAACATTGTTGGCCTTGAACTCATTCATACGAGCGTTAAGATCTCTCACTCTAATAGCAGTGTTGAGAACGTTAATAAGCAAGTCGTTCTGGGGATTGGAGTGAATCTCGTCACCAAGCTGAGAAGGCAGTCTGAATCTAGTGGGAGGGACAACCAAGTTCTCGATGAAAAACATGTCAGCAGAGGGAGGGTTCTGGTTGTTAGGTCTCACGTTAAAAAGAACAGAGCAGATATTAGCTTCCTCTCTGAACAAAGAGCGAAGCAGATTCAGAACCTCAACGGAAAGAACGTAACGAGTGCTGTTGGACTTGGCATGTTCGGAAGTATGAGTGTTGTCGTCAGAGGGAGGCTCCTTACCCTTGGGGTAGTCACCAGAGATGACTTGTCTCTTTCTCTTGAATTGGTTTTTGATGTTATTTTTCTGCTGGTCGGCAGGATTCAGAGGAAGCTCAAAGATCTTTTCAAAGCCATCCTTTCTGTATTTGGGGCAAACCATGGTACAGTTATCACACTTGACGCGAGAGCGGACTTCGGCATAGAAGTCGTGCAAGATCTTCTTTCTCTCTTCGAGGATAGAAGCAGTTTGAATACCGTTCTCGGTGGTCTTGCCCTCAGCGATTGCCTGGGCAATGGCTTGTTTCACAAACTTTTCCCGCTTCTCAATGAGCGATTGTTCGTTCACAGCAGCCTCAGCCTTGTTGGCAAGCTCAATTTCGACAGCATCCATAAGATCCTCACCCTTTTCGACGGTCTGGCCAATCTGAAAGTTGTCGATTTCACCGGCCTCAAGCGTAAGACCGTATTGCAAAAGTCTGAGTTTGCATTCGAATCTGTGGACTACATCGGCCTTCATTTTGAAGTGGTGACAAAACACACAGGTTGATCTAAGAAAAACAAACATCTGGGGAAAAAAAAGAGGATTGTACACTGGCACAGGCAATTCGATATGGCCCAAATGGCCCGGGCAGTATCTGTCGTCTAGACCGCATGTCGAACACCTAATAATGTTAGCAAACAGCAAACAAAAGGAATTGGACTAAATAAAGAAGAAAAAAGCTTACAAGTTGCGGCCAAAAGCACCAAGAGAAGCATCATAAAGACCACCAGCTACGGGGTGATCTAAACTGTCGAATGTCTGAGGCGAAGTGACCTGCTTTACTGAAAGACGTTTAATGTCTTTAGGCTTCAGAAAACCGAAGTCAACGGACGTGATTTCGGCACCAACCGGATACGAGATATCCATTTTTGATCAGTGTCGAGAATGTATATTGATGATGGTCTTTAATATTTCTGGAAATTCAGAACAGATACTCTGAACTATATATAAAAAGAATACCAATCAATAGACCTGGCGATGGTGATGGGGGCTAAGGAACGGGAAAAGAGGAAAGGAAGCAGAAAATTTTTTGGAAATTTTTTTTCCGCAGTTGGGAAGTTTCGAGTAGTAAAGGGTTAGGGCTGGTGAAGTCCCAACGGGAGATCACGGGACCAGAATGTTGACGCGGAGCGCGGAACACAACAGTGGTATCTCTCGGGTCATAAAACACAAGCGGGGTACAAAGTTAAATAAAGTATGAATGGATGGGGTTGATAGCATAGGAATCAAAGACTTGATGTTCTCGTGTTGTTGTGTCTAACCTCAGGTAGTCTCTCCATGGTGATGATCTTGTTGAAAAATGAATAACAAAAGTAAGCTATTTCAAGTCAGGAAAGAGCATAGTTCCGTAGGAATATGGCGGTTTGGAGCTACCAGTCAAAGGCCATGTTTTTTCAAGAACAAAGTACTGTCTTTTAAGAAGGGCCATCCTTCTAGTGTACTACTTTGTTGTTATTGGAGGGCCCATCTTGTTTTTCCCTCATCAATTTTGGTGTCCAAAATGCCCGCTTTTGCACCTCGCACGGCTGACACTCACATGAAATTCCACGGCCCAAAAAGACCCATAAAACAATTGAAAGTCGAACTTTTGCCAATTCCAGCAATAACAAGTAAGAAAAAAAAACCCCATGAGTACCAAAACCTGAAAATCCCCCTCACAGCCGAACCTTTCACATTAACGCCAGTCCTTTTCATGAACGTCGTGTTTTAAAGAAGCCTTCATATACTCCTTTTCTTCCTTCCCTTACTTTCTTTTCTTCTACATTTCTCGATAGACTTATAGATTCTCTGCCAGTTGCTCGGCACTCGTTTAGGAACGCGAACTGAACCTTCTTTTCACGCCATTCTCCCCACTCTTGCCAATTTCTCTATCCCATTTTTACCCCACGCAACCCGATTCATCATGTCTCATGTCAATGAGTCTTCACCAACAGAAAAAGGCCCATTGGAAGAACATGAGCCAGACAATGCTACCCATCAAGCTCATCCTGCCTACGTGGCTACTGGAACTGGCTTCCTACTAGGCCTCTGGAAGCCCGGCCAGACTCTTACAACCGATGTCCCCCAGACCCTCAGAGACCAGGTCTCGCTTTCTGCTGAGGACTTTATCTCACTGGTTGTTCTTACTGTCATCACGCTAATTGCCCGTCTTTGGAATATTTCCAACCCGCCGGAGGTGGTTCACGAGGAGGCCATCATTGGATCTAGAATTAACAATTACATGACTGGCCGGTTTTTCTATGATGCACAACCTCCCTTAGTGCCCATGATTTACTACTATGTCGCCAATTCTCTTGGCTACCCTGGCCAGTTTGATTTTTCTCGCTTTAATTCCTATATTGGCCATGTATACCCGTACTTTGAGCTCAGACTTTTCTCTGCACTGCTGGGCGTTGCAGTTGTTATCTTGACCTTTCTGACCCTTAAGCTTACGGGTATGGGTCGACGCAGCGCAACTGTCGGTGCCATAATGGTCGCCTTTGAATCCTCGTTTGTGATCCAGCATAGGTATATTTTTGCCGAGCCTGTCTCGCTCTTTTTCCTCGCTGTTGCCGTTTATCTTTGGAAACTGCTTGAACTTCAACAGCCTTTGGGGCTCAAGTGGCATGCTGTGGCGTCCTTGTTAGGCCTGACGCTCGGCGCCCTAGTCAGCAGCAAGACTGAGGGCTGGTACACCGTCATCGGGGTGTTTCTGGCCTCTTCCTATCAGCTCTGGTGGTCATTCGGCGATATCAAGCAGCGCTTTCCCTTCGTCAGATTTACTTTTAATGCGGGGTTCAGAGCCTTTTACTTCTACTTCATTCCATACCTGTTTTTGGCCATCACCACTGCTGTTCATCTTAATATGCTTCCAGGTACTGGCGAAGGTACTCCTTTTGTGAGTGGACAGTTCCAGTCCTCCTTTATCAACTTTCCCAATGAAAAAGTTGTTTCGCCAGTGGGGATCGGAAGCTTTATTTCGCTCCGGCATGTGAAAACCAACGTTTATCTCCATTCACATGACGAGTTCTACAAAAGTGGATCGCGCCAGCAGCAAGTGACCGGTTACGGTTACCGGGACCTTAATAACATCTGGTTCGTAGAGAATGTCTCAGTGTCTGCTGGCAACCCGCATACCGAGCCCTTTCGTCCCTTAAGCAATGAGGCATACATCAAACTTAAACATCTTCAATCTGGCCGCCGCCTTCACACCCACGATCAACGTGCACCGGTCACTGACAATGACTATCAATATGAAGTCACGGCCTACGGCGCCGATGGCTATCCTGGAGATTTGAATGACCTTTGGCAGTTAGAGATCGTATCAACCGAGCCTCGGGAGGGAAGTTCTCAAAAAGAGTGGAGAGCGCTCGATACAATTGTCCGACTTAAGCATCCGCTCAAGAAGTGCTATCTCTTTTCTCACAAAGTCAAGCTTCCCATCATTGGACAACAAGAAATCACTTGCGCAAATAACGGTATTGATGTCAACTCATACTGGTACGTTGAGACTAACTATCATCCTCAGCATGCAAATGTTCCTGATTTGCCCCGCGTCAAGTATGGTGTTTTGTCGTTAATGGATAGGGTCAACGAATACCGTGATCTCATGGCCAGCACATTTGAGTATCTCGAAAAAGAGAAGTCCAATACGTACACTCACAAGGGCTGGTTGCTCCCGTTTCTGAAACAGAGCATTGTAATCTACAGAAATCATCATCGGCAGGTAGCGGTAATTGGCAATTTTGTGGTTTGGTACAGCGTCCTGGGCGGGCTTGCTACTTATGCTGCTTTCAAGGTCTATACGCTACTTGCACTTCAGGCAGGCTGGCGTGACTTTAGTGCCATGAGTGGAATCAAGGAGATGGATCACCACGTTGGTGGATTCATCCTTCTTTGGTTCTGCCACTACTTTCCGTTTTTGTTTAAGGACAATACGTCCCTGCAAGAGTACCTTCCTGCGCTGTATTTTTCAATTCTAGCTGCAGCGAAGTGGCTTGATTACTCTAGTCTGCTTGTGTTTCGACGCCCCAAGATTGTCAGTTTATTCTACGCTTTGCTGATGGCCTTGACAATTTCGTCTTTTATCTTTTATTCTCCGTTTGTCTACGGCACACGTATGCTGTCTGGCCAATGCAAGTACCTTGAATTTAATAACAACCAGCTATGGTATCTCAGTTGCAACACTTACCTCGATACCCCCGAGCAGTATGCTGAGTACGACAGTCAATTTGCCAACGAGATTAACTACCACTACGAAGCCCCCAAAGACGAGGAGCACATAAAAGCTACAGTCGTCACGACAGTAGACAAGGCCAATCCGACTGAGTTTGCGTTTCAGAAGGAGAAGAAAAACACTGGCGGTGAGAACGGTGCCGATGTCCGCCGGTTCCTTAAGAAGTATAAGAAGGAGACCAAGAACAGTTTTGTCAACATTGTCAACAAAGACGACAAGAACGATGTGGTAGGAATTGACGCTAGCACAGATACTAAAGAGGATCCTGAAGAGGATGACATTGACAAGTTGGACCCTGAAGTCGAGTCCCAGCTAGTCATTCAATGGGCTCGCATCACGGACTCTCCATCGCTTGTGGTTGACTCCCAAGTCGCGGCCAGTGCGAAAAGTGAACTTGAAAAGAAATCGCAAAAGAGCGAGGAGCCCTCACCCAACGAAGAATAGACTTCAAACAGCTACCACGGAAAAATCACCCTTATCAAAGAACTTGATATAATGGAAAATAAGAGAAGGTGTGGTTACAAATAAAACACAAGTAAAATGCAATAAAATGCAATAAAAAAGAAAATAAAGAAAAAAACTAAACAATCATTAAAAATACAAGTCTATATATACATATTCTCAATAAATTGGGACTTATTTCTTCTCAGCGGCGCGCTTGGCAGCAAGAGCCTTAGCAGTGCCGTGAAGAGCGTACTTGTGGTTTCTTCTGAACTTGGGGTCAACACCCTTGAGGGAAGGGTACTTGAAGGTCTTGGGCTTCTTGATACCGTTGCGGTGAGCCTTCTTGATTTGGTTGTGGTTGGTATGGTTCTTAGACTTGGACATCTAAAAAAAAAAAAAAAAAAAAAAAAAAAAAAAAAAAAAAAAAAAATAAAAAAAAAAAAAAAAAAAAAAAAAAAAAAAAGCGGAATTAGAAAACTGACTTCAAGAGCAATAATATTTACAGCAAAATAGAATACATCAATGTACTTACTTTTGATCAATGTGTAGGAGGCTATTCAGATCTAAATCACAACAACTGAAAGAGGGTGTAAGAGTTATGAGGGAAGGTTTGCCAGGAGAGAAGAAAAAACTCGACATTGTTTAGTCATAAGTTAGGTCATCATATTAAACCAAGGTTAGGGCCTTTGGGAAAAATGCACATTAAGCTGGTGTATCTATTTTGGGATAAGCCGCACTTAGACCTCTTTTGTGATGCTTTCAAACCCACTCAAACTTTTGTTATTGAAAAAAAAAAATTTTGAAATAAAACCCAGCTTTTGATATACCTTCCTATTATGGAAATGCAAGTCACACTCAAGAAACCCCCAAACCCTGACCAGCGTTTTCCCACACGCTTGCTTGGTTTCCCTAGCAAGCCCATTTTGTCAGTGGTAAATCGGTTCTGCACCAGACTCTATGGCGCAAAAATCCCGATGGGACACAGAAAATTTTCAAATCCCATTTTCACCATTTTCTGTTCCCTTTTCTCTTTTTTTTCCCTTTCTTTTTTTTTCCTCTCTTTCTCTCTTTTGACCCTTCGCCCCCATCAACACATACCACAGTAACAATGGCTCCCAAAGGAAAGAAAGTCGCCCCCGCCCCCTTCTCCAAGGCTAGCAGCAAGTCTGCCGGTTCCAAGAACCCTTTGATCGAGAAGAGACCCCGTAACTTCGGTATCGGTCAGGCCGTCCAGCCCAAGAGAAACCTTTCTCGTTTCGTCAAGTGGCCCGGTTACGTTCGTCTGCAGAGACAGAAGAAGGTCCTTAACCTCCGTCTTAAGGTCCCCCCTTCCCTCACTCAGTTCCAGACTGTTTTGGACAAGAACACCGCTGCTCAGGCT
>Ga0160505_101133_pt1 | contig 13075 bp, 13 predicted proteins | sample DIDeMG_FD_108225 | JGI IMG/M metagenome (GOLD analysis project Ga0160505, IMG submission 108225) | Enriched chicken feces microbial communities from UW Madison campus, WI, USA - DID2874_E49_Stillage MG | ecosystem: Host-associated > Birds > Digestive system > Large intestine > Fecal ... | reverse complement strand
GTCGCCCAAATTTACTTCAGCGCTGTTAGCACTGCAGTAGGCGCAGTCACCGTCCTCTTCGCTGCCACAACCTCCAAGCTCACTGTCAGAAACATGCATAGCGAACACCTTCTGTTATAGCTGTTATTAAAAGGAACCTTGGTGGACTTCTATGAGATATAAGTGCCACATCGGGGATATGAAATTTCCGCCACGTGGTCGAGGCAGATCCGTGTTCGACTTTTGCAGCATGGATTGTTCGCGTCGACCTGAACAAAGAGAGCGTCGACGACGAGCATAGAGGACCACACTACCCATATACCCCACCTAAAAACGCTAGAAAAAACACCGCAATGGTCGCCAACATCGACCTCAGCGAATTCTCCGAGGAGGAGCGCCGAGACATCCAGGCCGAGCTCGACGAGGGCTTTGCCGAGATTGAGCAGAAGTGAGTGTCGGCGCGAGTGCGATGGACCGACAGTGGCATCTCGCCTTGTGGTGATGGTGGCAAAGAGCAAAAGCTGACATCGAAGGTTCGCCGTCGACACGCAGCAGGGATTCGAGAATGTCCTCGTTGTCGACAACATCCCGCTCGTTGACGAGTCGAAGAAGCAGCGTCTTTTGGAGCGTCTCGGCCAGCTCTTCGCCAAGCTCGGCGCGTCCATTGACGCTGACCACGTTAACATGCCCTGGGAGGGAGCCAAGAACAAGGGCTTCCTCTTCCTCACCTACCCCGACAGGCAGCAGGCCGAGAACGCTCTCCGTGCTCTCGACGGCGCCATGTTCGGTAAGAACCAGCTCCACGTGAACCGCTTTGGCGACATTGAGCGCTTCGCCAACATGCCCGTCGGCGAGGGCGAGCTTCCCGCCGGATGGCGCGAGAAGCCCTACCAGGAGCGCGAGCACCTCCTCTCGTGGCTCGCCGACCCCGCCGGCCGCGACCAGTACCTTACCTTCCGCGACCAGGAGGTCAACCTCTGGTGGAACGGTCGTACCGGCAACGCCGACGTTGTCACCGACGAGGACGGAAAGCCTATCCGCAACTCGAAGTGGGCCGAGCTCTACCTCCAGTGGTCGCCCAACGGTACCCACCTTGCCTCGCTCCACCGTGTCGGTGTCGCTCTCTGGTCGGGCCCCAAGCTCGACGGCCCCGTCGGTGTCCACGCCCTCCGCTTCACTCACCCCGGTGTGCGTCTTGTCCAGTTCTCTCCCTGTGAAAACTACCTCGTCACCTGGTCCGAGGAGCCCCTCGTCAACCTCGAGTCGCACCCCGCCCTCCGCGAGAGCTTTGGCCCCGAGGACGAGGGCAACCAGTTTGTTGTCTGGGACATCCGTACCCAGAAGGTTCTCCGTACTTTCCCCGCCGACAAGCCCCCCGCCGACGGCTCGCGTCCCCAGCAGTCGTGGCCCGTCTTCCGCTTCTCCCCCGACGACGCCTACGTCGCCCGCTGTGTTGTTGGCTCGGCCATCCAGGTCTTCGAGCTTCCTTCCATGGGTCTCCTTGACAAGAAGTCGATCAAGATTGAGGGTGTGCAGGACTTTGAGTGGTGCCCCATGAGCGACAAGGACTGGGCCGCCCGCAAGGCCGGCAAGGGCAAGGAGTGCATGCTCGCCTACTGGACCCCCGAGGCCCAGAACCAGCCCGCCCGCGTCAACCTCATGGCCGTCCCCTCGCGCACCGTCCTCCGCTCCAAGAACCTCTTCAACGTTACCGACGTAAGTGAAGCCTCGTGCATAAACGGATCAGTTCTAACGCTTCTAGTGCAAGTTCTTCTGGCAGAACCAGGGCGACTACCTCTGCGTCAAGGTCGACCGCCACGCCCGCAAGGCCAAGACCAAGAAGGCCACCTTCTGCAACCTCGAGCTCTTCCGTCTCCGCGAGAAGGACTACCCCGTCGAGGTTATCGAGCACAAGGACTACGTCCCCACCTTCGCCTGGGAGCCCAATGGACAGCGTTTCGCCATTGTCTCGACCAACGACCCCAACTTTGGCCAGAACGTTCCCGGCGCCGTCATCAAGTACACCGTCTCGTTCTACCACCCCGACCCCAAGAAGGGCGACTTCACCGCCTTCAAGCACCTCGAGGGCAAGGTCGCCAACACCCTCATGTGGTCGCCCCGCGGTCGCCACATTGTCCTTGCTACTATGGGCTCGCCCACCAAGTTCGACATTGAGTTCTGGGACCTCGACTTCACCCTTGCCGACACGGACAAGAAGGAGATCACCGACCCGGGAGCCAACGTCCAGCAGCTCGCTACCGGCGAGCACTACGGTGTCACCGACATTGCATGGGACCCCTCTGGACGCTACCTCGCCTCGTGGGCTTCCGCCTGGCGCTCGACCCCTGAGCCCGGCTACACCATCTGGGACTTCAAGGGTACCCAGCTCGTCCACCACTCGCAGGACAAGTTCAAGCAGTTTGCTTGGCGTAACCGTGTCCCCACCCTCCTCAGCCGTGACCAGCAGCGCAAGATCCGCAAGGAGCTCAAGGACTACTCGCGCGTCTTTGACGAGCTCGACATTGCCGAGATCAACAAGGGCTCGGCCGAGAAGCTCGCCCAGCGCCAGCGCGACATTGCCGAGTGGGACCAGTGGCGCAAGACCGCCAACGAGCGCCTCAACGCCGCCCGCGAGGCGCGCGGCAAGATTCTCAAGCGCTTCGCGACCGCCGACGACGGAGAGCAGGAGAAGGTCGAGGAGACTGTCGAGGAGCTCGTTTCGGAGGAGCAGGTTGTAGTCGAGTAGATGATCATCATGATGCATTATGCCAGGCCCGCAATCACCTAAAGGCATCGTGCGAGGTAGAAGGGCTGCAACCGTGTGTATCCGCTAGCTCCTGTCCTCCGATAGTCACGTGTCATTACTCCACGGAGACGTGGAACCTGTGATTTCTTGGGTCGTTTCTTGGTTGTGATTCGATCTAGGGACGCATGATTACAGACAGACGAAAGTGCCACATTGGCCAGTCGCAATTTGCTTCCGTAAAGCACGTGGGTTTCACGCGATGTTTGGCTCTAATCTCTCACCTGTGGCGATTCACCATACTGGTAAACCTGGTCTGTGACCACAGATTCAATGCGATGTATTCAGTAGACCGAGGTGAGGTGGCTGCAGCACGAGTGGTGGGGACATAGAGCAAGAGGATCTGAGGGCGGTACGTCGTACCCGACCAGAAGAGTACGGGGGAATAAGTGGGATGAGATGTAAGACATGGGCGGGGTTGGCACTGGCACACTCGCACTCGCACTGCACTGCACTTGCACTTGCACGTGGGCCGACTGCTCAACTGCCAGCGATCCTTGGGCAGGGGTCGCGGTCTGGCCATGCATAATGGGATCATATCCTTGCGCGCCCTGCAATGTGCGCCAATAATCGGCGCCCAACAGGGATCAAGATACCGTTGCAAAAGTCTTGCTCCAGTCGTGCCACAATACTGTATACAGACTTCAGCGCGCTCTTGTTCGCCTGGCTTAGACTAGTTATCAGGCCATATAGGCGGCGGGACAACGCTGCCGATCCTTTGATCAGAACGTGCACATGGTCTCTGGCTTGGAAGGCGTCACCAAACCGAAACTACTAGAGGACCATCCAACATGAGGCCGGGCCAGACCAATGAAAGACGCATTCCTTTGGGGGTTCGCCTCGGGCCACCCCTTCTCCGACCAGTTTGCCTCTAAGCATGATATTCATACAACAAGCTAAGCAGAAAGTGCTACTGCAGGCGCACCACCACCGACACCATTCACTCCGGGGGCGGCGTGGCTCTTGAACCAGCACTGGTGGCACGTCGTGGTTCCGTGCTCCGTGTGCCAGAGGGGCGAGACCGTGACGGAGCAGACGGCACACGCGCGCTGACGGGGCAGGACGGGCTTGGTGTCGGCGTCCGTGTCCGGGTTGATGGCCGTCGTGCCATTGACGTGCGGGACGTCAATGTCCATTGCGTGTTCCTCCGCCTTGAGAGCTTGGCGGCTCTCGACGAGGTCGAGGCGGTGTGCCTTGCGCAGAAGCGCAAAGCTCTCAGACGCCGGGATCGTCTTGTACATGTTGGTGTAGACCTGGAGGGCGTTGTCGCCCTGCTCGGGGTCGATTTCGAACATGTCGTGGATCGAGCGGCCGGACAGATCGTGGTTCTTGCACCAGCACCCGGGCGCCATGATGCCTGCCTCGTCCTTGAACCGCGCAATGTTACCCGCGTCGCGCTTTCCGGGCTTGATGAGCGTGAACTCGAAGCCGAAGCGGTATCCCGCGAGCCACGCGCAGGAGGGGTGCACGTCTAGCCCACAGTCGGTGCATTGGATCACGGCGCCGTCGGTCTGCATACACAGCGAACACGGCGTGTCCCAGTTCTCGTCCGGAATCGTGCTGATACCCTCAACCTTCTTGAACGTCGCGCCGTCCGTGTACTGCACGTCAGGGAACCAAGTGGCACATAGCAAGTGGGCCCACTGGCACCCCTCGGTGGGCTTGAGTACCGACAGTAAGTCAAAGTCGACAGGGGCCTTCTTCGACTTGATACGCGACGTCAGGAGCGAATTGTCTTTGGGGCAGAGCATGCACCGGATGTCAAGGTTGGCCTCCGGCTCGCGAGCGTTCGCACATAGCTCACACTCCCAGTTAGGACCGAGCGCCTCCTGCGGGATACCATAGCAGCCTGTCTGTCAGATATCACACATAGGAATGGCAGCACATACCGGCGTGAACCGAAAAGGTGCAGGTCTTGCACCGCGCCATGGTGGCCTTTGGTTCCATCTTGCGGCAGCACGAGCACGGAGGCAGCTTGGGCGCACTCTGGGGAACCGGGGTCGACGTGCCGCTGCCAGTGTCGCCCTTTGCGCGCTTGCTCTTCGGCTCCTTCTTGTCCGAACGGCCCTTGGCGTCGTCCGCCTTGACGAACGAGATGACACCGTACTTGCGGTAGTTTGATCCACACGATTCGCACATGGCGATCCCCTGGACAGTACGCGGGCACTTCCACCACACGTTCGAGTTGCGCGTCGAGCACGCGGCGCACTGCATGCGGTTGGCGGACACATAGGACGCATTGTGCAGCGAACCCTCATCGTCTGACGTCTCGGACTCGGCTCGCGAGCGGATCTTGCCAAGCGACGGAGGGCCAAGTGTACCCCTGTTATTCCGTGCGTGGGCGGCGTGCACCTTGCGATGTTGCCGGATGAGATCGTTCTCCGACTTGAGCTTCTTGTTCTTCCACATGTACGAAAACTTGAGCACCTCTGCCGGTCGTTTGCTGAGCTGGCGACTCATTGCCACAGCATTCAGTCCACCGTATAGCTCCAGTCCTTGCTCGAACGCGCGCGTCTCCTCGGGTGTCCACTGCCTGTCAGCTATGCTCAGGCCACTAGCTGCTAACCTCAATGGGGTTGAAATCGGCCAGCTTGAGCGACTGCATGTAACTCAGAGCCTTCTCTGGTCCCATAGTCGTAAACGACTCCACTGCCTTGTTCATTCGCCTCACGTCGTAGGCTGGAACAGGCATCTTGAGCTTCATCTCCTCCTCCATGAATTGCGTCACTGATGTCAGCCACAGTCGCCACACAGCACTCACGCTCGTCGCTAGGCTTGCTGATAAGGGTAATGGTCGACTCGTGCTTCTTCTCTCCGGGGTCATATCCACGCTCCACTTCGGGGTCAGTTGGACACAAACATGTGTGGGAACCCACGGATCATCCTTGAGGGTCCTGCGGGAGAGTCGAGGCTGTCCTGACGCTTGCGCTCCGCCTCGGCCTGCTCCTCGACGGTCATCACATTGGCCTGGTACTTTTGTCCCACTCGCGTGACGGCGCGGGGATAGATGAGGTCCTCGGGGTTGAGGGCATCCTCTGCATTCGAGTACAATCTGTATCTTGTCAGTAACTCTCAGCAAATGGGTGCACGCACCCAAAGTAACGCCATGGCCAGCCACGGAACATGACATCGGGCGTGTTGCTGATGGCTGCCTTTTCCTTTTTCCCGCTCTTGCGTGGTGGTGCTGGTGCGGACCCTCCGTTCGTCAAGAACCGGTACTTTTCAGACTCCACGTCCTTGCGTCGCTGGATTGTGCATGGCAGACACCCCCACGAGTAGCCCTTGGCTGGTTTGGCAGACAGTGGTGGTGTCAGACACTGCATGTGGTAGAACTGCTTGCAGAGCCTTTGTATTGTCAGCAACCAGAAATTCTTGAGCCAGAGCTTTAGGAGGACTCACTCGCAGCGGACAGAGTTGAGACTCGCGGCCCATTTGGTGCAGATAGCGCAGCACTTGTATGCATCGAGCATGTCCGAGACCATCTCCTTTTCGATGAGGAGGTACTCGTACCGCGTGAGCAGGACATCCTTGACGTGTGGTGGGACTGTTGTGAGCAGGGTGAGCCAGTATAGGTTGACATACTGTTGTTGACATTCACCGTTCGTACGACCTCGTACTCGCGCTTAATGTATGGGTCAAAGAACTTGACAAAGTAAAAGTGGTCCGGGGTATGTTTCCACTTGATGAGGTCCTCGATCTTGTCCTTATGACGGACGTAGCAGCGCCCACGGACGACCGAGATGGGCTCCACGATAGTGTGGATAGCGGCGAGCAGGAGACGAAAGTCGGACACTGCACGGCCTGAGATCTTGCAAACGTCAGCGAGGCCGCAAACGCGTTGCTGTGGTCTTTCTGGGTACCATGTAGCACGACTCACATCGCTAGGGCGGTAGTACAATGCCAGACGGACATGGAGCTCGTTCTTGGGCGTCTTTGTCGACCCTCGCAGCTTTGCTGCCCCCGGCGGCAAGAAGTCGAGGATTCGTGCAATGATGTATGGTGTCCCTGTCCGTCAGTACGACTTGGGTGCCCAGAGACTATGGAGGCCGCTTGAGCTGAGCCAGCTTGAGTAACTGTCCTGCTAGCTGGTCTTCGATGCTCATAGCCGGCCTCTCCTCGCCCGCTCCAACTCACCGTCGCGCTCCGACCACGGAGACGAGGCGTAGACGTGATCTTGCGCGTCAGCTGCATTCTGGTTCCACGAGGGGAGCCCTTACCGTTGATATGCACAGTCTCGCCGTTAGCCGCCTTGGCCGAGCTGACAGTGAACCCCTGCTGGGCCATCTCTGTCGCGCGCGACGGCGGCATGGTGGAGACGTTGGTGGTGGGGATGCGCCGGGTGCGCGATTAGGGGTGGAGTTGTATCGTATGGTATTGTACGCAGGAGAGGGATAAAGCGGTTGGATTGGAGATGCAAGTATGTAAAGTATGTATTATGTACAAAGTGCAAAGTGCCGAGGATGCAAGGATGTGGTCGGGGGTTGGTGGACGTTGTACTGTATCTCCAGCCCCTGGTTTGCTTCCAAGTGACCGAGTGAGCAAATGTGACAAAAGCCCAGGTCGGAGTCGGCCCTTTGTTGGCTTGTCCAACTCTCAAAGTTGTTGATAGAGTAAAGTGTGATCTATGCAGCGTGCGCCGACGCGGATCTTCACCAGCTGGGTAGATGTAGATGTATGTGGTGGTGGAGTGTCGGCCACGAGACTTTGACTTGGATTGCGTAGTGCTTTGTACGCACAACGGACGCCGAGATGGAGGTTACGCAATTACGCAAATGGTGGAAAGTATAACGGCGGAGGGGGACGCCGAGGACGTGATTGATGGTGATGGAGTGGAATGATCAATGTATGGAAATGAACATTGCCCGTTTTCGGGTGTAGGGGTAAGGTTGGAGGAGGAGAGAATAGACAAAAATGACCAGGATTGAGTGTCGACGGGATGGAAGACACAATGAGAGATGGAGAAGATGGTAGGAGCGGTCGGTTGGATGGATGTTGGATAGGACAGAGTTTCACCGCCGACATTACGGACACGGACACGAACGCGCGAACGACGTTGGCCCCATGAGCCCCCCTAACGGCTACAGGCTGAATGGGAGACTGCTCGCGCCTGCCCCTCGTTTGGGCTTGTGATTTCATTCAGTGCCAGAGCGATGGGTATTGGGTGCACCTGCAGTGTATGACTGGTGCACTGCGCATACAGCGTGCGACCACCAGCATTCCGTGTACAAGCTGCGAACAACTGCTTTGTGGGTACTGTGGACAACAGCATGACTGGACGATGTCGTGCCACGGCAGGTATGGGTGTCGTATGGATGTCTCACTCTGACGTTGAGGGGATCTGCAGCTGGGACTTTGTTTCTGGGCCTTGTCCTGTTGTGGAGTTGACAGAGATAGAGATGATGCTCCTGGCACAATATGGGACAACACCTGCACATGAAGGCCATGCACACGACAACACAACCCGCTCGCAGATATTCTCACTCTGCGAGCTTATCCTGGCAGCAATGTAGCTGCATCTCACCGATGGCTCCGCAGGCCGCAGGCCTGCGGTGACGCTGCAGTGGATTCCATATCGATGACCAAATTCCGGACACGGGGTACACATTGGAGCCAGCGGTCGGCAGGCCATTTGGGCACGTACATTCAAGCAACGGACAGGTCAGACTAGCTGGAGAGTACCGGCTGGCCATGATGCACGCCATGCTGTTGTGTCTTGCCATCTGTGTTGTGCATGTTGAAGAACAAGGCCGTTGTGGACTCGTAGATATGGGGAGGAGTGGATCGTGAGTCAACAACAAGTGACTTCTGCCACGTCCGAGTGGATGATGAAAACTCCGATCCTCGACCATCGCGTCCCATGTCGTCTCATTTATTCATGATTCATGACGGGGCTGGGCTGGACGCTGGGGCGCGGCCTGCGCGGGGAGCGGGGCGACGCGATGGGAATCAATGTGTGACACAAAAATCCCAAACCTCCACCTCTCACAGAGTAACCACCGTGGGTAATCTGATATGGCCAACAAGTGCTTAAATGTTCCCTCTCTATTGTCACGTGGCTCGCTCGGTGGTCTCGCCTATTCTGAAATGGAATGGATACAATATGGGACACATCATTATGGACGTCCAGCCAGGCCAGCCAACGACGATACAGTAGAGCCGGCCGAGAAGGGGGCCCTAACCCTGCCTAGCTGGTTGGGCTGTCTGGGCTGTCGTACTGCCTGGCTGCGTTTACGGTATCGGCGGGGGCTGTTAACCGGCTCATACAATCTGTGGGATTCGGCTGGGGAGGATGGCTCGCCAACTCGTTCATCGCGCTCTCTCCAGGGTCACGGCACACCACCGCCTGGCCGCCTGGCCGCCTGGCGACATCTCCGGGTTTCCATCCATCTTTAATAACCACAATCTCCTCTCCATCTCTTCTCCTCATCTTTCCTCTTCTAGCCTTTAAACCACAATGTTCGTCGCTCGCTCGGCCGTCCGCTCTGCTCGCACCGCCTCGACCTTTGCTGGTCGTCGCTTCGCCTCGTCGCTCGTTTTCCTCGAGCAGAAGGGCGGTAAGCTCAACGACGCCGCCCTCACCGCCGTCACTGCCGCCAAGGCCGTTGGTGGTGACGTGAGTTTGAACGCGAGAGAGAGAGCGGGATATGCTCCTCTGGGATGCTAGGGCTACAGCTCACATTGCGCAGGTCGCCGGTATTGTCATTGGCTCCAAGTCGGACGTTGACGGTGTCCTTGAGGAGGTCAAGAAGTGAGTTTTCAGTGACACCCGCACTTGAATCGCCATCTCGGCTTTCTCGCTTTCTTTTTTTTTTCGCTGCTGCAAAATAACAATGCACTGACACGCACACCAGGATCGACGGCCTCTCCAAGGTCTACACCGCCGCCTCGGACGCCTACGCCAACGGCATCGCCGAGAGTGAGTATCGATAACGGCCGACACGCTTGTCGTCGGCTAACTGGCCGTTTTTCGTCTATGTTGCTAACAGCCGAACCTTAGACGTCACTCCCCTCCTCGCCTCGGTCATCCCCTCCAAGTCGATCACCCACCTCTTCGGCGCCCACACCGCCGCGGGCAAGAACATCTTCCCCCGTCTCGCCGGTGCCCTCGATGTCTCCATGGTGAGTCGCGGCGTGCATGCGAGCTGCATTGGACAAGTCCGAAGCTAACATTCCCAGATCTCGGACATCATCGCCCTCGAGGGTGAGGACACCTTCACTCGCCCCATCTACGCCGGTAACGCCATCCTCAAGGTCAAGTCGGGCGCCAAGGACGGTGTCAAGCTCGTCACTGTCCGCACCACCGCCTTCAACAAGGCCAAGACCGAGGGTGGCTCGGCTGCCGTTGAGGAGGTTGCCCCCGTTGACGCCAAGAGTGAGTCGCGCGAGAGAACATCAGAAGGGTCGCAACTAACAGCTGCAGCCGACACCAAGTTCGTCTCGGAGGAGATTGTCGTCTCGTCGCGCCCCGACCTCGGCTCCGCCGCCAAGGTTGTCTCGGGTGGCCGTGCCCTCAAGTCGAAGGAGAACTTCGAGTCGGTCCTCGACCCCCTTGCTGACGCCCTCGGTGCCGGTGAGTACCAGCTTGTCTGACGCTGCCCAGTACTAACATTACAGCCGTCGGTGCCTCGCGTGCCGCCGTCGACGCCGGCTACGCCGACAACTCGCTCCAGGTCGGCCAGACCGGAAAGGTTGTCGCCCCCGAGCTCTACGTCGCCATTGGTATCTCGGGTGCCATCCAGCACCTTGCCGGTATGAAGGAGTCCAAGCTCATTGTTGCCATCAACAAGGACCCCGACGCCCCCATCTTCCAGGTCGCCGACGTCGGTCTCGTTGCTGACCTCTTCGAGGCCGTTCCCGAGCTCGTCAAGGCCATCGAGGCCGCCAAGTAGACAACCCAAAAGACAGTGTTCATAGGCGTGCATTGAATGCATGGAGAAGATTTAGCGCAGCCCGAGGAGGGCAGTATGGCAGTTGATTTTGTTGTACATGACGGCGTCTGGACGAGTCGTGACTGTGGAGGTGCAGGGCTTGGACATTCGGAACGGAGTTCGGAGTCGATACGAACTGCTTGACTCGCCCGAGTCGCCCGAGATCCCAGCCAAAACCCGTCGTTGGTGCCGTGGGGCCTGACAACCAGGCTTGGGGCACGCAATTGGGGACCGACAAGCTCGCAAGCTCAGGATGCCAACACGTGGCACGCATGGCAGATACCGGAAAATTGCGGAAAAGCGGAAAAGATTGGCCTGGCATATGGCATGGCGTCAGCTCGCGAGCTCGCCTCATTGATCGCAGATCCATGGATCATGGGTTGTACAATGCACATTGCGGCCGAGAGACAGAACGCAGGTAGATAGGAGACAGTACAGGAAGTGCGTTTCCTGCGTGCTCGCAGAGTACAAGACCGTAGCCGAAATACGGGCTGAATCTACGTATCAACAACCGTGGAACCATGCACTGATCTCGTCCTCCCAGCGCTCGAGATGCGGCGATTACAGAGTGGAGGGGGGCGATAGCCAACGTCGGCGAGCAAACAGCCGAGATGAAATCTGGGGTGCGATTTGGTTCCGGTCAATCGTGGATCGTGGATTGCTCGTGGCGCGTGGCTCTCCGCTGACCGCTGTTGGGACATGGGACCAGGAAGTGGTATGTTAAACAGGCCCAGGCTTGTTACTCGTACATCCTTCACCACTGGATAGTTAGATACGAAGTGCTGACTTGCCTGCTGATCTTCCTCTTCGACATGATTGACCCCGACGACATCTATGGCTGACCAAAGCAGCATTGATCTCACAGTGAAAGTCTGATCCGGACGTCCCTTCGCTTACCTCCCTCCCCGTTCCCCTCCTCGGGTCATCAGATCATCATGTCTCCCCGCCGCTGGATATCATCGCGACGATCACGATCGTCGTCCCCATTGCACGTGTGGTCACGTGCGCGGCGATCCTTGCACAGTGACAAACATCTGAACATCGTTGGTGAAACGGTATCATGCGTCGTTGCCATCGACGCGGCAGGGGTTCGACTCCCTTACGATGTAGCCTTTTTGGATTTGCGGCACTTGCGAGCGATGAGGAGAGGTGAGGAAAGATGGAGAGGAGGTGGGACGGGGTGGAAGGCGTGGGAGGATGGGTACGGAGGGAGACGGGTGATCAGTGTGGAGCGGTGGGCCGGAGGGTAAGTACTGACAGGTCATGCCGAGGAAACATACCGTCTAAACCTTTGTGGAGGTGGAGTTTCTAGGCATAACTGGCCTGACTTGGATGCCACTGATATACACAACGTTTAGCTCCCCCTGCACCCGTTGACAGTTCCGCCCTTGTTCGAAGATACTTGGCGGCTGTGGCATCTATATCAAGGTTGCATCCAGGCAGTGGCATGTGGCGCTCTTCCGACTACAAATCATCCTCAAGGGGACTAGCACCCTGCGCCGATCCGATCCGCCGCTCAAACCAGAACCGGAGGCGCTCCACACGGCTCCTATCCTCCATCCAGCGGTTAAAGCTCGGCGCATTCGTGGTCTTGACCTCGTCGAGGGGCGGGAACGGGAACGCCGGGTCGAGCTCGACGTCGCGGCGGACCGGCCAGCCACTGGCAGCCTGGTACTCTGGATCGAGGATAAAGTTGTGCAGGAGCTTGGCGCCCTCGGGGTGCGGCGCGTTACGCGTAATCGCGGCGGTCTGGGCCCAGGACACGAGCTGCGCGTCGGTGGGCAACACGGACGTCAGGCCGTCGACGGGCTCCCACCCGACACTCGACGAGAACGTCACTGCGTAACTCGAGTTTGGGGACAGGAGGAGCGTGGCGGGCGTAGCGGTGCCGCGGACCCAGCGCGGGTTCTGCGCGAGCAGGGCGTCGAACCACTGCGTGCCGTACCTCTGCATACTGCCATCAGAGCGGATCTCGGGCGGGAAACTCAACTCACATGAGGTCAAACGCGTAAAGCACCGCGTCGTCGTCGTTAGGGTACGTCAGCACGATCTTGTCCTTGAACTCGGGGCGCAGGACATCGGTGTACTCGTTGATCGTCGCGTTACCGAGCTTGGCGTGGCTGTACAAGATAGGCCAGAAGAAGACGTACACGCCGTACCACGCCGCATTCACATCCTTGAACGCGGGGTCAATGGCGTCAAAGCCCGCGGGCGCATAGTTGAGCAGCGCGCCGTCCTGCGCCCAGCGGGGGTAGTCATGCAGCGTCTGCAGGATCACGCTGTCGACCTGTACGTCATCGTCGACCAAGGCCTGATCGAGCGCCACATCGTGGTACTTTGACAGATCAACGGTGAGGTTCAACGT